>Ga0247841_10001948_pt1 | contig 43342 bp, 28 predicted proteins | sample LaCruzMarch2015__2_FD_192410 | JGI IMG/M metagenome (GOLD analysis project Ga0247841, IMG submission 192410) | Freshwater microbial communities from meromictic Lake La Cruz, Castile-La Mancha, Spain - LaCruzMarch2015_18m | ecosystem: Environmental > Aquatic > Freshwater > Lake | place: Spain...
TAGCAATGAAGCCATTGGAAGAGATGCTTATGGCAGAATATACTAAAGAATTGTAATTAAAATCGAAACCAATCGGAACACCATTGAAGACTTCTTCATTATTGGCAGCTGTTCCATGGATTGTTCCACCGCTGATTTCAGAATATGTGCCATTGCTGCTGGAAAAAGTATAGTCTGTCACTACACTCCACCCAATCGTAGCAAATACTAAAATGCAGGCAATAAGCATTAGTTTAGATGTCGTAATACGCATAATATCTCCTTACTCAACGCGTCAAAATCCAATTTAGGCAAATCTTTATGCCCTCAAAATAGGGCAGACAAAAAAACAGAGATGACAAGCACAATTTTTGATTTGTATATCGACTGTCAAGCAAAACATATCAGCGAGGTAAGTCACATGCCGGATTATGCTGAGATGTGGAAGGCTACCTTTAATCACGCCTGATTCGGGGATAGTGTTCAATTATCTTGGTCTGGATATTTTCGATGGAAACCGGTTTGGATAAGTAGTCGTCCATTCCGATTTCCAGACATTTAGCTCTGTCGTCTTCCATGGCGTTTGCCGTTAGTGCTATAATTATTGGCTTTCCATAGGATTGAGGCTCTTTGAGAATAAACTCTGTAACCTGATATCCGTCCAACAAAGGCATCTGAATATCCAGAAACAGCAAATCATATTTCTGCTGTTTCAAGGCATCTAATGCTTCCTGTCCATCTTCGGCGGTGGAAGGTTCATATCCGAGTTTGCGCAGCATCATGACTACCATTTTGAGGTTAATCTTATTATCCTCTGCAATCAAAATATCAAGCGGATATTGTCCGGCTATTTCACTGACGGGCGTTATCAGTATCTTTTTCCCTGAGCTATCTTTCGGCAGACCAATCTCAGGATTTATGGCTTTTAACTGGGCATCTCGTGCACTCATAATGCGGGAAATCTCAGCCTGGTCGGCTTGGGTTTCTTCAACGCCGGGCAAGAATGTGCTGAACAAAAACGTTGTGCCTTTTCCCGGTGTGCTTTCCACCATTATGCTGCCTTTCATCATTTCGACCAGCTTTTTGACGATTGCCAAGCCCAATCCTGTACCGCCGTACACTCTGGTCGTTGATGTATCTGATTGGACAAAGGGGTCAAAGATGTTTTGCAGTCTGTCTTTTGCAATGCCAATCCCTGTATCGGAAAGTGTCCAATTTAAATAGTTCAGTTTTTCTGCTGGTGCCAGACTCAGTTTGATTTGTCCTTTGGGAGTAAATTTGACGGCATTGCCAGCCAGATTCAAAAGAATCTGCTTAATTCTCATTTCGTCGCCGCTAACCAGTTTCGGGACTTGTTGTTTTATCTCATACTGCAGAAAAAGAGTCTTTTCAATGGCTTTCCCATTCAAAATCGTAAATACGCTATCGACGCATTTGCGAATGTCAAAGTCACGTATTTCAAGTTCGTTACTGTAATATTCCAGTTTTGAGAAGTCCAAAATGCTGTTTATCAAGGTTAATAGGGATTCTCCGCTCAGCAGAATTGATTTTGTATAATCATTTTGCTCATCGTCCATCGGGGTGCGAGCCAGTAGATTACTCATTCCGATGATGCCGTTTAGAGGGGTGCGGATTTCATGGCTCATATAAGTCAGGAATTCATTCTTGACCACCATCGCCTTCTGTAAAGCCAAAATCATATTATTAATGTTTATGGATAAAGAGCTGATTTCATCATTGCCTGTTACTTCAATCACTCCCTTGTGTTTCTGATTGGCGGTAATGATATTTACCGAGTTTTGCATCAGCAGCAAGCGGTTGATGAGGTGCTTATTAAGCAGCCTGAATATCAGAAAACTCATGCAGATTATGGAAAGCACAAAAAGCAGCATAATCCAAAGAGACAGGGTATTGCCAACTCTGGATGCTTCTCTCGATGCCAGTATTCGGAACACAATGACAGGCTTTTTATTTATGTCAAAAAGCGTGCCCCATCCTTCTATTTGGTTATTGTCTATGAAGTTTATCAATCGATAAGAATCTGTAGCTCTCAAAACCTCTTTGGCATTTTCAGACAGGGAAACGTTGGGCAGGATTGACCAGGTTTGCAGGTTCAGTTTGCTTGCCTCTTTCAATCGATTGATATCATCAGGGTCAAGATATCTGCTCATGATAAAAAAGCCATTGGAAGGTCCGGACAAATCGCTTCTTAATATGGGGCATATTCCAAACGCCATTGGGAAACGGGCGGTTTTTATGATTCCTGAAGCGGGAGCCATGGTCTTCATTGTGTCTGCGATGGCTTTGATTTGGCTCAGCGAAGTTTCCAAATCTGTTGTAAGGTCTTCGACAGCTTCTGTTTCTTCATTAAATTGTTTGCCGAAAAACAGCTTAAAGTCTCTGTCATACAAAGCAAGGACATTAAGGTTATAATTGGTAAAAGTCTCTTTGGTAACATTCGATTTGATATACTGCGGGTCGTTGGTATTCTTAAAGTTATAGCTGTCATCCCAGAAAGCCCAGTCATGAGTTACGGGTTCCAGATTTTTAGCAAGATTGATAATCGACGCTTCAACCACGTCCACTTTATTAGTAATAGTGTTTGCTTCAAGCTTTTTAAACGAAGAATTGATGATAAGCCTACTGCAAATTAGGATTAGGATTAGAAATGCCAGAGCTATTCCGTTTATCGTAATGATAATTCTGTTTCGGATACTCATATCCCAACTCCTGTTGTGTAGCTGATAATATCCAAGCTCCAAAACCAACGCTTCTTATATCAAACTACACGAAAACCACTTTATTTTACAATAGAATAATTGACAAGAAAAACATCTTGGTTTGATTCGTTTCTGTCCTTGGTTCGTAAACTATGCCTTTAACAAAAATGGTCAATATGTGCCTGTCCACCGGTTGAAATGTGGTGCCCGGGCGTCACATTTCAGCAGGAGGAGGCGAACATGTCGGGGAGTATCGTTTAAGGTATGGGAAAGAAATATAAAGTTGGTGAATATGCTGCGTTTGAACATGCTCTACAGTCTGATTGTAACTTTTATCTGTCTGTTTCTGTCTCCGGCTCTGCAGGGTGAAATCATTACCCCTGCTGAACAACATCAATTGGTGGAAATGCTCAATACAGCAGGTTTTGATTCCACAGATGTGAACTTTCTCAAAGATTGGGACCCCACTACCAAGTTCAAACTCAGCTGTCAGGTGGATGCTCTGAATAATCCGTGGGATTTCTTCAGGCTTCTGGATTATCTGAAAGGCAGGCTGAAAGAGTATTCATCCAAAGATTATTTAAACTTTCCTGGAGAAAAAGGATATTCTTCTGACCATACCACGATCTTGAGCGAAATGCTCAAAATAATGAATAAGAAATTTGTTGCTTTGCCTGAGATAGAATATTATGGCGTTTCAGTCTCAGACCCTGTTATGGAAGTACAAATCAAAGCTCCTGATGATCTAATAGATTATGGCAAAGAGATGATTGAGCACTTTAACAGTATCAGAAAAGTACAAGCTATGCAATCACGGGCAGAGCTCGATAGTTTATCTCTTTTTTTGTTCCAAATATGGCAGGAAAGTGAAGACTCCCTTAAGTATAAGGAGTTTTACAAAAAACACTTTCCAAACATTGATTCTAATATCAGCCTGGAAGCAGGGATAAGACTCATTGAGAAGTATTGCGTGACGGAAAATTCTTCCTTTGCAGCTACAAATAATGTGAGACAAGAAGAAAAATACTATACTCCCAAGCTAATAGACAATTATTTTGAGTTCTATGCTTTGTGCAATTCTCTGGCAGAGCAGGTCAAGCATTTGAAATTCACAAACAAGAAACCAATTATCAGAAACACTAAGTACGGCACAATCATCATCGGTAGTCCCGGCAATGATCGTTACAGCGATACGGGTTTATTACACAAATCTCCTCCCTGCATTATCATTGAACCGGGTGGTGATGATGTTTATGAATGCCCGCTTTATGCAGATAGTAAACACCCTTTTTATGTAGTGATTGACCTCAAAGGCAACGATATTTACCGTAATAAAGATATTGGGAAAGAACTATTTGTCAGTAATGGAGGATTCGGTTATCTGCAGGATTTTGAAGGAGATGATACCTACAGTGGAGGAGATTTCTCATTATCTTCTCTGTGGGGCTTACAAATAAACAAAGATGAAAAAGGCAATGATACCTATATTGGTGGTCTTTATACTCAAGGCGCTGCCATGTTTGGCTTATCTCTGTTGCAAGATAATGAAGGCAATGATACCTATTCTGCCACAGAATTTGCCCAGGGAATGGGCGGTACTCAAGGCTTTGGACTGCTTTTGGATGGCAAAGGCAACGATGTTTATTATACTGGTGGTAAGTATTTACATACTCCACTGGCTCCTTTTGATTACAGAAGTATGGCACAGGGCTTTGGGTTTGGTATGCGTCCTGATTTGGCTGGCGGAATTGGTATTTTATATGATGGCGAAGGTAATGACCGCTATAGCGGCGGAGTTTATGCGCAGGGTGTGGCTTATTGGTACGCCTTTGGTGCGCTGTTTGATGAAAAAGGTAATGATTATTATGATGCTGTTTATTATCCGCAAGGCAGCGGTATCCATCTTGCCAACGGGGCTTTGATTGATATGGAAGGTGAAGACCACTACTATTCCAAACACGGTCCCGGACAAGGTAACGGACATGACTGGTCTGTCGGCGTGTTTGTGGATAAAGCCGGCAATGACGAGTATTCCATCGAAGGCGGGAATGGACTGGGCTTAACCAATTCCGTCGGCATTTTTGTAGATTCTCAAGGTAATGACAAATATGAAGCTCGCAATTCATCAAACTACGGCTATGCCAATGCAGCCCGTGAAACAGCCGGACTCGGTTTATTCCTCGATGCAGGAGGAAAGGACTCTTACCCCGATAGCACCAAAGCAGATAATAAAAGCTGGCAGCAAGGCACTTATGGCATTGGGCAGGATATTGAACTGAATAAACCGCCTCAAACCAAAATGGAAGAACTGGCAGAGCAATCCATTGCTGATGTGGACAGTCTGGCTGCCATAGACAAACTCTTTGATCTGGCTGCCGAATGGGAAGTGGGATCTGCGACTCAAAAGGTGAAACTGGCGCGGGAATATCTGCTGAAACGTGATAAAGAAGCTGTTCCCTATGTAATAAAAACAAAAATGGACTCCAAATCAGGCTTGGAATACCGGGCTTTGGAAGAGCTTGCCAAAAACTCAAAACTCATGCAGACAAGCCTTTATGCCGTGCTGCATGATTCTGATTCACTGAAAGTAAAGAACGCCATGGCACTGATTTCAGGGCTTAAAGACAGCTTAGCAGTCGATTCCATCGCCGTCTTTCTCAAGAAAAAGATATATATTCCGACCACGCTTTCCTGCCTCGGTTCCTTCAAAACAGCCAAAGCACTGGATTTAATCCGTCCCTGGCTCAGCCATCCCTTTGAAAAATATCGCTACATAGCAGCCCGCAGTCTGAAAACCATGAATACTCCTGAATCCATTACTGAACTGAGGAAAATGGCAAAGGACAAGTCTTTTCTGATTAAGGCGATGGTGCGGCAGCTGCCTAAAAGTGATTAGGTGATTGGGTGATTAAGTGATTAGGTGGAACGGTGAAACAGTGAAAAGGCAATGTACCCCATTCTTTAGAAGGGAAATATTTGTTACGTGAATAGGTGATTATGATAGTTAACAAAGATAACTTTTATAGCTTCTTACAGCAGTTTATGCCGAAACAGGCAGATGAATTGCTCAGCAGATTTGATGCTTATCTGAACTTGCTTTACGCTCAAAATCAGATGGTAAATATGGTTTCCCGACAAACGCCTAAAGACGATTATTGGCTATACCATTTCCTTGACAGCCTGCTTGTCATCAAATGTATGGATTTGCAGGCTGGAGACGCTCTGGACTTTGGTTCAGGGGGTGGTCTGCCGGGAATTCCTCTAAAGTTGGTTTGCCCGGAAATGACCATGACTCTTCTGGACTCAGTCGGAAAGAAAATCAGGTGTATTCAGGAAATGATAACTGAGCTTGGTTTGCAGGATTGCTCTGCAATCTGGGCAAGATTGGAAGATTACACCAAAGTCTTTTCCGGTAAACGTTTTGACTATATCTTCTGCCGTTCTGTGAGACTGGAAGAGAGCTTTATCGAACCACTCTATAAATTGCTCAGACCAGGTGGCAGAGCAGTGTTTTACAAAGCACATCAAGCTGAGGACGTGACTGTCTTTCGGAATATTACAGTCTGCGATGTCAGCCTGGAAGAGCTTGGCAAGAGGCAGATTATCAATGTGCCGCGCAATAGCCTGGAACAATATTTAAAGAATAGGATACCTGGATAAATTATGGGAAAAGTAATAACCATTGTCAATCAGAAAGGCGGAGTGGGTAAAACCACTTCAGCAGTTAACCTGGCAGCAGCATTGGCAATATTGGAAAAAAGAACCCTTCTGATTGATTGTGACCCGCAGGGTAATGCCACCAGCGGAGTGGGTCTGGATAAAGAAAACCTCAAATACCAAATCTACGATGCTTTGATAAAGCGTGTGACCATCGAAGAAACCATTGTTAAAACCAATACTGATAACCTGGACTGCATTCCCGGCAATATCAATCTCACCGGAGCAGAAATTGAACTGGTGCAGGAATTTGCCCGTGAATATAAACTCAAAGAAGCCCTGAAACCGATTATTGATAAGTATGACTATATTCTGATTGATTGTCCTCCTTCGCTGGGACTTTTAACAGTTAACGCCCTGACCGCTTGCTCGGATGTGATTATCCCCATCCAATGCGAATATTATGCTCTGGAAGGCGTAAGCCAGTTACTAACCACAATCCGGCTTATTCAGAAAAGCCTCAATCCCTCCTTAAATGTTTTGGGAGTTCTGCTCACCATGTTTGACAAAAGGCTCAATCTCTCCATGCAGGTTGCCAAAGAAGTGCGGCGCTATTTCAAGGAAAAAGTCTTTCACACCATCATCACCCGCAACGTGAAGCTTTCCGAAGCTCCCGGTTATGGCAAACCCATCTTTCTTTATGACATCAAATCTCCCGGCGCTTTCAACTACCTTGCCCTTGCCCGGGAAGTAATAGAACGCTGATAAAAGGACAATAGAATGAACGACAGACTTGGCAGAGGACTGGAAGCCCTGATTCGTGACATAGACGAGCAGGAGCATCCCAATACAGGTATTACCACCGTTAAGATAGAAAGAATTTTGCCCAACCGCTACCAGCCCCGCAAGTACTTTGACGCTGATAAACTCAAAGAATTGGCTGAATCCATCCGGGAAAACGGGATTATCCAGCCCATAATTGTTACCAAGACGGCTGACAGCGAATATGAACTGATTGCCGGGGAACGCCGATTGGAAGCAGCCAAACTGGCAGGTCTCACCGATGTGCCTGTGATTGTGCGCAGTGTTTCACAAAAGGAACAGCTTCAGCTTGCCATCATCGAAAACATCCAAAGAGAAAACCTCAATCCGATTGAAGAAGCACATGCCTATCAACAGCTTATCAATGACTTCCAGATGACACATGTGCAAATCTCGGAAATCATGAGCAAGGACAGAACCACTATCACCAATGCACTCAGGCTGCTCAAACTAAGTGAGCAAATTCAGAAGATGATTGTGACAGGCAAGCTTTCTTCCGGTCATGCCAGAGCGGTTCTGACCGTGGCGAATGAATATCAGTTTGCTTATGCAGAATACATTATTGCCAAAGCTCTGTCTGTGCGTCAGGCAGAAGAGCAGTCAAAAAGCTTTCCTGAAGCCAAACTTTCCAAGTCTGCCAAACCTGTGAAGAGCCTTTTGATTGCGTCTCTGGAAAAACAGCTTTCCGAACACCTGAGCTATAAAACCAAAATCAAAGACACCGGCAACAAAGGCAAAATCATTATTGAGTATAAAAACAAGACAGAATTTGACACGCTGATAAATAAGTTAAACAATAAATAGACAACAGACGAGGCGTCCGTTGCTACGACAAGCAGTAGATACATTCGCCCCGAATGTATTAACAACAGACGAGGCGTCCGTTGCTACGACAAGCTGTATATACATTCGCCCCGAATGTATAAAACGAGAATAAACAGAGGTAAACTATGAAAAACGTTATCGTGACAGGTGGCTCCGGCTTTATTGGTGCCAATTTTATCCACTTGCTGTTTGAAGACCCTGCTTTTACAGGCAAAGTCATTAATATAGACAAACTTACCTATGCCGGCAATCCGGAAAATCTAACTGCCATTGACAGGGAATTTGGCAACAAACGTTATTTCTTTGAACAGGTTGACATCTGCGACAAGGATAACATAAAACGTATTTTCAAAGAGCACCGCCCTGATACAATTGCCAATTTTGCCGCCGAGTCACATGTTGACCGTTCCATAGACAACCCTATGGAATTTATCCAGACCAATGTGATGGGCACCGGCACTATGCTTCATCTGGCAGGACAGCTTTATAAAGAACTGTCTGATGCTGAGAAACAGACTTTCCGGTTTCATCATGTTTCCACTGATGAGGTCTATGGCTCTTTGGGTGATGAAGGTCTGTTTGAAGAAGTCACTCCATACGACCCCAGCTCTCCCTATTCCGCTTCCAAAGCGGGAAGCGACCATTTAGTCCGTGCCTGGAAGCGCACTTTTGGGCTTCCCACCCTGATTACCAATTGCTCCAATAACTATGGAGCTTACCAATTTCCCGAAAAGCTGATACCGCTTATTATTCTGAATTGTCTGTCCGGCAAGCCTTTGCCTGTGTATGGACAGGGCTTGAATGTGCGTGACTGGCTCTTCGTGAAAGACCATTGTGAAGCAATCAAACTGGTGATTGAGCAGGGTAAGATTGGTGAAACCTATAACATCGGCGGACATAACGAGATTACGAATATCGAGATTGTGAAGCTAATCTGTCAGATTTTGGATGAGCTTTCACCTGCTGCCAACGGGCAACCATACCAAAACCTGATTACTTATGTAACAGACCGTCCGGGACATGACCTGCGTTATGCCATAGATGCTGCCAAAATCCAGAAAGAGCTTGGCTGGCTGCCCAAAGAAACCTTCCCGACCGGTATCAGAAAGACCATCAAGTGGTATCTTGACAATAGAGAGTGGTGGCAAAATATCCAGGCAAAGAAATACCAGCAACAAAGACTGGGATTGAATACATAGAATAGTATGTAAATAAGTATGTAGTACCGCATTTATGCGGTTTTGTGATTATTGACATCGAATTATACATGGAACTGGATTCCTGCGCAGGCAGGAATCTTAATTTGTAATTTGTAATTCTTAATTCTTAATTCTTAATTCTTAATTGATATTGTGGTGGGTGATACTGGACTCGAACCAGTGACCCCTACGATGTGAACGTAGTGCTCTAACCAACTGAGCTAATCACCCTTAATCTATAATTCGTAATTTGTAATTTTTAATTCATAATTCTTAATTATAAATGGTGGTGGGAGATACTGGATTCGAACCAGTGACCTCTACGATGTCAACGTAGCGCTCTAACCAACTGAGCTAATCACCCACAAGTAGTGTCAAAAACCAGAAAGCACCTCTTTTTGTCAAGCAAAATAGTGCCAATGAGCAACTTGTGCATTTCATCTGCAGTGCTGCCTTCAGGCAGGTTTTTTAAAACGTGAAAGCCCGCCAATACCATAAATACCTGCATAAAGAGGCTGTGCGAAAACGTTGCAGGGATTTGGAGTACATGCTTCCTGGCGTATTTTTAGTTGAGCTGATGACTTAGGGAAGCTTGGACTTCATATCCTGTAAAGATGTTTAGTATCAATATCATATCAAATAATCAGGAAAAAACAGTCATATTTACGTCTTACAAGCCCCTTTCAGTTCTGCACAAAATCAATATATTATTAGCATATTTTCAACATAGTATCAGTATATTTGATTACAGAAACCATACTGAAGATATACAGATGATATACTGATGAAGTACTGATTTTAATGAGGTAAGTCAAAAAAAATTTATGGGATTTTTTTTGTGGTTAATGGGGACACTTAAAAATGCAAATAATGACACGAAAACTGCAAATGGCATCCAATCAGCCAACCTCTGTATCCAAGATGACAATGGCGCAGGGAAAGTCTTGCAAAAGCATTTCTGGATTCCCGATCGAGCCGAGAATGACAGTGATTTTTGGAGCGCAACAAAATAAATCTTGTTTTACGTGCCTCTGATTGAAGCACTAAGCACATCGTGCAATGTATGGGTACGCAATGCGAGATTTATCTTGCAGTGAAATAGCTCAACTGTATGATTTATTTGGCAAATCGGCAGTCGTTTAATTGCAGCTAAAGTCCTAATATACTTGCACCAGCTTATAGTAAATTGGATTGACAGGATTCTTTTATTAGATGAATGGTATTTGGAACATAGTGAAATTGAATGGTAGCGCAGTGACAGAAGTACTGTTTCGGAATTGTTTGCTTAGAATAATCCGGTTAATGAGGATATATGTTAGCAGTGAAAGGTATTTATCAGAACGGCAGGTTAATTTTGGATGAGGAAGTCACCACAATCAAACCTATCAATGTGATTGTGACATTTCTGGACGAAATACCCACTGAAGTAAAAGACAAAATAGATATCAAAAGCTTTCATTTTCTTTCAGCAAGGCATATTACCAAGAGAATAAAAAGCTCATTAAGTGATGAGGTAATCAAAGAAAGAAGAGAAGCAAAATGATTGCCTTTTTGGATAGATAGAGAGAGAATATACGGATATGAAGAATCCCGGCGGGATTTGATATTCAATAGACCCTGAATTTATTCAGGGGTGAAGAGATAAGACCATTGAACCCTAGCGGGGTTTTGCAGAAAGCCTGATGATTTTAATCGACAGGATAACATGTTTAACAATAATAGTAAACCCCGATGGGGTTCGCATCCGGGAGCATCCATACCCATGAATAAATTCATGGGCTATTGAATACAAAACCATTACATGGTTCACTCCAGAAACAATTACGTGGTTCACTCCAGAAACAAATTACATGGTTCAGGCTGCTGACAAAGCCATGTGTATTCACATAGTCCCATCGGGACGGTATTTCAGTTAGATATAAGCATCCACCCGAAAGTCGAATCCCGTAGGGATGCCATTTTAGATAGAGAGGAATATACGGATACGAAGAATCCCAGCGGGATTTTATATTCAATAGACCCTGAATTTATTCAGGGGTGAAGAGATAAGACCATTGAACCCCAGCGGGGTTTTGCAGAAAGCCTGATGATTTTAATCGTCAGGAAAATATAGTGAAAATAATAGAAAACCCCGATGGGGTTCGCATCCGGGAGCATCCATACCCATGAATAAATTCATGGGCTATCGAATTCAAAACCATTACATGGTTCACTCCAGAAACAAATTACATGGTTCACTCCAGAAACAAATTACATGGTTCACTCCAGAAACAATTACATGGTTCACTCCAGAAACCATTACATGGTTCACTCCAGAAACCATTACGTGGTTCACTCCAGAAACAATTACATGGTACAGGCTGTTGTTGACGAACCCCGCTTTTATGATCGAGTGCCATCGGCACGATATTTCAAGATCAATCATACCTGCTATCAGCATAATAGTGTCTGCCATCGCAGAAAGGTCTGTTGCGGGAAAGACCGCAACTGCAAAGCGTTACCCGATATCTGATTTCGTATAAAGAGCCGTCCTGAGATTCGACCGGAATGCCCCCTTTGAGCCAAATGGGATAATTGGCGTGAACCCTTTCGTCATCAATAACACTGATGCAAGGGGGAAAATGAGGTTCAATGGGTTCTTCTGTTGCTTTACCGCAAACTACTAATCTACCGGAGGGACACAAACCGGCTTCTTCAATTGCAAGTGCACGTTTGGCAGGATTATCAGACCAGCGGGTAAGTACCCAGGTTCCCCCGGCTCTATGGCAAAAACCTATTCCCATACAAAGTTCCTCTGCATCAAGCAGAATCAGGTTGCGTCCGATTAAGGTTCTGGCTGCTTTCTTAAAAGGTGTGCGGTTGGCTTCTTCTCTGCCGTTAAACATAATTTTGGCGTGAGTGCCGTCACAAAAAGGTCTGGATTGTGATTTACCACATCTGCAAAGACTTTGCACAGGGCGCACCGGGTATGTTTCCACAACTTTATAATCCACAGGGTTGCCAACTTCATCAAACACAACGCGTACCCGATTGATAGGAAGGCTGCCCTTAACGATATATGGTCCCTGATTTACAATCACAACTCTGTATTCTTTATCGGTGGTAATTTCTTTGTGAGAACCAAATAAACTCATGCTGACTCCCTATGGCAAACAAAATACTGCCAAATCCATAGATACCTTATACCGTTTCGCTATCAAACATACAAAAATGCGATATGTAGAGCAGCATGCCGATGCTGCTGAACATTTAACTGGATTCCTGCCTGCGCAGGAATGACGGGATTGGCATCCTACTATACATGACAGCATTGATAGCGAAAGGTATTAGTTTTTGCGTGCTTTAGTCAAAAGCTCCTGATGCAACGCTTTGATGCTTTCTTCAGAAATTGCTTCGCCGGGGCTTTCTTCTGCGCTGGGGCTAAGGGTCAGGGCAATTTCCAGATTAGCCAGAGCAGCTTTATATTTCTTTAGCTGATACTGGGTTTTTGCCATCCAGATATAGGCGTCATAATGCTCGCGGTTGGTTTCGATTGCCTGAGTCAGAGAAACTACCGCTTCCTTGTAATGTTTCAAATGATAGAGAGCTTCACCTTTGTGTCTCCAGGGACAAGACCAGCCGGGAGATTCAGTGTTTAAGATGTCGTATATATCTATGGCGTCTTCAAATCTGTTCTGACTGAGCAAAAGATTGGCATATTGAAACTTATTCACAGTGTCCAGACTTTCCGCTTCCGGTGAAATGACCTGAGCCAGCCGTTTGGCTTCAGAAGTTGCCAGATATGCCATGAGGATTTTGACGCTGACCTGAGTGGAATCCTTGGCTAAGTTTTCGGAACAGGAATTCCAGGCAGTGGCAAAACTCTGAGGGGATGGATTGGCAAAATAGTCATTGACCGGATTTGATGCTGCGCAGAGCAATCCGATGGACAAAATGACTGTCAGGCAGATTAATAGCTTTTTCATTGTAACTCCTAAGGGTACTATATTATTTACTTGAGCAAAGATGGACAGATGAGGGCGTCTATCCTACTCTGTTGACATACATTCGAGGCGAATGTATCTACTGCAAATCTTCCGTCCAGAAAGAGAGATTTTCTGATAGTTCGGGGGCATAGCCCTTTGCCTCAAAGCGGATATTGCCTTCTTTGTCAATAACACAAAGATAGGGGATTCCGTCAAAGTCGTAGGCTTTGGAAATTAAATTATCACCATACAGTAAAGTCATACCATATTTGTTATCTATCATAAAGGGTGCCACTTGTGCCAGGTCACGCTCCCAGACGTTGATACTATAGACTTTCACACCTTCCGGCATTTTGCTTTTCATCCAATTGTCGAGCACGGGCATGGCGTCCTTGCAGGGACCGCACCAGGTAGCCCAGAAATCAAGGATAACGATGCTGCCTTTTTGGTCTGTCAGCCGGACTATGTCACCGTTTATATCTTTCAGTTCCCAGAGTGGCGCAGGTTTACTGAATTTTGTGGCAAGAACTGCTGTCTTTCTTTTAGCACTGCCCAAATCCCAATACCGTTTAAATTCTTCCATTTTGGGATTCCAGCGCGGGTCTGCTCTGAGGGGAGCTAATTCGTTATCTGTGACCAACCAGCCGTAATAATCATTAGGCTTGGCGAGCAAAATATCAAGCTGCTCAAAAGCATGGTCATTATCACCCTGATAGACATAAACCATCAACAGCATCTTTTGCACCTGCAGGTTTTCCAGCACGGAAGGATGTGTATTGACATAGTCAAGAAAAGCAGGATAGGATTCGCCCATCAAAAGAGTGCCCAGATAGGTTTCTTCAAACTTGGCTTCCTTTTCAGCAGGGGTCAGGTTTTTGGCTGCCTTGGAGGTATCAACCATGCGTCTGAGATAGGTTTGCAGCATCAGCAATTGATTAGTCCGCAGATAGTAATCCGTATAGAATTGCCAGGTCAGCCAAGATGCCTCGCTGTCCACAGCTTTTGCCAACAAACGGTTGGCAGCACTAACCTTGTTTTCCCAGACGAGCATACTCAGCGATAGATAAATGGCATTTTCACTCTTGGGAAATCTCAACAGGTATGAGTCAAAATACTTTTTGTCTCTTTTGAAATCCTTTAGCAAGGTCTGAGCAGAGGGATGCCGGGCATCGGGGGTTGAGAAAAGCTCTTTCTGATAAGTGGTTAGCAGCAGTTTGTAGCCATATTCGAAATCAGGATGGCTTTTAACCAGAGACCTGCCGGTTTTAATCTGGATTGAGATGTCTTCCGTCGAACGCGCCCAAAGGTAAATATATTTCATGTCTTTGGGTGTTTTCTCTTTGAGAGTGGTAAAGAATATCTTACATTCTTCGGGGTTAAGCTTCAGCCAGTAGTTTTGAAGGAGACGCAGGTCTTCAATATCATCGGTTTGGGAGATATATTCATGGATGACTTTCAACGCATCTGTTTCATTACCGGCAGCCTGAATTGCCTTTTCTATATTGGGTGTCAGAATTGATGCTGACATAAACTGAACAGCCAGCAAAGCTATGACAGCTAAATATATTCTTATGGACATCTTACCTCCAGATTGTGTCGTAGTAACTGACGCCTCGTCTGCTATAATTTCATTCGAGGCGAAGGTATCTACAAATGCATAGTTTCTATGATTGGACAATTACTAAAAGCGGTAAAATTGGCAAGGATAATCTGAATAAAATAAGACGCTGCCCTGATAGAGCAGCGTCTTTGTTTAAAGTTGATTGTTATGAACTATTTCATTAGCATCATCATGCGGGTGGCTTTATAGTCGCCTGCCTGCATGCGATAATGATAAACTCCGCTGGCAACAGAGATGCCATTATTGTCTTTGCCATTCCAGACTATCTGGTAATGACCCTTGCCCTTGACTTCGCTGATCAGTGTGCGGATTAGCTGTCCCTTTGTGTTGTAAATCTCGATTTTGACCGGAGCTGCAACTTTGACATCATAGCTGATGGTGGTTTCGGGATTAAAGGGATTGGGGTAATTACCTTTGAGAGCAGTCGCAACAACTACAACTTCGTCAATATTATCAGTCGGGGTCAAAGTAAAGTTCAGAGTGGTCGGCAAATTGGCATTAACCACTATGTTTAATTGTGTAACAGGGTTATAATTTGTTGCAGAACAAACTACAGTGTAACCTGCAGCCGGCAAAGTCAGACTATAATTACCATTGGGCATGGATGTTGTTGTGAAAGCCCCGGCAGTAATGGTAGCGCCGTTAATGGGAATATTCTGCGGGTTTCTGACTGAGCCAATCAAGGTACCGGTCGGTTCCTGAACTTTGGTTACTGCATTGGAGAAAACTCCCAGGGAAATGACGTTGCCTGTGTAGAGAGCTTTCACAACCCACTTGTAAGTCCCCGGAGCAAGAGCAGCCCAGCCTGTATCCAAATGAGTCAGAGTTGTAATCATTTCAGGTGTTAGCAATGTCCAGTTTGTTTCATTCTGTTCCTGTCCCTGGATAAAACGCCAGACCTTGTAACCCAGTATGGAACGTCCATGCGAGCGGGTTTGGTGATTTGCGCTGATGACATTGGAAATCCTGTCTGAGGAAATTGAATTTCTGCTATTCGGTCTGGAAGTCGGAATATCTGAGTAGATTACCTGAGGTTGACTTGTTTTCACAGCAGCAGAACGGGTGACAAGTACATCCTCATTAAACTTAAGCGTTGTGGCAGTGTTACTGATTATAACATTATCGATAAACCAATTGTACCACATGCCCTGGTTATCACTGGGGTCGTCGGCATGCCAGGCAATCTTAATCTGTTGACCGGCATATGCGGATAAGTCTATCTGAACCGGAGTCTGGTAGTTATTCCAGCCACCGGTCAGGATTGAAGCATCCCACAAGACTGTCCAGTTTGCGCCGTTATTATTGGTGACTTTCACAAAATAGTGGTCACCGTTGGTCGAGCCGCGAAAGACATAAGAGTCAAAGGTCAGATTTGCGCTTTGCGGGCAGTTGAACTGAGGCGTAATGAGCCACTCATCCTGATGGTTGTAATCCCACCAGAAACCGCACTGCCACTGTCCTTCCGGAGGTGTGACCGTTGTTGTGACGTCAACCACTGTTCCGAAACGGCACCAGGTCGGGAAAACCCCGTTGGGTCCGGCAGCATTGCCGTCTGTTACAGTCCGGGTCCAGTCAGTTGGCGGGAAAGTAGTGCTTTCAAAGCCCTGTGTTATGTCAACTGCATTTGGGTCAGGAGCCAGCCAGTTAAGAGTGACTTCCGAATGAGCTGCATTCTGAGCAGCTGTCATATTGCGTGGCGCATAGGCAATTTCATTTACTATAACAACGCCCATATCATGATTGGTAGCACCAACCGACACACTGCCCGTTGCAATCTGGTAGCCCGCAGCACTGGCTTGGTATGTATAATTCTGGTTGGCATAAACGCCTGTAATTGTGAACTGCCCCAGAGCATTGGTTGTGGCTGTATAGTTTTCCATCCCGTTGAGGTTGATTATTGCACCTGCCAGACCCAAAGTCGGAGCATCGCTGCCCACAATTGTACCTGTTACGTTAACAGTCGGCATTTGAGTCAGGGTAAAGTTCTGAGTCACTGTGCTGTCTTCAGGAATAATCACAGTCAAAGTTTGGGAATTGTATCCAAATCTGCTGGCAGTAACCTGATAGGTGCCTGCCACGATATTTTGAATCATATAATGACCTTGTGCATTGGTGGTTGCCTGACCCCCTCCCACTATCTGAATAGTGGCATCGCTAAGCAGAATATTACCTGCGCCATAAACGTTACCGGTCAGATGACCCACTCCGCCGGGAATAACGTAGAAGCTGGTCTTGGCAAATTGACCTGTATTGGTACCGCCGGTTGCTGGTGGCGCAGAGGGGTCATAAGGGACAGAATCGGAATAGATGTTTCTGGTTCTGTTAGTGCCGACTGTCTGGCAATAGAAATAATCCTGAGAACTGTAGAAAGCAGTATCCATCGGACGATTGAACATTACTACCAGGTTGCCTTCCAGATAAAGGAAAGGCTGCGGGAAAGTAATGTTGACCGTATTTTGACCGATTGGATAGTTAACTGTCCCATCAAAGACTGAGGTAAGCGATGTGGATGGTATCCATCCCGCGCTCAAATCAGCCAAAGTAGTGGTTCCCATCCAAATCTTGGTCGGCATGTTCTGGCGGTCGTCAAAGAAACTGTTATACAAGGAGATACCGGTAATCTGACCCAAAACATTCAATTCAGAAGACAAATATATGGTTTCATTTAGGCTGTTCTTGAAATAGAAGTCAATGGGGAAACGTGCTGTTTGAGAGCCGTCTCCAATTGTAACTACCATGACGCCTTGTGGCTGAACCCCAACGCTGAGATTGGGAGTCCGGTCATTGAGACTATTCTGATCTCCGGTAAGCACTACTTTGCCATAAATATAGGTAAGACCGGGAGTTGCCGGCGTCCATGGAACAACTGCCTGGATTGAAGCACCTGGGGCGATTAGAGCTCCGGCTACAGAGCCAACCTCAACATCCCCTTCCTTATAAAGTTTTACTGTGTAGTCTGATTGAGGGTCTGTGCCCCAGTTAAAGAGATTTACCGTATAGTTGGTAGTCATTCCCACGGAAGGTGTTGTATTACCGGTTATCGTCAAAGCTGCCAAATCGTTTTGGGGCGTCACTTCTATCGTAACATCATCAATATAAATGCTTCTGGAAGCTGCACCTAAACCGTGCTTAAGGCCAATGTAGTGACCCTGACCTGTATAGGTCTGGAAAGCTACCACATACTCAGCCCAGGCTGCTGTTAATGTTACACTTGAGGTTGGGAAAAAGGAGCCTGCATCGGTCGGACTGCTCAGAATTCCTAAGTTCAATGTGTAGCCCGCTATGGCTTTTGCCCAGAACTTGATGCGCATTGTGTTGATGGGAATTGTCGTGGCGATCGGCGGAGAAACCAGAATCACAGTAGCATTGGCATCCGTAGAATTTGTCATCAAAACTGTATTGGGAACGCTGTGCGGTGTTGCCGTAACCGTAGTCACATTGGCAGCAGTAGCAGTTGATGTTATCAGTTTTGACCAATCAATCGGGAGAGCCGGAATTGTTACTGTATCGAAATTTTGGGTGTATGGGGGGGTATAAATTGTAGGGTCAATACAGGTTCCGTCCAAGGGGACAGGATGAGCAACCCGATTGCCACCATCTCTGTTTGAGCTTGCCAGTCCAAAGCTATTTGAACGTCCGAGGTTATCTGTAACAGTAATCGTGGCAGTGTGTGTTCCTACAGCTGTAGGGTTGTATCTGGCGACGAAACTCGTGGCTTGGAAGCCATTTAAGCTAACCGGCAAAGTTGGCAGGTTTTGCAGTGTAAAGAACGGACTGCCTGCAACAGTGATGCTGTTAATTATCAAAGGATTGGTGCCACCACCAATATTGATAACATTAAAGGTTTTATTGGAAATTGTATTAATGAATACCTGACCATAATTAAAAGTCTGGGGAGAAACTGCGAAAACCGGGGCGTCCCCGATTGCAGATAAACTAATGCCGATATTGGGACGGTTAGTATTGAGATAGCCGTTACCGGTAGGGGCAGTAGTGTCCTGATACCAGTATTGATGGCAACCGGTTGCGCCCGTTGTGTACCGGAAGGCAGGTGATGTTGTACCGGGTCCGCCAAAGTTGGTCTCTACTAAGACTATCAGATTCCCGCCTGTATAAACAAAAGGCGTTTCGAATGAGAAATTTGTCCAACCCGTCTGGCTGAAAGTATAAGTTCCTTCTTTCATAAGAATGGCATCTGCTATCATAGTTGCCCAGGGAGTGGCTGTCAATGCGGTGGCAGTAGTATTTTTCATAAGTATCCTATAAGGAACAGCTCCTACTGCGGTGGTTCCACAATACCACCTGACTCCGGTTATAGCACCCATGATACCGATATTATCAGTTGAGTATAAAGTCGCATCACGTTCGTACCCATATAGAATTCCAATCGGTTGTCTTTGAGTAGATGTCCCCTCGCCAATCGTTACCACGATTGTTCCTGCCGGCTGGACAGAAACATTCAGATTGGGGGTCTGGTCATTCAGACTATTCTGGTCTCCGGTTAAAACTACTTTGCCATAGATTGCAATATCTCCGGCTATGGAAGGTGTCCAACTGACGGCGACCTGAGCGGCAAGACCTGGGTCAATTTGTGGTCCGGGGACAGAAGCCAGCTCCAGATTGTCACCGTTATACAGCTTAACAGCGTAGTTGGATTGAGGATTAGTGCCCCAATTAAGCAGATTTACCGTGAAAGTCGAGGCTACACCAACAGAGGGAGTACTATTTCCAGCAATGGAAATAGCTGCCAAATCGTTCTGAGGAGTTACTTCAATAACGACATCATCAATATAGATGCTCTGGGACGTGGAAGCATTGCCATGCTTGAAAGCCATATAATGTCCCTGTCCTGCATAAGCCTGGAATGAAACCACATATTCAGCCCAAGTTGCTGTTAAGGTTTGACTGGCTACTTGTGTATAAGTTGCTGCATCTGCAGGATCTGCAATGATACCCACGCTCAGGGAATAAGAGGTAGCACCTTTAGCCCAGAATTTAACCCGCGTCGTCACCATAGGTATCGTTGCCACAATCGGCGGTGCGATTAGATACGGACCAGCTGTTGAGGTAGAATTATAGATATAAGCGCAGTTGGGTGTGCTGTGCGGACTTGTAATAACGGTTGTGACATTTCCGGGAGAAGTGATTACTTTTAACCAGTCTATCGGCAGGTTGGGCACTGTCACAGCATCAAAGTTCTGTGCATAAGGCAGGTTATATATAGTTACATCTATTGCTGTTGCTGTTAGGGCAACAGGATGAGCGGTACGGTTTGTAAGGTTATCCGTAACAGTGATAGTGGCTGTATGGGTACCGGCTGCAGTAGGATTATATCTTGCGGTAAAAGTTGCTGATTGACCGCTTGCCAGTGATATTGGCAAAGTTGGAACATTCTGCAAAGTAAAGAATGGGCTGCCGGTTATTGCTATGTTGTTAATAACCAATGGTACGGTACCACCACCTATATTCATGATAGTGAAAGTTTTATTAACGGTTGTATTGATTAAAGCTTGCCCATAATTATAGCTTTGCGGTGAGATGGCAAAATGTGGATTGGGGTCAAGGGGCGTCAGAAAGAAAGAAGTCATGGGGAATTGTCCGGTCAGGGTTCCAGCTGGAGGAACAGCTGGGTCATATACTGCCGTATCGCTATAAACTCTTCTGGCGCGGTTTGTTCCCACCGTCTGATTGTAAAACAAATCTGTGGTCAGAAAGTACTGTGTATCCAGAACCCGTTGCACCAGCATCACCAGATTCCCACCCGAATAGGCAAACGGTGTCTGTAAGGGAATTGTTAAAGTATTCAGTCCTGCGGGGCAGGAAATGTTGCCGTCATACACCAAAGTCAGAGAAGTGGAGGGTATCCAGCCAGCACTCAAATCCATTAAATCAGTAGTTCCCAGCCAGATTTTTATGGGCTTATCGATAATGGTGGTAGAAACTATGTTGTAATAGAAAGCAACCGTTGTTATATTGCCTCCCACTGCTAATTCTTCTCCATAATAGATATTTTCAAACAAACTGGCTTTATAGAAGGTTGCTATCGGTGTGTAATAGTTTGTTTGAGAGCCGTCACCAACAGTGACAACCATTGTTCCGGCAGGTTGAACAACAACGCTCTTATTTGGTGTCTGATCATTAAGATTATTTTGGTCACCGGTTAGAACCACTTTTCCATAGATGGTTGCTGCTCCGGCAGTGGTCGGGGTCCAGCTCAAAGTTGCTTGTGCTGACGTTCCGGCATTAATCTGGGGTCCGGCTGCTGAAGCCAATTCCAGATTATCACCATTATAGAGTTTAACAGTATAATTGCTCTGAGGATTGGTTCCCCAGTTATACAGGTTTACAGTATAGGTTGAAGCTAAGCCTACAGAAGGTGTGGAATTACCTGTTATAGTCATGGCTGCCAAATCGTTCTGAGGAGTGACTTCTATCGTCACATCATCAACATAGATGCTCTGGGAAGTGCTGGCATTGCCATGCTTGAAGGCTATAAAATGTCCCTGCCCGGCATAAGTTTGAAAGCCAACCACATATTCAGCCCAGGCTGCTGTCAATGTCAAACTGGATACCTGCTCATAAGTAGCTGCATCAGTTGGGTCTGCAATTGCACCTACAGACAAGGTGTAAGTTGTGGCGCCTTTTGCCCAGAATTTTACTCTCATTGTCACAAGGGGTAGATTGGCTGAAATGGGCGGAGAAATAAGAAACGGTCCAGACGTTGAGGTTGAATTATAGACATAAACACAGTTGGGTAGACTGTGAGGAGTAGTCGTAGATGTTGTTACGTTCCCGGGTGATGTAAATAACTTTAACCAATCAATCGGCAGGTTCGGAGCTGTAACGCTGTCGAAATTCTGCACATAAGGAGGAGTATAAATGGTCGGGTCTATGCATGTACCTGATATTGTGACTGGATGCTGAGTACGGGTGAGGTTATCTGTAATGGTGATTGTCGCTGTATGTGTTCCAATAGCGGTGGGATTGTATCTTGCCACAAAGGTTGTGCTTTGGAAACTTGCCAAAGAAGCTGGTAGAGAAGGCAGGTTCTGCAAGGTAAAGAAAGGACTGCCCGTGATAGCAATGCTGTTGATAATCAACGGTGTTGTCCCCCCGCCCGTGTTAGTTATGGTAAAGGTATTATTCGATATTGTGTTCATAAATACCTGACCAAAATTATACGTCTGAGGAGACACAGCAAACTGTGGTAATTGGGTTACGGCAGATAAGCTCAAACCAATATTGGGTAAAGCTGTGCCAAGCGTCCCGTTCCCGGCAGGAGGGGTTGTATCTGCATACCATGTTTGATGTGAACCTGCAGCCCCGGTCGTATATTGGAAATAAGGATAAGGTGAAGTGCCCGATCCCCCATAAGTTGTTTCAACCAAAACAACCAGATTTCCACCCGAATAAAGATAAGGAACAGTGAGTGGGAAGGTTACCCACCCGGTTTGGCTAAAAGTTTGAGTTCCGGTTGCCACTAACTGTGCATCTCCTACCATAGTTGCCCATGGAACAGCAGTAAAGGCTGCATCTGCAACTGTTTTCATGTAAATATTAAACGGTGCTGCAGCTGAAGATATAGTTGCGCAATACCACTGGACACTGGTAATCAAACCGAATGCATTTATCTGGTTTTGTGTATACAAAGCAGCATCGCGCTCATAACCGAAAAATACACCGAACGGCTGTCTCTGCGTTGCCGTCCCTGTGCCGATTATCACCAAATTGGTGCCGGCAGGCTGTACAACAATATTGAGAGGAGCGGTTACATCATTAGCTGGGTTTTGGTCGCCTGCTAAAACGACTTTGCCGGTTAAAGAAACGTCTCCGGTTGCCGTAAAGGTATAGTTTAAGACTACCGGTGTAATCTCGCCGGCTGCCAGGGCAGGACCTGCTACTGATGCCAGTTCTGTCTGTCCGCTCATCAATTTAACCGTGTAAGTTGATTGCGGACTTGAACCTCGGTTTCTTACACTTATTGTGTAGGGCGTTAAAGTTCCGCTGGAAGGTGTAGTACTACCTGTAATTGACACTGCCTGCAGGTCATTGGGAACTGCAATCTGGGGAGAAAAAGAGAAGGTAATACCTAAAGGGGGATAAATAGTTGCGCTCAACGCACAGGTAGCAGCATTTGTAGCTCCGGCTGTAGTACTTGTCCAATCAGTTGTATTGGTACGATTGGAGAAATCAGTGGCATCAGACCCGCGCAGTCCAACCTGGACGGTTGTTGCCGTTGCATTATTGGTGACTGTTCCATAGACAAAATCCACTTTGTTAAGAGTCTCATACAACTGAATCTGAAAATTGTAAATATCCCCGGCTCCGGTTGTGCCATACCTCTTATAATTTTTCCATTGAATAACGCAGATACGGTTTGGTGCAGCTCCGATTGTTTCAATTCTAAGAGTCGCCCCGGTCTGAGCCTGAAGATCTCTTGCCATGGCTGCAGAGCGATTTGCCAATTGCACCGGTGCAATTGCAGATGTACTGCTCAGCGGGTTATAACTGCTCGAAGCTGTAATGTTCACAGCAGTTGCTCCCAGAGCAGATTGCCCGAATGATATCCAACCATTATTACAAACGGCAATGACGTCAAACACATAATCGTTGAAAGCGAAATTAAATCCTATAGGAAAGCCCACACCCGTCATTACAGTGGTTCCCCCCAAAGGAACTGCCGGGTCAACAAACCTCTGGTCATCAGATGTTTCATTACCCAAGAGGGTTCCTCCGGTTATTTCTGTGTATTGACCTGTTGTCGTTGTGAAAGTGTAATCTGGCAGGGCTGCATATAAAGGCAGCGTCAAGCTTAATATTACATACAAGATCATCGCAAGCAGCATTGATTTCTTCATTTTTGTCTCCGTCTCTCATTATTGGTTAATATCTTTTCTTTGTCATATCCTGAGCCCAGGATATATGTTAAAATAAACTCGTTCATAACGGCATAATCCTTGTCAAAACCTCATTTAGTCTCTTCAAAAGTACTTACGCCCTTCTATTCAATCCTAAAATTATGTCAATTAAATTATCAGCATATTTCATACCATAATGCGAAGCAATTTTTACAATCTCATGGTTCTATTTTCTCTCTTGCCAAGATGTGTGCTTTGATTAGCCTTGACTTTGGTAAAACAATATCTATGACAGCAGGTGTAAAGATGAATTACAAAGAGCACTATCGCATTGATGCGCAACAATTTGATTATTGGGGCAAAGACCAGTTTTCTCCAACTGAAACCAGACGCAATCAGACTATTTTTGATTTGTGCCCTATCAAAGCAGGGGACAAAGTCCTGGATATCGGCAGTGGCAGAGGCTGGTTCAGTCTTTATGCTGCAGAAAGGGGCGCAGAAGTAACGGCTCTTGACCTGAGTGAAGAAAACCTGAAACGCATCAAAGAAACCAATCCTGCCATATCAGTTTTATATGGTGATGCCTGTGAAGTTCCTATAATTGATATGACTTTTGACTGGATTGTCGCTTTGGAAGTGCTGGAACATCTGATTGACCCCAAGCTTGCCGTCCAGCATTGGAAAGTTTTGCTCAAACCCGAAGGTAAACTTCTCGTCACAGTGCCGTATAAAGAAGAAATCCGCTATTCCCTCTGCATTCATTGCAATCAAAAAACCCCTGCCAATGCCCATCTGCACAGCTTTGACAAGGATTCTTTGGTAAAACTCTTTCTCCGCAATGGCTACTGGGTCAAAGACACGGAACTATTTATGCACAAGCTGCTGGCTGTTCTGAGGATTACACCTTTTATCAGAAAACTCCCTTACAAATACTGGAGTTTTCTGGATAACCTATTCGGAATGTTCAGCAAGAAATATAGCTATCTTGCCCTGATTGCCACTCTCAAAAAGTAGGTAAAGCAGACTGAATGTAATTCCGCAATTTTGCTATCCGGAGAGTATGTAGTCCCGCATTTATGCGGTTTTTCTAAGCAATAAGACGTTGTTAAGCTATCAAAAAACCGCATAAATGCGGTACTACATACTTAGCAATTCTTACAAATACCTTAGCATTTCCCGGTCGATTACACCTGCATAAAGCTCGATATAGGGCTTGACGGGGCTGATATTTATCTTGGGAAAAAACACCTCTTCAATCTGGAAATAACCTACCGATGCGTTCATTTCCACCGTGATATTTATGGGTTTTTCTATGCCTTTGGTGATTTTCACTTTTTGGATTGCCCCTGAGGAAGTGCGGTGAATATCGCCCACCCTGGGAGTATGCGAGAGCATGGTCGGAATGCGCGCTCTGCCTTTTTCCATGTCGCTGCCGTCGCCAATCAGCACCAACCCTGCTTCCAAAGAGTGTATTTTGCGGGTTGCCATGTGTCCGAAAATGCCTTCAATCGCAATTGAGCGCACAGCAGTTTTGGTCATATAGTCATCTGCTGCGTAAATCTGCGCCAGAATTCTGTCGATAAAAGGCAGGGACAGCGTGATACTGAGGTATTCGTGCTGGTCTCTGGCGATGGACATGCCCAAATCATGCAACAGAGAGGCAAAAAGAACCCCAATCATACTGTCATCAGAAGTGCCGGCGTGTTCCTTTTCCAGATTCATCAAAACTCCTGCATCGGCAAGCAGATGAAACATTTTGATGGCGTTGTAAGTGGCTTTGCGCATGTGCACCGGACCGTGGTCATTGAAACCCAGCCGTTTGATGGAAACGATATTGGTATATTCCTGCATAGCTTGCAGCTCTTCATCCGCAAACAGCAACTGTGCTGCTTGAAGCGGTTTTCCGGAAAGTTTGTGCAGAATGCGCTCTTCCATTTGAGCTTGTTTAGCTGATTTATTCATTTATTAAACTCCATTAGCGTTTAAGGATTAAGATTAAACACAGGTATAAGATAATCATAATTCCGGTTGAAAGCAACATTGCCCAGCCGAACAGCATGTTTCTTTTCAGCAGGTAGGGGAAAACCAGAAAGAAGGACAAAGACGGCAATACTAACCAGAAAATATCTGTGGAAAGCTCCGCTATTCTTTTTACATCCTTAGTTTCTATGTATAACCAGATTATAGCCAGGAAGGAAACCAGCGGTATCGATGCCAGCAAGCCTGCCAGTAATCCGCTTTTCTTGGCAATTTCTGAAATCAGCACAATCAAAGCGCTGGAGATGATGACTTTCACTATATAATAAACTATTCCCATTTCAGAACCTGCGTATCATGGTTTTGAACATATTGGCAAGGGAGGAAATCAAGGCTATGGACACAGAAATTGTGCCTGCAATCATCAAAGTCTGCCCCATCAGGCGCAGAGCTTCCATGCTTTTTCCGCCGATATAGGCAATCATCGAGTAGTAAAGTCCGCTGCCCGGAACCAGAGGTATTATTGCACAAATCACAAACACAGAGACCGGCACTTTATACACTTTTGCCATCAATTCCCCATAAATGCAGACGATGCAGGTGGAGAGAAAGATTGAAAGCAAGAGCGAGCTTGTCCAATCTAATACTAACAGATAAAACCCCCAGCTCAGCGCACCGCCAAGACTGGTAAAAATGAGGATGCTGCCGCGGATATTGCTGCGGATGGAAAAACCCAGTATGGCAATGGCACTGAAACAGACCTGCATCAGCCAGAGTTGATTTACTGCTTCAAACATAAACCATCCTTAAAGTTGTCATTCCTGCGCAGAAACGTTTTACAATTCTCGTCATTCCTGCGCAGGCAGATAACTCTTTCATGAGCTTGCTCATCATCCAGCCTGTTTTCTGGGATTTGGAGTCCATGCTTCCTAACGCATTATTTCTTTTGAGATATTGACTAAGGGAAGCTTGGACTTCATATCCCGTAAATATATATGATTCTACGAGATGAGTCGCATTATCAAGTCCAGGTTGCCCCTTGGCTTGGATAATGATAATAGCGCGCTCCGGCAACGTGAACTCCAAGATGCTTTGTTGCATTTTCAAACCAGCAAAGTCCAGAGTTTCAGCATGGAGCCGGCTCCTGTGGCAATAGCAGCCGCAATAAAAATCGCTTCTGTGGTACGTGCCGTGCCAGCCACCAAATCCCCTGCCATCGTATCCCGGATAGCGTTTGTGATGGAAAGTCCCGGCACCAGCAGCATAATCCCGCCGATGATGATATTGTTGGTATTCATATAGCCGATATACATGCCCGCCATCTTGGCAAACCAGACCACAAATCCTGCCCCGAAAGCATTCAGCAAAAACGCATTCAGACGCATTTTGGTTAAGTATCGGATTACTAAAGTGGCGATTATCCCCATGATGAAAGCAACCGTAAATTCCAGCCAGCTTCCGCCAAACAACAAACAGAAAAACCCCGGCGTGATGCCGCCGCAGATATATTTCACCCAACCCGGGTACTGTTTTTTGGTTTTGATTTCTTCTAACCGGTTTTTGTATTCCGTGAAGCTCATCGGAACACAGTCTTTACGCTTTTTATCTTTGCAGTTTCTCTGAGTCAAATCAAAAGTCAGTTTGCTGACCCCGCTGATTTTTTCCAAATCCACACTGCGCGTTTCTATGCGTTTTATCAGCGTAACCAATTCACCATCAGCAGATTTGACGGTTAGGAATATCCCGGTTAAAGTAACATATCCTTCATTGGCGTGATAGCCAAAACCGGAGCACACCTTATCCATCATTTCTTCCACCCGGTGAGTTTCCCCACCGCTCTCCAAAACGATGCAAGCTGTCTCGATGGCAAGCTCCGCCACTTTGTTTAAGGTCAAATCAGACATTTTCTTCCCTGTCTCAGGATTATTTCTTTTCCTGCTTCATTTTTGCATATTGCGACTGATAGATTTTACTATCAGGAAACCACATAGCGTATTTCGGAAATTATGGCAAGAATAATCCGCTTGACAGGCAAACTCTTTTACGTATTGTTGCATTATCAATAATAAAGGAGACACTTATGAAAACACGTTCTCTAATCTTATTAGTGCTGTTAATAGTATTTTTATTTGCAGCTTGTTCTATCAACCGCCCTGTCAGTGCCACTTCCAACCCGCTTGGCTCTAAAACCGGAGTCTTCATTCAGACCGGTATTTTGGGCTTTCCGCCGATGATGAGCAAAGATGCTGCCACAGCGGCAGCAGCCAAAAATGGTGGAATCACCAAGATTTCAACCGTTGATTACAATATGACCTGGATGATTTTCACGATGCAGTATAAAACCATCGTCACAGGTGAATAGTCTGAACTAATTATTTATTACAATTACCCTAACTATGACAAAGTGGTTCCGTCATTGCTTTACGGCAGTTACGGAACCCGTTTTTTTATACCGATATCCAACAGCAGATTTGTGATTGTAGTGCAGAATTCTTTTGATTATAGAGCACCAGATTTGTGAATGTAGAGCAGGACGCCGATCCCGCTCAAACAAATTTACAATAAAGTGACCCCCGCCAGATAGACCAAAAACAGAATATAAAGCAGCATGCCGATGCTGCTAAAACGGCTCTCATTCAAGCAGCATCGGCGTCCTGCTCTACATCGTAGCTTTGATGCAGAATAAATAATAACACATTTCCATAACACATTTCCTCCTAAAATCCACAGCCATTACTAATTAATCCCTAAAAAGCACTACGGAATAATTGCGCTATTAATACGCTACCAATACGCATTTACTCCGTAATGATAGCGTATTGATAGCGTATTGGTAGCGTAATGCTATTGAGATATTTGAGAGGAATTTGAGATATCCTGAAATAGGTTGACACAAAAACGTATAAACATGAGGAGCGAAAGGATTTCCAACAGGATTCAGGCTGCTGACATAGTCATGTGCATTCACATAGTCTCATCGGGATAGCATTTCAGATAGAGAAAAGTCACCTCCAACCCGGTATGAGTCCCATCGGGACGGCATATACTTCTGATTGTTTATATCCTTTAATGGCAATAAGATGCAATGTGTCATCACTCTGGGATTCGACTTTCGTGAGGATGCTTGTTTCTATCTGAAATACCGTGCCGATGGCACTCGATTAAGAAAGCGGGGTTCTTCAACAGCCTGAACCACTCTGTGGGTACAATGGGAGGATAGACGCCCCCGTCTGTCCAAACGGGATAAATAGAGATTTGGAGATTAATTACTGGGTTATTTGTAGTTCTGCATTTATGCAGGTTTGTACTAAATTAGCGCGCTTTTAATCTTGAAAAACCTACCTAAAAGAAGAACTATACGCGGCGCGCAACTCAGATGTAGAGTAGGACGCCGATTCTTCTTGAACGAATTGTGATTAAAACCAGATAAATCTGGTGGTACCTGCCGGATAAATCCAGCGCTCCATGTGTAAATTCAATGCTCATTAGTCGAGCGAGGGTGCATGACCTACATTTGTAGGATAACTGCCCCCGGCTTTCCAAGCGTATGTTCTCATGTGTCTCAAGTCTGTCTTGAACCCTTATCCTGTAAGAGTGGAGGCAAATAGTTAAGAAATATTAACCGGTTTTTAGTGTTTTTTTCTTGCCTGAAATATAGCTTCCCAATATTATGCGTTTAAGATAGAGAAGTGTCCCCAAAAACGAAAATAATATTTAGGGATAACTCCGGTAAACGCAGTCCGACAATAGAGTTTTGACAATGAACGAAAAATATTAAAGAGGTGACTTATGACAAAATCACAGGTTTTTTACAAACAACTAAAAATAATCATCGCAAATTCGATGGAGGAATTATGAAAAAGCTATTTTTTATGCTGTTTATTATGATGGCATTAGTAGTTGGCCTTTATGGTCAACAAGTTATTGGCACATATCCATCAATGGGTGGAGGATTTGAGAATGAATCCGGAACACTTGCTCTTGCAAGCTCGATAACAACTGCACAATCAAATTGGACAACATCAATAGTAAGTACTGGCGTTGTGTCTGATACAGGTGGAAGGTCAGGACCTAAATATGTTACTTTTACTCAAACAGGTGCCTCCCATAGAAGACTTCAGTCTCCAACTGCAAGCGTGCCAACAGGTCAACACATCATACAGTTCTATTATCAAGGTGATATAGATGGTGGAACTTACGGAGATATTCGTGGAGCTGTTTCAGCGGTCGGCACTTCTTCTCCAGCTTATGGTGCTTATGTAGTCGGCGCAAATGTCGGCAACAATTGGACAAAGTACAGTGCGGTTGTAACTCCAAGCGGAACTCCAACCTTTGGTATTGGACTTGTAAGTGTTAATAGTACGGCACAATTTAGAATAGACGATTTAGTGGTTTATGCTGGTTCTGCAGTTGATGTAACGGCTCCAGGTTCACCCGGAACTGTGACTATTGCAAATGCTTCTACTTCATCTTTGGATGTTAGTTGGGTAGCCTCTTCCTCTGTTGATGGTGGGGGCTATGTTGTTGTCAGATATCTAACTGACCCAGGAACAGTCAATGACCCTATTCAAAACGGTATTTATGCTGTCGGCAATACTGTTGCCACAGGTGGAACCGTAAGATATATCGGAGCAGGAACTTCTTTTACTGATAATGTGGGTATGAATGAAAGCACACATTATTGGTATAAGGTTTATACAGTCGATAAAGCCTTTAATTATTCCGATGAAAGTGCAGGTGATGGTACCACGGCAAGTCTTGCTGTATTAGCTCCGACCATTCAAGCATACAGTTTAAATTTTGGCAATATTCAACAAACCCAAATGGACGCAAGCTGGACAGTTGGTGACGGAGCCAAACGTATAGTTATTATCAACACATCAAATAGCTTTACTAACCCGACAGATGGAACTGACCCCACTCCCAATACAGTTTACGCTGGAAGCGGTGAACAAGTTGTTTATAACAATAATAGTAATACTGTTACGGTGACCGGTTTAACCGGCGGAACAACCTACTGGGTTAGGGTTTACGAATACAACGGTGCGAGTGCAACCACCAAGTACCTTGTATCAACTGCAACGGATAATCCTAAGAGCCAGGCAACATCAGCGGCTGCTGTTGCACCTACAGTTGCGACCACTGCAATCACTGCAATTACAGACATAACTGCCACAGGCGGTGGTGATGTCACATCAGATGGTGGTGCCAGCATCACAGACCGTGGAATATGCTGGGGCACATCATTAAACCCTGTTAGCACTGGTCTCCATTATTCCAATGGATCAGGTGCTATAGGTGCATACACAAGTTATTTGGTTTCTTTAACTGCCAACACATTATATCATGTGCGTGCTTATGCCACAAACAGCGCCGGCACAAATTATGGCAGCGACTTGACTTTTACAACCCTCAAAGCTGAGCCAGCTGCTGCTGTAACAGTGTTTACACCAGGAACAACTACTATCAATACAATTCCCTTGACCTGGGAAGATGTAACTGCTGACGGTTTCCTTATAAAAGGCAGCAACGTTGGCTACGGCAGTATTGTTGACCCGGTTGACGGCACACCTGAAACTGATGCAGCTTTGGTTAAGAATATTGCTTGGGGTATTCAGGCTGTTTCGTTTACTGCCCTTTCCAGCAACACAACCTATTATTTCAAAATATATCCCTTCAATAATTCAGGCACCGGCATCAATTATAAAACAGGTTCAGCAGCTCAAGCCTCAGCTGCAACCTTGATTAATGTGATTCTTACAGTAACACCCACCACAAGCACATTTGGTGCCTATGTGGGAAGCAATTCTACTCTGGTTGCAACAGTAACCAGCAGCGACCTTTCCACCGGAATAACTGTTTCCTCAGCAGGACCTTTTACCTTCGCAGAAACAAGTGGCGGAAGCTATGAAAACCCACATTTATTAAGCACAAACTATAACGGCAGCGTCTATATAAAGTTCACTCCTCTGGCTACTGTGGTATATACGGATAGCATTTCTTTTGATAGTGCTTCTAAGCATACAAAAATTGCGCCCACTGCTACTGGATACGTAGAACCCACATCAATACTATTTGTTGAAAACTTCGATTACATTGTCGCGCAAAATTTGACTGCCAATGGATGGACTGCTCATTCCGGAGCTAATTCTAATCCGATAAAAGTAGCAGATGATAATCTAACTTATGCAAATTATCCATCTGTAACAGGAAAGTGTGCAGGTACAACTTTCACCGGCACTACGTCAGCTGAAGATGTTAACAAATCATTTGGCAGTATTCTTTACACAGGAAGCGGATATGTATCTTTCTTGATGTCAGTACCAACAACAACAAATATTGCAAGTGATTATTTTCTGCATTTTGGAAGCCCATCAGCCGGGGATTTTAAAAGTAGAGTTTCGTGGAAAAAAGACCCCGGAACAAGTGGAAACTATGCTATTGGTATTTCCAAAACTGCTGCTTATGCATCTGCCAATTATACGGGATATAACTATCAGTTCGGGACAACTTATCTGATTGTAATGAGATATGATATTGTGCCGGGTGCTACTAACGACGTTATCAAACTTTGGGTAAACCCTACTATCAGCAGCATTGAACCTACAACACCTGATGTTTCTGCCCTCGATGTAACAGGAGCAGACATAGCCAGCATTAGTAATATTGATATTAGACAGGGTAATCCCACCTCCCCCATAAAAATCGATGGAATCCGTGTAGCACATGAGTGGGCTTATCTTTTCCCGCCTACTATTACGGTTACTTCTTCTTTTACACAATTTGCCTTTATAGCGGGCGACCCTTCACCCAGCCAAAGCTATCATGTAAAAGGTTCTTATCTTACTGAAAACATCGATGTAACCGCTCCAACCCATTATGAGCTTTCACTGACTGATGCAGCTCCCTGGACAGGTTCATTAAGTCTGGCTCCGACCTTTGACGGGACTGTATATATCAGACTGATACCTTCAACTCCCATAGGTAATTATAATGGCAATATATTGCACACCAGCCTCGGTGCGACAATAGTCTCTACTCCGGTATCCGGCACTGTTAATGCCAGCGGTTATATGACAATTGATGGCTACTCAGCCTGGGGTGATTTTACTGCTTATGTGAATTCTCCCGTTACACCGTCTGAAAATAAGTCTTATACACTTGCAGGAACAGATTTGCTGGAAACATATATACATATCACAGCTTCAACTACTGCCGGTGCTACATTTGAAGTCAGTAAGAACGGGTCAACCGGATGGACTACCCAACTGGATGATGTTTCTTGGTCAAGTAGCCAAACCATCTATGTCAGGTTCTCACCTACTGCAGCCGGTACATATAATGGCACCATAACAAACTACTGCGAAGGAGCTGTTGACCAGGTAATTAACGTAACGGGTATTGCGAGCATCCCATATGTTTTAACGGCAGTGCCCTCAACTCTGGCATTCTCAACAGTGTATGGCACAACGTCTGATTACCAATCATACGAATTGACCAGCTCTAATCTGGATACAGATATCACAGTAACAGCTCCTGCCCAATTTGAAATTGCCACCAGCAGCAGCGGTCCTTGGTCGGGTACCTTGTTGGCGCTTACCAAGAATGTGCCTCATACTATCTACGTACATTATGTTGGGCTTGCTACACCCGGCACAACTCCAGCCGCCAACATCTCTAATGTATCTGATATTAGCACCAATGTGAGCGTTTCAGGAGCGACAACCGACCCACCTATGCATATTCAAGTGGGTCAAACTCTGACACAGAACTTCAATTTAATTGGCACTTCTAATACTGCAACAGTACCTTATGATTGGAAGGTAGCTAAAAGTGCAAATGTGTTTGACCAGGGAACCTGGGCAGCTGCAGTATCGGCTACTGAGCAACTCGGCGGTAATGCTTTGAGCAGCACCGCTGCAAACGGTATCTATAATTTTGGTGCCGGTGTACCTGCTACAGCAACAGACCGCGCGATTGGATTTCTCTCTTCCGGTGGTGCAACCAAAACAGGTAACTTATACACAAAAATTACCAACACAGGTTCCTCCGCAATTACAGGTTTTACAGTTTCGTATAAAGCTGAGAAATACAGAACAGGAACCAATCCTGAAGGCTTTGGTATTAAATTGTATTCCTCTCCAGATGGAACAACCTGGACTTATGCCGGTGATGCCTTGAAAGCTTCATGGCCTTTAGATGCTACGACCTTAGGCTATACACCTGCACCAGGTGACTCATTATTAAAATCTGGCACGGTTGTTGTTGATGTAGCTCCTGCCTCTATAGTTTATTTTTGCTGGAGTTATGGAATTAACAATAATGCTGCGACTACTTATGCTCAGGCTTTAGCTATTGATGATATCTCCATCTTAGCACTTGATACTCAATTTACCAAACCTGTTACGTATAGTGTTACAGCCGGCTTACAAGACGGTCCCGTGGATGTGACTCTTTCAAGTGCGACCAGCGGAGCAAATATCTATTATACTGTCAATGGAGATGAACCAACCTTGTCATCAACTCCTTACTCAATACCTATTCACATAGCAGCTACTCAAACTATCAAAGCCATTGCGATGGGCACTGCTCCCGGAGCCGTTATCAGCCCTTCATCAAGCGCATACTATCAAATACCGATAGATGTGGCAAGTATTGCTGCTCTCAGACTGTTGACTGCTGATAATACAACCCCCTACAGGCTTACGAGTGAAGTTGTAATAACTTTGCAATCCACCACCCGTAACTCCAAATATATCCAGGAAATCTCTGGAGCTACTCCCGGTGCAATCTTGATTGATGACGCAATTGGAACTATCACCAGAACCTATAATGTGAAGGATAAAATTTCCAATATCGTTGGTAAGCTCTATGCCTATAATAATATGCTGCAGTTTATTCCTCTAAAGAATACTTCTGTTCCGATTTCGTCCGGCAACGAAGTCACACCAGTCGTTGTTACTCTTGCAGGGCTGAATGAATCTCATGAGGCAAAGCTTGTAACTCTGGAAAATGTGTCAATTACAGACACTACTAATGTTGCAGCCATAGGTCATGGTACTTTTGTGGTAGGTAGAAGCTACAGTTTAAATAGCGGTGCTGGTTGGTTAAGAACTCAATATGCCGGGTTGGATTATCTTGGCACTGCTGTTCCAGCCACTCCCAAGACAGTTACAGGCGTAGTTTTACAAAACAATACTGTGTATCAGGTAGTTCCGCGCGACACACTTGATATTTCTGATGGCATTGCTCCCGAAAAACCTACCAATGTCGTTGTAAATGTTGTGGGTAATAATGTCGTGTTAAGCTGGACTGATGACCCGACTGTTTCAAGCTGGAAAGTTTACTATTCTGACGTGTATTCAGCAGTAGATTATGCCTATAAAGGAACTACATCAACTAACTCGATAACTTTAACGGGAGAAGCTTTGGATTCTGTCAACCGATTCTACTACGTTAAGGCAAGCAGATAAAAGCGAACCTAAACCAATTCAATAATATAAACGCCGGCTTTTGCCGGCGTTTTTTTGTGTAGCGCAGATACCAGCATAGACAATCATTCTTGACAAATATCACCCATGCGAATACACTGTCTGACAGTTATATCTTAGCTTAAGTTCTTATTTTTATTACACTTTCGTAGCATACATCAGGGCTTTGTGAAAAGGCGCAATCCTTTTTGCAAAAAGCCGGATGGAATAAATCGTGCATAAAAGAGAGAGGTGAGCTTGCTATGTCCTGTTGGGAAATGATTGCCAAAGGAAAAGTTCAAGGTGTCGGGTTTCGCTGGTTTGTGCGGGATTGCGCAATACGGCACTGCATCAAGGGCTATGTTTGCAACTTAGCTGATGGCAGCGTGCAGATGATTGCCATAGCTGAAAGCACAGCTTTGGAATTGTTTGCCGATGAGATCAAGCAAGGCAACCGTCATGCCCAAGTCAGCGAACTCAAGATTGATGAGCTTACTGATTACACTGAATACGAGGATTTTATCATTGCATAGAATAAGAAAGTATATAGTCATGTCATTATTGAGCCTGCTATGTCTGGGAATCTCCGGGCTGAGCGCTATTGATTACCAGGTGCACAGGGTTAAAAAGGGAGACACTCTCTATAGCCTGAGCAAGCGCTATGGCGTCACTGTGGATAATCTTATGAAACTAAATAAACTCAGCAGCAGCAAGCTGTCCATTGGTCAGGCGATAAAAATCAAAGCTGAAGCAAACAAACCAATTTCCAAACCCAAACCAAAAGTAAAAGACACCCCGGTTCCGGCAACGGCAGCTAAACCAAAACCTCAGACACAGGAACCCGCCACAACCCAGGAAACCACAGTGGAAACCGCCCAACTGCCCATCCCGGCACCTCCCCGAAGAATACTACCACGTTACCCTTCCGAAGGAAAACCTCTATCGGATAGCCCTAAACGCCAATATCACCTTAGTTGAACTGCTTAGATTTAACAATTTCCCCGATGCTCACGTAATTATCAAACCGGGACAGAAACTTGTGGTCAAAGACCCGGCACTGTTTCAGACTTCTGCCAATGCTGCATCACCTGTAACAGGCACAGAAACGCCCAATCAGGAGATAAGCGCTCAACCCGCAAACGGTGATTCTGTGGTTATCGAGAAAGTCTATATCGTGCAGCGCAAAGACACTCTTTTCAAAATTGCCCGGGAAAACAACATGACGGTTGAGCAATTGAAGCGCTTGAACAACTTGACAGACAACGCCATAAAGTTTGGGCAAAAGCTGTATATCATCGCACCCAAAGACCAGGTGGTCAATGAAGTTGTTCCGGTAATCGTCACAGAGGAAGAGCTGAAATCAAAGCTTAAACTCAGAACTGACCTCATCATGCCGGTGGACGGAAAGGTCATATCAGAATACGGCATCAGAAACGGCAGACCGCATAAGGGAACAGACCTGGGCGCAGCCAACGGAATGCCGGTTTATGCCGTTCTGGATGGCACTGTGGTTTATGCCGGGCTGCAAGGAAATTATGGCAACGTTGTGGTTATTGAGCATCCCGATTTTATAATGACAGTCTATGGGCACAATGAAAAGAACCTTGTGAGTGTCGGAGACATTGTGAAACAAGGGCAGATAATAGCTACGACCGGTTCAACCGGCAACGCAACCACCCCGCATGTGCATTTTGAATACCGCATCAAAGGCAAAGCTATCAATCCCCGCAAGGTTTTACCCATCGGGCAATAGCTTCAGATATTGTAAGCCATGCAGATGAAAAGAAAAGAATCAGTTTTTGCCGATAAAGCCCTCCAGAGCTATCTGAATGAAATTTCCAAATATAAAGCCTATCCCCGTGAAGAAGAACACGAGCTGGCAATCAAAGCCAATAATGGTGATAAAGCTGCCTTGGACAAACTGATTCAGGCAAACCTGAAATTCGTGGTGAAAATCGCCACACGCTACCAGAACAGAGGTTTGAGCCTTTCCGAACTGATTAGTGAGGGCAATATCGGGCTAATCAAAGCTATTGAAAAGTTTGACCCTTCCAAAGATATCAAACTGATTTCCTATGCCATCTGGTGGATTAAGCAGAGGATAATGCAGGCAGTCTCAGAAAAAAGCTCTATGATTCGGGTGCCTTTGGGCAAGAGCAGCCAGGCAAACAAGCTCAAGGCTGTTTCAGACCGCATTTTTGCCACAACGGGTCATAGTCCCTCAGATTCTGAATTAAGCGAAATCATGGAAATGGACGAAAAGATGATTGACCAGTTGCGCAGCAATCTGAAAGACACTGTGTCCATCGATGACCTTGCTTCCTCATCCGGCAACCAGGAAATGAACCTCAGCGAAAATCTGGAGGACAAAGAAGCCCTGAACCCGCAGTCGCTTTATTACAGAGAACGGCAGCAGCAGAAACTAAACAACGCAATTAACCATCTGGAAAGCAGGGAAGCCAAGATTATCAGAAACTACTATGGCATAAATACTCATCAGCAAGCCAGAAACTTTGCTCAGATTGCAGAAGAAATGGGGCTTTCCAGAGAGAGGGTGCGTCAAATTCAAAAGGAAGCGCTCAAGAAAATCATGAGTGATATGCAGCCCGAGGAAGAGAAATTGGTTGATGCTTTTATTGATAAATACGATTATCTTTAAGATAGATGCAATGAGGAGATGACTATGCACGATTTTAATGAAATGCTTGAGAAAGTACGGACTAAGGAGCGCAAGAAGGCTATTATTGCTGCGGCGCAAACAGAATCTGTGTTGGATGCTGCCATCCTGGCGTATCGGGAAGGAATTGCCGATAGCATTTTGGTGGGTAATGCCGGGTTAATCCAGGAAATGCTGCAAAGCATGGCTCCGGATCTGGTTGACAAGTTTGAAATTATCGATTGCGGGCATGATTTGGCAAAAGCTGCAAAGATATCGGTGGAACTTGCTCAAAGCGGTCAAGGGCATATTATCCTCAAAGGCAAGACCGACACGGCTGTTTTGCTCAAAGCCGTGCTGGACAAAGAGAAAGGCTTGCGCACAAGTGATGTGATTTCTGATGTTCTGGCTTATGAGCATCCGGAAGGGCTGAAGCTGATGAGTGACGGCGGCATTAATATCCTGCCGGACTTGAATGAGAAGATTGCCATCATCCGCAATGCTGTGCAGGTGGCTCATGCTTTGGGCATTTCCAATCCCAAAGTAGCGCTGCTTTCTGCCGTTGAAGCTGTAAATCCCAAAATGCCCTCCACTATTGACGCCTCGATTATTGCAATGATGAATAGCAGAGGTCAAATTACCGGCTGCCAGATTGAAGGTCCCCTGGCTTTTGACAACGCCATTGATGTAGAAGCTGCCAAGATAAAGGGAATTGTCTCTCCTGTTGCCGGAAAAGCCGATATCCTGATTGTGCCCAATATCGAAGCCGGCAATATCTTTGGCAAAGCGTTGACTTATTATTGCCACTACCGGGTTGCCCATGTTGTTATGGGCACCAAAGTCCCCATCCTGATACCGTCCAGAGCAGATGACGGCGAAACCAAGATGCTCTGTATGGCGATGGGATTAATCTGCATGTAACTATGCCTATCAAGATAATCTGCCTTGGTAAGACCAGAGAAACCTGGATTAAACAAGGCATCGAAGAGTATCAGAAAAGGCTCAATCCGGTCTGGAAAGTCCGGTGGACAGAGCTGAAAGACGTCTCTTTGAAAGAAGCCGGAACGGTTGAACAGGTTAAAAGCAAGGAAGCCCTTATTATTAATAAAGCGATTGCCCCTTCCGACTACCTGATAGCCATGGATGAACATGGCAAGGCTTATGACTCCGTCGCTTTTGCTCATGAGCTAAGCGAACTGAATGCCGAAAAGGAAGTCGTCTTTATCATCGGAGGTGTCTATGGTCTGGATGCTTCCATCCTCAGCAAGGCAAATCTGAAGCTCAGTTTCTCAGCGTTTACTTTTCCGCATCAGCTTATCCGTCTGATTTTAATTGAACAGCTCTATCGAGCCTGGACAATCAGCAGCGGCAAAACTTATCACTATTAACAAAGGAAGCTATTTATGATTGCACCCTTTTCTCCGGAAGCTCTTTCCACTTGTGCCCAGTCTCTCGTTGTCATGCTGGAAGGCATGGCAGGCATCTTTATCTTTATGGCTATCTTTTATGGCTTGATTACACTTTTGAACTACATTTACAAAGAAAAAACGGCAAAGGAACTATGAAAAAGGCAACTATTCTGTGCATAATTGCGCTGGCATTGGTAACCCTCAATGCCAAACTTGAAGTTACCCCCCAAGGCAAAAACAGTCTGCATGTCGTGTGGACGCTGCCAAGCTGGCAGACCAGCCCACAAGGGGATTATATCTATCTGCAGGCATCCGGCTTGGCTATGCCGGCAGAAGCCGGAGCACCACTTATACCTTATGACGAGACCAAGATTGCCATCCCGCAGGGCGGCAATGTCAGTGTTAGTGTCACAAGTCAGGCATCCAAAGAACTCCTTCTGGAAAAGCGGCTTCAGCCCGTTCCTCAGGTCATTGGAGGCAAAGATGCCGATGTGTATCAATACCTGCCGGATGAGAAACTCTATGCTGCCACAACCTCGGAACCGGTTACCGTTCTGCCACTTCAGCGTTTTCGCAAGCTTTCTTTTGTGCCTGTTCGCATCAATCCTTTCATTTATGACGGCAAAAACAGGCTGAAAGTAGCTACTCAAATAGAATTTACCATAACGATTAACGGCAATTTGGAGCAGCGGGCAAATCTGCCCATGGACGATTTGACGGCTCTTTTGGCAAAGCAGATGCTCAATCCGGCTCAGGCTGCCAATTGGCAGATAACGGAAAGAACTGCGGTTAACTTTGCTGACTTTGCCCAATCCGACAACTGGGTCAGGCTGGAAACTGATAAAGACGGTATGTACAAAATCACCCCCGGTCAGTTAGACATGCTTCCCATCAATGATATTGACCCCAGAACTTTCAGACTTTTCACCACCGGCGGAGAAGTTCAAGCCGATAGCACAAGTTCTGCCGGACCGGCTTTCCGTGAAGTACCGTTATATGTGTCCGGAGAAAGTGACGGCAGCTTTGGCAGCTCCGATTATATCCTCTTTTATGGCAGAGACAGGGAAGGCTTTGAAATGAACCTGAACATCAATGGGAACCAATACCTCAATCCCTATTCCAAAACAGTCTGCTACTGGCTGACTTTTAGCAGCTCTTTTTCCGGTTCTCCCAGCCGCATTGTTCTGTCCAACCCACTACCTACCTGGAATTCAGCTGCAACGACTACTCCCGAAACCGTCAGAGTCGAGAACGAGACCTTTCAAAGAACTCCCGATGGTTTTGATTGGTATATGCGTAAGTTTTTTGGCAATTCCTCTGCACTATACGCAGAAACCATTGATTTGGAAGACCCCGACACCGCTCAATCTCAAACATTTTCGCTGTTACTGAAGCAGGAGTATATCGCAAAAGGCTCTACCCTTTTGCATAAAGTCAGGCTCAATGTCAATGGCGTTCCATTAAAGAATTCGAACGACCAAATCCAGGAATGGGCTTGGTCTGGTTTGTCTCCCATTATTATCAGCCATACGGGGAATTACTTTGCAGGTGGCAGCAATGACATCCAGATTAATGTCCTTCGCAACGGAGCGGATAACCTGTTTTTCGACTACTATCAGGTAGCCTATAAAAAGAAGCTGATCAAAGGAAGCAAACAGTTCACTGTCTCAGTACCTTCCACCCTTGCCAATCAGTCAGTTAAGTATGACTTTACGGGCAATAATAGTAATGTGCGGGTATTTCAGGCAGCAAGTTCTTCCGGCTCTTTTAATGTTGCGGAATTGCCGGTTAACACAATTACCGGGGGGTTCAATTTTGTCGGTAGCGGCAGCAGTTCTGCCAAGTATTTGATTGCTCAGGAGAGCGACTATTACACGCCTGTTTCCATTGAAACTGTTAGTCCCGTGGATTTGACGCAAGTAACCCAGTCCTATGATAACATCATTATCACCCCGGCAGACTATTTCCAGCAGGCTCAAAGTCTGGTCAGCTTCTATAACCAAAAGTGGCAAAAAAGCAGTCAAGTTGTTCTGCTTCAGGATATCTTCAATCAATTTAATGCCGGTATGCCCGACCCCAATGCCATTCGTCTTTTCCTCAAATACTGCGTGGATAATTACCCTGCTCCGGCAATAACAACCGTTACTCTATTGGGCTCCGGCACCAACGACTGGAGAAACCATTCCGGGCAGTCTGCCACCAAGAACAAACTCATTGTCTATCAAAAGGGTACAACGACCACGGATGATTATTTTGCTATGTTAAATACTGAACAATATCCCGAGCTGGCAATCGGCAGATATCCCGCCAAAACGCAGAATGAACTCAATATCATGCTCAGCAATCTGGATAATTATGTCAATAACCCCCAGCCCGGCATTTGGAGAAACAGTCTGCTTTTCATGGCTGACGATCAGTTTAATGGTCCTTCCACCGGTGAATATTCCCATTCCGAGCAATTGCAGACAACCTCAAATCTGATTAACGGCAGCGTTCTTATCGATAAAATCTTTGCCATTGAGTATGATTATGACGAATTCCAGAATAAGCCCCAAGCCCGTGAGGACATGTTCAAAGCTATCAATGACGGCAAGCTGATTTGGTACTATATTGGGCACGGCTCTTTCGACACGCTGGGAGCGGAAGACTATTTCAACGGTTCCGTTGATATGAACCGGTTTGACAACCCCGGCAAACTGCCGCTTTTTATTGCTGCATCCTGTGATGTTGCCCAATTTGACAGCTTCTCTTTTGACAGCGCTGCTGAGAAAGTGGTTTTGGCTGACAATAGGGGAGCCATTGCGTCAATTGCGGCAACCCGTGCCTGCAACGGACCCAGCAATGTTGCTCTGCTTCAGCATTATTACAACTACTCGATAAATCAGCGCAATCCCATTGGCTTTTCTCTGGTCATGGCAAAAGTGGATTTCACCGAATATGATGCCAATGATGAAAAGTATAATATTTTGGGAGACCCTTTGCTGTGGGTTAACACTCCTGAAAGAGATAACACTTTAACCATCCAGACCTCAACCAAAGATGATGTGCTGCACTCACGTGAGCAGGTGAGTATGCAGGGTGAATTTCCCGCTTCCGGCATCAATGATTCCACTCTTGTTCAGGTTTTCAATTCTGATGTAGTCAAGCACATGCCGAATAATTCTGTTTACACAATCAGGGGAGAAGCGTTATACAGAGGTAATGCAACCGTTAACGCATCTCAATACAACGCCGGCTTTATAGTTCCGGACGATGTTACTAATGGTGAATCAGGACTGATTATGTCTTATGTCTGGGATTCAGTTCAGCAAAAGGACTATGTAAATTATCTGGGAGCTGTGTCGCTGAGCGACCAGGCGGTTGCGTCCGAAAACCTTGATGCGCCTGATATCAGGCTATATCTGAATAGTCTGGATTATCAGCTTGGCGATATAGTGAGTGCAGACCCTCTGCTGATTGCCAAAATCAGTGACCAAAACGGCATCAACATCACCAATTCCCCGGGGCACAATATCCTGCTCATCTTTGACCAGACCGTCAGCACCACCAATATCACGGACTACTTTAACTATGATACAAATTCTTTTACTGCAGGCACAATTAACTATCCCCTGACAAGTTTAAGCGATGGACCGCACACTCTGCAACTGATTGCCTTTGATAATTTTAACCGACCTTCTGTGGCGAGCACCAATTTTACCATCAGCAAAAGCAAAGGTTTCTCTATTGAAAGTTTCATGCCCTATCCCAATCCCATGCAGAAAGACGGCTGGTTCACTTTTGTTTTGCCTGAAACAGCCGAGGTGAAACTCTCTATTTACACTATCAGAGGAAAAAAGATAAAGACGATAACCGCTTCTGCAGCGAAAGGTTACAACCAATTAACGTGGGATGGAAGAGACGCAGATGGCGATTTCCTGGCAAATGGCACCTACTTCATCAAACTAATTGCCAAATCAGCCACCGGAAAGGGAAAAGCGGAAAAGACCGAGAAGCTGGTCATCTACCACTGATAAATTAAATCAGCTAACAACAAGAAAACTCCAAAAAATTTTGCCGTGATGTTTCCTGATTTGAGTTGACACTTTAATGTTTTTAGGGGATATTCTTCTTGTCAAGACCAATCTTCTTTATCTTGACTACCAGTGCTTTAGAGTAGGTTCTTGCCCCCTGCCCGGGCAGGG
>Ga0247841_10001949_pt1 | contig 43341 bp, 34 predicted proteins | sample LaCruzMarch2015__2_FD_192410 | JGI IMG/M metagenome (GOLD analysis project Ga0247841, IMG submission 192410) | Freshwater microbial communities from meromictic Lake La Cruz, Castile-La Mancha, Spain - LaCruzMarch2015_18m | ecosystem: Environmental > Aquatic > Freshwater > Lake | place: Spain...
CATGAATTTTTCAACGAACTGAAATGCCAAGAATACATACATAAACTACGATGGAAAGATAGACCTTTTATTTGCCCTCGTTGCGAAAATGATAACATCAAAAACTGGGGTAAATATCATCGTAAAAGATGGTTGCATTAGGATTGCCCCACCATATTTGGTCAGTAGAAGAAATGGTTACATATCAAAATGTAGCAGACCACGAGGAATTGCTGAATTCAGCCTATAAACTAGCACCAAGTGTTATTTATCCCAACCGCCGTATTCTTTCACAGCCTCGACGAAGGCGGCGATGTTCTCAATTGGCACTTCTGGTGCGAGAACATGAGTGGGTCCAATGACCAATCCTCCGCCTTTTCCGACTGTCTCGATCCTCTCTTTAACTTCTTTTCGAACGTCATCAGGTGTACCAAAAGGCATTGTGTGCTGAATACCGAGTGTTCCCCAGAAAGCAAGCTGATCGCCATATTGCTTTTTCAGCTTTGCAGGATCCATACATTCAGGTTGGACAGGATTAAGAACGTTCAGACCGATCTCTATTAGTTTCGGGATAATTGGCTCAATGTAGCCATCGCTGTGATAATGTATGATAATGTTGGGCTTCGCATCCCTTGCAGATTTTATTACCTTCGCAAGCCTTGATCCAAGCCATTTGTACCAAACATCAGGTGACATCATAAGCTTATACTCCATGCCAACATCATCACCAAGACTGAGTATATCAGTTCCTGCTTCTGCATATCTTCTTGCCATAAAACAGCGTAGTTCCGTGATCCTATCCAATATGCACTCCGCCATGTCAGGATTATCATAAAAATCCATCATAAGTTCATTGAATCCACGTATCTGCCACGCTACTTCAAATATAGTGCATTGCATCCCTGCTATCGCCGCATATTCAGCATCGTGTATACTCTTAACAGCACTTTCTAGATGCTCGTGACGATAAGAAGGTGTAACATCAGGCAATGGATAATCCCGCATTTGCTTGATCGTAGTTGCATAAGTCATCGGCGCAACGAAATGATCATAGGCAGAATTTGACCCGACTATAAAAGCTGTTCCCCATTCATTAAGTGGAGTCCCTTCGGGCAAATTTTTATGATATGGTCTATGGTCTATAGTTTCTTTGCTTCCAGCAAAACCGACTCCGCGCCAGTCGCCCTCAACACCAAAATACTCCCAATGGTTGTGTGAACCAGTTTTTTCTACAAACAGTCTATACGCCTCACGGTTGAATCCACCAAGGTCAATCGGTACTCTATCCGCAGGTTTTCTGGACAGAACGGTTAATATTCTCTCTTTATGTGTCATTCAGCTTTCCTCCATCACTAAAGCAGTCACTTTAAAATACATAAACACAGAGGCACGGAGAACACAAAGGAATTAAGAATTATGAAATAAGAGTTTTTCTTCCGACATTGAGCAGATCCAAAACACAATAGGTAGTATGGTCAATTAGGTAAAACCACAATATGTTGTAAAATGTAATTCAATGAGATCAAACATCAAATTTCTTTCGATTTATTTTTCTCAACCTATTGTGGTATAAGAGATTTTAACTACAATATATTGTATGATACGATCTGCTCAATGTCGGTTTCTTAATTCTTAATTTAGTTACTTCCTTTCCTCTCCGTGCCTCTGTGTCTCCGTATTTATTTTCATTTTATTTTTTACAATGCCCTAAAGCTCAATTTTATTTTTTACGCAAATAATCTTTACTAACTCGAACCACAATACGCTCAAAATACCAGCGACTAAAGCAATGAGTATGTCCTCATAGTGCATCACATCAAAATGAAAGACATTTCTCAGGAAAGGGATGTAAAGGACTAAACTCATAAAAACTACCACACCACCAACTACCCAACCAAATGCCTTATTGGGATTGAATAGTGAAGATATTATATTTTTAGTCCACGAACGGTTGATCAGAATTAATGTAACATTTGATACAACCAGAACAATAAACGATAGCGCTCTGGCGGATCCTTCTGATTGTCCCATCGTTAGAGCTATCTTAAACACAGATGCCACTACTGCAAGTGAAAACAATCCCTGTATAAAACTTAAAGTCAACAATCTTCTTCCAAATAGCGGTTGTTTGGGATTACGAGGTTTACGGCGCATGACATTTGCTTCTGCTTTTTCTGATTCAAAAACCACAGAGCAAGCCGGGTCAATGATCAATTCCAGAAAGACAATGTGAACAGGATGCAAAACTATTGGCCAGACCAATATAACGGGAATTAACGATATTCCCGCAATTGGGATGTGAACACTCACAATATAAGCCATTGCTTTTCTAAGGTTGTCATAGATTCTTCTTCCGAGTTTTACAGCCTCAACGATAGTCGAAAAATCGTCATTCAGAAGAACCAGAGATGATGATTCTCTAGCGACATCAGTGCCACGCTCTCCCATCGCCACACCGATATGAGCCGATTTTAAGGCTGGAGCATCATTTACCCCATCACCTGTCATAGCAACGATCTCACCATTTGCTTTTAATGCGTTGACTATAAACAGTTTCTGTTCTGGGACAACTCTTGAGAATACGTTAATAATTTTTATTCTTTCCTGTAATAACTGCGGGTCCATTTTCTCAAGCTCTGGTCCTGTGATTGTTTCATCGGCATTTTTCAACCCTATCTGTTTGGCGATATTCTGGGCTGTCGCTGGATAATCTCCGGTTATCATAACTACACGAATTCCAGCATTATAACATTCACTAATCGCAGGCGGTACTGTGGTACGAATCGGATCAGCCAACCCAATTAATCCGATAAACTCAAAATCAAAATCATGCTGTGAATCGGGAAAATTCGAGTCGTTGAAACTAGACCTTGCTATGCCCAATACTCTAAGCCCTTCACCAGCCATAATATTAACGTTATCAGCAATCTTTTTACCTTCATTTTGACTTAGATGACAAAGCTGGATAATAGCCTCTGGTGCGCCTTTAGCTGAAACAATAAAATTGTCTCCATCCGTAGTTTTCCAGACATGGGATAAGGCTAAAAGCTCTCTGGAAAGAGGATATTCTTCCAGTAATGGCCAATTATCGTGAAGATGCTCTGTATTATAAAGCTTTTTTGATCCCAATTCATTTAATGCTTTTTCCATTGGATCAAATGGGTCTTTTTTACTGGCAAGGATACCATACTCTATAAGCTCGTGAAATTTTTCTGGTAAAGGTATATCCTTATTAGTCGCTAAATCAAAGAACTCATCATCAGTGAATATTTTCTTTACAGACATCTTATTTTGCGTTAATGTACCAGTTTTATCAACACATAATACTGTTGATGCGCCCAATATTTCAACTGCGGATATTTTTCTAGTCAACGCTTGTTTCTTAGCGATTCGCCATGCTCCAAGAGCCAAAAATATTGTAAGGACAACCGGGAATTCTTCCGGAAGCATCGCCATTGCCAATGTGATACCGGATAAAACAGCTTCTTTCCAGCTACCTCTGGTTAGACCAAAAACAAGCACAATAACAAGGCAAAGTGCAATCGCAATAAGGAAAACGGTCTTTACCATTCTTCCTGTTTGTTTTTGAAGCGGAGTTTCCTCGTCCTGAATAGTTTGAAGGGCTTTTCCTATCTTTCCCATCTCAGTATGAATACCTGTAGCAATAACACGAGCAACTCCCTGCCCTTGAACCAGCAGGCTTCCTGAGTATAGGAACGGGAGATCATCTCCACCGGGACGTTTGTATTCATTTTCAGAATCTGCGGATGGAGTTTTTCGGACAGGAACGGATTCACCTGTTAGCAAAGACTCATCAGCCATCAGATTCATTCCCCACAAAAGTGCTGAATCTGCAGGAACTCGATCTCCTTCGTTCAATACGAGAATATCGTCCTTAACGACCTCCCTTCCCGGAATCCTTTTATGTATTCCATCTCTGATAACCAAAGCTCGGGGACTTGATAGGTCACTCAAAGCCTCAAGAGCCTTTTCCGTTTTTCCCTCTTGATAAATAGTGATACCCATCACTACAAATACAAATCCTAGCAAAAGAAGGGCTTCTCCAATATCACCCATTACAAGATAGAGTGTTCCACATGCAACTAATAATAAAAACATGGGTTCTTTAAATACGCCCAGTATTATTTTGAAGATATCCCTTCTTTGAGATGATGGAAGTTCATTATATCCGTCTATCGTCAGTCTTTCACTAGCCTCTGATTCAGAAAGACCTTTTATATTCTTAATTTCAGATTCAGATACGATCATACTTTTTTACCCTCGTCTTGAATATTAAAATGTAAGAGCGAAGCATTTTCTCATTAAAACAAATTGATTATATACTTTGCTCTAACAGAAAATGCCTCGTTCCTATAAAATGTCAAAAAGGACTCATCTAGTCGTCATCTCCGCCGAATAAATCCCCAAGCCATGATCTTCGGCGTTTATACCCTCTTGAATCTCTATTATGCTCTCGATCTCCGTGGTCACGATCAAACAGCTTTCCACGTTCATCATCATCATCGTCATCATGATCTCCACGTCGAACATCACCAATACGCCTGCGATCCTGCATGGAATCAGGACCATCGCTTGCCACCATATCCATGATCTTATCTAGCTCTCCACGATCAAGCCATACTCCCTTACAATCGGGACATATATCTATCTCAACGCCATATTTATCCATAATCCGCATACGTGTATCACATTTTGGGCAGTTCATATTTATCCTCTCTTATTTATGTGTTTGTTATATGCAGCAGAAAGATGTGTTTGTATTTAAACGTAGTTTTTCGTATTGAGACTACAAGATTTAAAAATTTATTTGAGGGGTGTGTATAATTATTATTCTAAAGATATGTAGGGACAGACCTGTGTGTCTGTCCCTTTTCGTTGATACTTTAAAATTATAGACTTCGCAGGAACTTAATGGCATTTTCTAGTACATCTTCTGGTGAAGCATCTCCTCTGAAATCTTCTACTGATATGAAGCCTTTGTACCCGATTTTACGCAGACATCCAACCATCTTGGGAAAGTCATATAATCCTTCAGCCATTGGACAACCGGGCCACGACCACGTTACGATGCCTTTTTCATTGGGTGGATTCTGAATCGGTTTATGTCCGCCGGCATGGATATGCGCAAGGTAATCACCAAGAAGTTCAAAAGCGAGTTGTGTCGTCTCATAACCGTCAGAAACCATATTTTGGGGGTCATAGATAACGCCAATGTCTTTTGCATCAAAGTTTGACACGATCCGATAAGCAAGTGATGCGCTCAAATGGATTGTTCCACCGTGAGTCTCAACAAGAACTTTAACACCATACTGACTTGTGATCTCTAATGCCTTCTTATAATTCCTAACGGCTTCGGCATATAGTTCATGGTAGTTTACAGTTCCGTTGTACCCTCTGCATCCGAGTCTTATCGCAGGACAGCCAACGGCTTTAGCGCCTTCAGCAAGCAATCTCACGTGATCAAGTTCACTAGCATCACATGCAGAGGCAAAAGCGGCTATCTGAAGTCCGTATTCTTTGATGGTTGATTTCACTTCCTCCGCTTTTTGGAGAATATTGTCGGGTGATAGATTGGTAAGATGCCTTCCCCATGGGCTTGGCGCCTCATTTGCCCTTTCTGGAGGGAATCTGCGGACACGAAGTTCCATTCCATCATACCCTAGCTTTTTAAGCAGTTCGCAGGTTTGTCTGAGGTCAAGGTGTGGTAACATAACAGTGGTTATAGAGATTTTCATATCTAGTCCTCTCTTTATTGTTAGGCACTGTAAAAAATAAAGCATTATATGTAAGCGACTTTAAGAAACCTTTTTAAACTTTAGGAAATAGAACGCGGATAAAAGCTGATCAGGCGGATTTGCGCAGATCGAAATAAATAAAGAAAAATCCGCAAAAATCCGTTTAATCCGTGTCATCCGCGTTCTATTCCTAAAAATTTAACATAATTTATTAAACTTGCTTATAGCACTATCGAACTCTTTATTATTCTATCTTTATCTTTGAAAAATCTATCTTTGGTTCTGGGAATTTCATATTCAGACCATTTAGTGCATTTACGATTATCTCTCCTATAACGAGATTACGATACCACTTTCTGTTAGCAGGAATGATATGCCATGGAGCATATTCCGTACTGCATTTTGTAAGGACATCCTCGTAGGCATCCATATAATCGCCCCAATATTCCCGCTCTTTTAAGTCTGCCTCTGAGAATTTCCATTTTTTGGCAGGGTCTTCGAGGCGTTGTTCAAGCCTTTTTTTCTGCTCATCTTTGGAAATGTGCAAGTAAAATTTTATTACTAACGTGCCATTATCCATAAGGCATTTCTCGAAATAGTTGATCTGGTCGTAGCGTTTACTCCATACTTCTTTAGAAACAAGATTGTGAACACGAACTACAAGCACATCTTCATAATATGAGCGATTGAAGATAACTATCTTACCTTTGCCAGGAACGACTTTGTGAGCGCGCCAAAGGAAATCATGAGATAATTCTTCAGGAGTCGGCACTTTGAAGCTTTCAACTTCACATCCCTGCGGATCAACTCCGCCCATCACGTTCCTAATCGTACCATCCTTACCGGCTGTATCCATTGCCTGAAGTATGATGAGGATAGATCGTTTGTTTTCAGCGTAGAGCAATTCTTGAAGCGCAGTCATCTGACTTTTAATGCCTACCAAAATCTTTTCTGCATCTTTTCTTAGCTTATACTCACCGGTATAGTTGGGATCATAATCCTTTAGTTTAATCTTAGTGCCGGGCGTAACAACAATTGATTGTGGCATAATTTGCTACTCCTATATAGATTATCGGTGAATTGAATCACGAATCTTTTTTGCCTGATTCAGTTTTTCTTTAAGCAGTTCTTCATTTTTTGTTTCCAATATATTTCTAAATGTTGCAAGCTCTAACTCCATCTTGCCAAGTATAGAAATAACCATATCAGCGTTTTGAAGCAGTATCCCTTTCCAGATTTCAGGGCTACCAGATGCTATACGGGTCATATCGGCAAATCCTGTAGCAGAGAAATCTATAGCCCGTCCCTGATGGTTCTCTGCATTGAATACTACGTTCACCAATGCACATGCGACAGTGTGTGGCAGATGGCTAGAAGCAGATATGAGAAAATCATGCTCTTCGGGAGACATTATATGCACATAAGCGCCTATCATAAGCCACATTTCCGAAACCGTATTCAGCGATTTAAAATCTGTAAATTCCGTTTGGGTTATTATGCACGTTGACTTCTCAAATAGATGTGCATTAGCTGATTCAACACCAGTCTTATGAGAACCTGCCATTGGGTGTGACCCGACAAAATATACATCATCAGGCATAAGTTTTTCTATTTCATTTACCAGTTTTTTTGTGCTTCCAACGTCAGTAATTATACAGCCTTTTGGTGTATATTTGACCGCTTCTTTTGCTATTTCAGTTATCTTGTCCACAGGTGTGCCGATCACCAATAAATCCGCATCTTTTAATGCTTCATCAAAATCCATTGATACGGAATCCACAGCGCCTGCGTCAATTGCTCGTTTCAAAGAACTCCATCTGCGACCCAGTCCGATGATTTTGCCTTTAAATCCGGCTTGTTTCAGTGCCAGTCCCACCGATCCACCTATCAAGCCAACACCTGCAATAACGATACACTCAAAATTTTCTGGAAAGCCCATGCAACACCCTTTCATGATTTGAATTCATAAACCCTTAATAGTATTTTCAGGAGCGCCGTTTTTATCCCAACCACGCAGAGCATAATATTCCTGTAACATTTTCTCCATGTTTTCTCTTGTGATTTTTGCGCCTTTCCACTGACCGCCATTCAACGGTTCTTCCATAAGCCTGTGCGGTAACAAATCATCTTCTGCTGTAATACCTTCCCTGACTGCAAGCAAACGCTCAAGATTGTAAATTCGCGCACCCGTAATATCAACGTCTTCAGTTTTCCAGTTGTAGTCCGTTGTTACGTTTATGAGTTTGACGACCCAATCTTTTGTTATTGCTCTACCTGCAAAGAAGCAGACTATAAGAGAATCCAATACGCTGCGTAAGTCCTGAATACCTTTAACGAGTTCAGCCCGACCATCTGTTGATAACGGCTTATATTTGTCCGTGAATTCAGCGGCAACAGTCCACGACTTCAAGTGACACGCACCACGACAGGCAGTAGCATAAGTCAAAGCCATTCCCCACACACCTCTTGGATCATAAGCTGGAACTTCCATTCCTTTGACGTGGAGAGCAAAATTCTTGCTTTCAACACCAATCTTTGCAGATGCTGATCTGACGCCATCTGCAAGAATATCACTCAGCCAATCTTCTCTGCTTGCTATCTTACCAATCATGGTTAAAACAGATTCAGAATTACCCCATTCCAACAATTCTCCATTAACTTTGCTTTTGTCAATCAGACCACGCTGATAACATTCCATTGCAAATCCTATAACCCCGCCAACTGATATGGTATCCACGCCATACTCATTACATTCTTTATTTGCGGCTATAATGTGACCATAATCAATGAGACCTAGATTTGCACCTAAAGACCATGCTGTCTCAAATTCAGGACTCCTTGTGGGTTTACCAGCCCATTCACCACGATCAGGGATTACTGCATGACCCGATTTAATCGGACAATTCAAACAATTAAATTCGCTTGATTCTTCATCATAAGCAACTTTCTTCTCAAAGCCTTTGGTATCAATCTTTCCTTCAATATCCTCATAAGTGAGAATATCCTGATAGTTCTTCGTTGGAAGTATACCGAATTCCGCAGTAGTATCCATCCAAATTATTGAGCCATGTTTGGGAAGCTGATCTCCTGTGACTGGGTTAGTCTTAATATCTTTAGCAAGATCGGATAAACGCTCTTTTAACCCTGACCGATCAAATATCTGGAACGTTTCTTTTTTCTCTGATGGCATTACAGCAATACCCTTGAGTTTTTTACTTCCAAATATAGCACCCAGACCACCTCTACCAGAGCATCTTTGCCCATCAAAAACTCCTGCGAACTTAACAGGATTTGGCAAATCTGCCGCAGAACCTGTGCATACCACTGCGCTTGCCCCTGTGGCTTCGTGTAGTGCCTTCTGTGTCTCTGATACCATCTTTCCCCATATTAATGAGGCGTCACGCAATTCGACATTATCACCGTCAATCAGGATATATTTCGGTTTATCAGAAGCACCTTTTATTATTATGCCATCATAGCCTGATTCTTTCAATCTGACACCGAGTCGTCCACCGGTATTACTACAGAGATACATATTCGTCAAAGGGCTTTTTGTTACCCATTCGTATTTTTGGCAAGAGAATATTCCTGTTCCTGTGAAAGGTCCGGTCATCATTATCAAAACATTTTCGGGTGAGAGTGGGTCTATCCCCGGTTTAAGCAGGTCATAAAGGTATCTTGCACCAAGTCCTCTGCCACCTATGTATTGTCGGGCGTATTCTTCGTTTAAGGCTTGTTTTTCGATCTGTCCGGTGGTCATGTCAACCACGAGTATATATCCTGTGTGGGAATGTAGCATGAAATAATTCCTCCGTTATGTAATATTAATAGCCATCCCTGTTTCTGCTGAACGTGTCGCAACTTCTACGATCTCAAGGTCAGCCCTTGCTTCCTCGCCTGTGACCGCAAACTCTTTACCGTCTCTCATTCTGTCAACAAAATGTTGCATCTCCGCCGGGATTGTATATGCTTCTCGCATAGTATCAAAAAGTCGGACAGGTTTGCCATTATCGTTATATCTTGAGTCAGTTGTGCTGAAAACGTAGAATCCATCACCCATGTCAAACATCGTTCCCTCTGAACCATAGACCGCAAGCCATGGGAATGGAGTAAACATGCGCATCCCCCAACTGACTACGAGTTGACCCGTTGCGCCATTTTCATACTTTACTTGTATTGTTGCTGTGTCCTCACCCTCCATAGCAAGTATTGTATCATGATTGAAAGTTGCAAATACAGTCTTTATCTTTCCACCGACTAATCTCAGATAGTTGACAAAATGTATACCTCTGTCTATCAGGACGCCTCCGCCGGTTTTCTCTTTATCTCTGCGCCACCCGGAAGGCGTGTGGAATTGCAGGGAATTGACGTGAATAAGGAAAGGCTTTCCAATAACGCCTTCATCTATGAGTTCACGAGCTTTCACTGCTGAAGGATAAAATCTATAACATTCTGCCACAAAGAACCTGACGCCTGACTTTTTCACAGCATCAAGTATCTGGTCTGCTTCCGAAAGTGTTTTGGCTATGGGTTTTTCAGAGAGTATGTGCTTTCCAGCTTTCGTTGCCGCAAGAACAACTGAAAGGTGTTCGTCATGTGGAACACAGATGTCAACTACATCAATTTCTTTGCTTATAAGAACCTCATCATAAGTCTTAAAACACCCTGCGCCAGAATATTTCTTACATAAAGCTTCTGCTCTATTATAATCCACGTCATACATATATAGCTTAATATTCTCATCTTTAGCAAGCACAGTTTGGCAATGTGCTTCTGCAATACCTCCGCATCCTATTATAGCGATACCCATTTTCTCATACATGATCAGCCTCCATAATATGAAGATTAAATAATTAATACCCTACATAATTCGTTCCCATATACGTACCTAACCTACCCATACCCGGCAGACTTCGCATTTCCCACGACTTGCTCAGATCGTCATAACCGACACCAAGCGACTTGCCCGGGTCTGCCGATATTGCAACAGAGAATGTAAAGTCTTTACGCATATATCCGCCCTTAACTCCGCTTCGACTGAACATAATGGTTGACTCCCAACAATGCAAAGTCCTGCGGAACGATATGTCAATTCCACTAATATCTTTGGCTCTCTTATCATACTCATACTCAATATCTATATTCAAAGACCAGCTTTTACTCCAGCGTAAATCGAATCTACCACTGAAAAACTGTTGCCATTGCTTCTGGTATGATTGGTAAACGTAACGCCTGCTTAGGTACGAAGACCATTTTCCATCCGAATCGTAATATCTAAGATCGCTACTGAGTTCACTGAGTAGAGGACCATCATTTTTCCACATATTTGGGTCAAGATCAAGTGAGGTTGAGAAGCTTATCTGCTTACTTGGCTCAATGGTAAAAGTATTCTGAATGTCATCATATATACTATCACTATCTCTAGTATAATCAGCACTGGTTCTAATGTCCCATGCAAATATCTTGAGTTTCTCTCGTGTAGTCTTTGTCTTTATGTCTATGCTATTCCTCATACTGAAACTCAACTGCTTGCGTTCATAACTATATGAAGATGAGCCAAACGGATAGAGTGGTGGGTGTTCTTTTATCTTACTGGATTCAGTTTCACCGGGCGGAGAATAGTAAAATGACAACATAGGACTGAAAGTATGCTGCAAAGCAAAAACTTTTGGTATAAATTTCGGGAAAAATGCCCTGTGAAGATCGGTACTTAATGATGAGTTAGCATACCAAGTGCTATTAAATATATTTTTCTCACGGTATCCTGCCGAATACCCAGCCCATTCGTTTTCAACATCATAATCTATCAATGGTCGTGTCTTACTATTCCATACTTCACGATAGTTACCATTTACAGACAGATTGAATTCCCTATTGGCGCCAAGCCTCATTATTGCCCTTTTGCTTAAAGTAACGCTTGCATCTGCTGTCTGTAACCAGATTTTTTTTTCATTAGTTGTAGTATAATTATCCTTAAAATAATTTCCTGCTTGCGTACTAAAGCTAAGTGATGTGTCATCTAGTGTCAGGAATCCAAGAGAGGGTCTTTTCCCTTCCGTAAGCTTTCTGTAAATATCATCTGCCAATTTACTGGCTTCATCTTTCGTTCTAGTTCCTTCGCTTATCTCTATAAATATCTGTCTTATTTTGACATTTTCTCTTTTACTGAAATTTTCTTTTACATCATCTAACTTGATTATATAATAACCCTCCGCTGTTGAGATAGGTTCGCTTATTTCACCAACATCTAATTTGCTTTGATCGAATACGACTGACTCTATTTTTGAGTTTAGATCATTATTTTTCTTGTCTATCCATCCAATGTATCCATCTTTATCTTTTGTGCGTTTATCATCGGAATACTTGCGAACCATTACATTAAAGCTTATCTTTCCTTGAAGACTGTCTGATATAGCATGAAGTTTGGCATTGACTCTCCTGAAAGGTTTAATCTGGTCAATACGGAAGTTCGGTGAACCATAACTAGCTTCTGGATACTTTTGTAATGCACTCGTGTCCAGACCAAGAAGGTCCCTCGTTCCATCAATAATAAACCTTGAATGACTGCTACTACCAGACCGTGTCATATAATAATAATCAAGACCAACGTAGGATTTTAGCTCACGTTGTGGATCATAGCTCTGATAGACTTCCTTGTATTGCTCACCAGAAAGGCTTAACCTTGCCATCAATCCAAGACTTTTTTGCATTCTTAAACTTTCTTGCAGAGTTTGCGTATCTTCTTCGAGCATTTCACCGCTTCGCCAAAGCGTTTGAGTGTGGTTAAGTTCCATATCATAAGTTTGACCAAGTTTAGCTGGATTTTTATCACTCTGGTAAGAATATAAATCACCATAACGCAAATAAGCACTACCACCAAGACGACTTTTCTTGTCTATTCTAATCAATCTATAGCCATCTTTGCTTTTGATGGGGTTGCTTACATTATAAAGTTCCAGACGATAGGCTTCCCTTTTTAACTCATCGGAGAGTTGCCATCTATTTTTATAGCCGAGTTCACCACCCATCTCTGCGCTTGGAGCTTTTGAATACTGCTTTGCTAGTTCCGCAAATGTTGGCGTTTTTTCTTTATCTTCTATTTTTAATATATATATTCCATTATTTGTCGTAATTGGTTGGCTAATTTCACCTTTATTGAGAGTTTTTATTGTGTTTCGGAAAGACATATCAAGGTCTTGAAACACTCTCCAACCCATGTCACCGCCTTTATCTCCAGTCTCTTTATCTTCTGAGTAGGTTTTAGCAACTTCCTCGAAACTTTTACCTTCTGATAGCTTAGTCAATACTTCATCTGCTCTGTTTCGGGCTTCTCTCTGTGATGTATCAGATGATTCAAAAGTGATAAAGATATGCCTTATTTTGATACCATTTTTATTCCTTGACTCTAAATAAACGATATGATAGCCGTCTTCCATTTCGATAAGGTCGCTTGTTTTGCCGGGATCAAGTTTGGATGCTGTTTCTATGAGAGAAATATAGTTTTTTGGAATCTCACGACTTATTTTTGTCTTATCATATTCATTCTGAACTCTTTGCCATTTCCCTTGCTCATCCTGAATAAAGGCGCCGAGATCGCCACCATTGGATTTTGTTTCTTTGTCATCAGACCATCTTCGTGCTAACTGTATAAAATCAGCTTTTTCTGCTTTAGTTTCTTTCAGTACCTTTTGTGCTATCTCAATGGTTTTTTGTTTATCGGTCTCAACAATACTAAATTTTATGTATATTTGCTTGAGCAATATTTTATCAAGATCACCCTGTGCCCGTTTTTGTATTTCGTTCATCTGCTCTCTGACTTTCTGCGATTCTTCACTGGAAGCGTTTTCAGGAACAGGCAAAAATATCTCTTTCAGCCTTACTCTATCAGCATCATAACGAGTATCTAATCCGCCATTTGTACCACGCCTGCTTGTAAGATTAAAAGACAGTGTTCCATTAAACATTGTCCAGCGTATAGGAAGAATATTTTTTGCGTAGTAACCCTCAAAGGTATTTGAGCCGATCTTGAAGATGAAACGAGCACGTTTATCTTTTTCGAGTGAACGTCTATACACGGGTAAATACATTAACGGAACCCCGCCAATTTTGAAAACAACGTTCTTAGCTACCATTTCCTTTTCAAGATGTATAACTATACTTGACGTCTCAAAAGAATAGTGTGGATAGTCCAATGCGCAACTTGTCATCATACCTTTTTCGATGAATGAGTCCTTCTGATTGAGCCTATACATAACCTTGCCATAATAATACCATGGGGTATCAACACTCATACCATCTATAAGTTTACCTTTTTTATTTTTCAAGTCAAAGAGTATATGTTTTGCCATCAGGGTTTGTTCTTTTGACTGAAGGATTACATTTCCCTCTGCTTCTATGATTTCAGCATCCATATCAGCCCAGACTTTATCTGCAGTTAGCGTAACGTCTTCATATTTTACGATAGCACTTCCATACGCTTTTCCGAGATTCTGATCAAAAAACCAGACGATCTTTCCTCCTGGTCCGGCTTTTATTGATACAGTTCGGGGCTTTTTTTGCTCTATATCACTAGGTTGGGTTGTTGATGGCTTAATAGAATTAGTCTCTATGGGTGTAGGTTGCGAAGTCTGCGATTGTTCTTCTGGAAGTGCAATTATAGGAAAGACAAGATAGAAAAATAATATTAATGGCAAAAGAAATCGCAATAAGAAGGAAGGAATGTGTTTTTCATCTGCACAGACTGCATTCTGAATTTTGAATTTCATCTGCATTTATTTCTCAGCTAATGGTTGAATATACGCTATTTCTCTCAATTTTTTGGAGTAATCACTCAATTTCTCTTGAAGTTTTTTATCGCTAAGATACCTACGAATCTGATCCGCTTCATCATCAGTTAGGTCTTTCTTTTCTGCGATCTTGAAGATATGAAACCCGACAGGAGTTTTTATCGTACGACTTATGGACCCAACCTCAAGTGAATCAAAAGCGTCACGAAGCTCAGGACTCATACTCTCTACCGGAATATCCATCCAATCTCCGTCTTTGTTTTTTGTTAATGGATCATCAGAGTGTTTTTTGACCATCTGAACAAAATCCTCTCCGCTTTTCAATTCTTTTAATATGGAATTTGCCTTTTCTTCGGTGGCTTTTTCTGATGCTGAATCGGGTAATACTGTGATAAGAATACGCTGTAATTTTATTTTACCATCTTTATTTTCCACAACTTTTATTATATCATATCCCTCTATAGTATCAATCAGGTTGCTTATTTCACCAACCGCAAGTTTAGACACAACTTCTTCAAGTTCAGGAAATTCACCGGTTCCGGGGATGAAGTAGCCCATTTCGCCTTTGTTTGCTTTGCCGACAGGGTCATCTGAGAATTTAGATGCCATCTCCCCAAAATCAGCACCATCACGACACTGTTTTAATACACTTTCCGCCTTTTGGCGAGTTTTTTCCTTATCCTCCGGAGTCAGATTGAATTTAACCAGAATTTGCTTCAACTTCATATTCTCTTTACTACCGGGGAATTGATCTTTATTTTCGTTATAAAACTTTTTTACTTCTTCATCGTTGATATTAAGTTCCGAAGAAAACTTCTGTTTTACTAATCCCTGAAGTAAGAGAGTTCTTTTTTTCTCCCTTTTCAGGCTTTCCATAGTATAACCTTCAGCCTTGAGAGCGTCTTCAAATTCTTTGTCTGTTTTAAATTGTTTCTTTATACCAGCAATTTCCTTCTGTACGTCAGCATCAGAAACCTGTACGTTTCTCTTTACCGCTTCCTGAATGAAAAGGATCTCATCAATCATCGTGTCCAATATCTGTAGTTTTGACTTCTCTATTTCTGTGTTTGCTCGCACATCATTGTATTTATATAACTGTTGCAATTGAGCTTTAGTTTTGTCCACACGCTCATCAAATTCTGTCTTTGTGATTACGTCATCATTAACAATCACCATGATTCTCTCAACGACCTTTGCTGGTGTATTTGGAGTAAGAATAGATAAGGTCAAAAAAGCACATAAAGTGCATATTAATAACTGTTTATAAAACATGTTTTAGTGGAATTCTCCTTTATTTTAATTCTGATAACATTTCAAGCTTTTATCTAGCATAGTTCATTTTTGCACCACAATATCTTCAACAGCTATCTCAAGACCATTTAGAAGTTTTGAATGAGCAATATCCTTTATTCCCCATTTGCCAAATAGCTCATACTCATTATCTTTTAATACAAAAACCTCTATAGTTTGCATCTCAGGGTCAACAATCCAGTATTCAGTAATGCCCGCTTTGGCATATTCAGAGAATTTATCTAACCTGTCAGTTTTTACATTGTTTTTCGATAATACTTCAACTGCTAGATCAGGTATACCCCAGAAAGCCTTATCAATTCTATCACTATGCTCTGTACTCATAAATAAAACATCTGGTTCCCTGATTTTGCCTTTCCAGAGTTTCACAGGTAGAGGAGAGATACATACCCGCCCAAGCTTATTCTGCCGTACAAAATTATTTAGTATCAAAAACAGTTCACCTACAATATACTGATGTAAATAGCTAGGCATATCTGGTACAATCAGCCTCCCTTCTGATAACTCTACAAAATGGTTTGTCTCTGGCAGATTGAAATAGTCTTCCTCTGTCCACTCGCCTTGTAATGGAAAAAATTGGAGTATTTCAATAGTTGGTTGCCTATCTTGATCTATATTCAATTCTTTGGCAGTTTGAGACATGACTTATCACCCTTTTTAACGGAGTAGCTAACCTCAACCTGTATTAGAATCACAAGCTAAAGCTTGCTACTCCTAGAAAATTCATTACACGCAGATCAAATCACTTTGCAGTATCACCTTGTGCTGGTTTTTGTTCTGCTTTATTTTCAGTACCAGTATCTTTACTTGCATCTTTTCCTGTTGATTTATCATCAACTTTCTGACCTTCTTGACCTGTTGTGCTTTCTGTTGTAGTTCCAGTTGTTGCCTGTGGTTCTTCTTTTTTCTTTTCAACGTACTTTGGTATTCTGTCTAAGAAAAGCTTGAAATTCTTCTCTTTCTTTACCACAGTCAGCCATTGGTCAATTCTCTCACGCTTTTTCTGTGTATCCACTTCTCTCTGAACGTCGTCTTTGACTTCAGATAGCTCTTTCTGCTTTTCTGGTGTACGCTCATCAAGCCTTGCAATCATGTAAAAAGTATCCTGCCCCATCGGTTGAACGATAATATCGCTCATCTCACCTAGTTTAAGATTAAAAGCTGTATCTGCAAATAACTTAGCACTTGAATAAGAAGCACGATTAAAAGATATTGTCTTGCCTCCGCTACCCTGACCGGGTCCGAATGATTCACCTTTGGCGTCTAACTCTTTTGCCAATTCCGTGAAATCTGCTCCGCCCTTAATCTTATCCATTAGTTCTTTGGCTTTCGCTTCCTCTTTCAATGTAACCTCAGTAACCACGATCTTCTCAGGGTCTACGTAATCAGCCTTGTGTTCGTCATAGTATTTCTGAATATCGGCATCTTCAACCTTAACCTTGTCGTCAACTTCCTGCTTAACAAGTTCCTTGAGCATTAACTGGTCACGATATTCTTTCACTTGTCGGGCTATCTCTGGAGTCTTATCAAGTTTCTGCTCTATTGCCACTAAAGTCAGTAATTTTTCTTCTATTAATTCGTCAAGGTATTTCTTCTTACCTTCAAGGTCTTTATATTTATCCTTTTTCCATTCTGGCATATCCGATATACCTTTGTCCATATCGCTTATAGTGATAACCTGATCACCAACCTTCGCAAGAGTCTCTTCTTCTTTTGATTTTGCCTTCTTAATCTCTTTTGCTGGCTCACTAGCTTTTACAGGCTCATTAGCTTTTACTTGTTCTTCGGGTTTTGCTTCTTTCTGCGCTTCTGTATTTTCCTTTACTTCTTCTTTTACCTCGACTGGTTTCGGAACCCTATCGTATAAAGGTTGAACTTTCTTGTCTTTCTTCAGTTCATCTATCCATTGTTGCTTTCTTTTGTCTTTCATTTCGCTTTCAACAGTCTTACTGATGCTATCTTTCACTTCGGATAGTTCCTGCTGTCTTGATGGGAGTTTTTCGTCAACTCTTATGATCATGTAGTAGGTTTCCTGACCTACTGGTTGAACGAGAATGTCACTCATCTCACCAGCTTTAAGATTGAAAGCTGTATCCACGAAATTCTTTGCGCTGGAATAAGAGTCACGGCTGAAAGGTCTTGTCTTGCCTCCATTACCCTGACCAGGACCATAAGACTCGCCTTTAGTATCCATCTCTTTTGCTAATTCTGTAAAGTCTGCTCCACCTTTGATCTTCTCTATCAATTCTTTAGCTTTAGCTTCGTCTTTCTGTGTAATTTCCGTGACGACAACTCGCTCAGGCTCTACGAATTCAGCTTTACGCGTCCCATAGTGTACCTCAATATCGCTATCTGTCATCTTGACTTTATCATCCACTTCTCGTTTGGTAAGCTCATCTCGCATTAATTGATCCTGAAATTCTTTAACCTGTTTTATTATCTCAGGATTTTTCTCAAGCTTTCGCTCACTGGCGACTTGCAATATCATCCTGCTTTCTGCCATCAGGGTTAGATATTCTTCTCTCCCTGCCTGCTCCTTATATTTGTCCTGCTTCCATTCAGGCAGTTCAGAAATTTCTTTATCGAGTTCGCTTGCCTTGACGACTTGTTTCTTGTCAAAACTAGCGAGTATCTCCTTATCACTCACTTTCTGAGAGCAACCAATTACAAGAAAAGCGAAAATTACAAACATAGATACTAATAGAATAGATTTTTTCATTAAAAACCTCCTTGATTAAATTTGACTAAAGACACTAATCAGATTTTTTCTTTTCTACACCCAAAATTGTTATACATTAATACGAGTTTTTCAGTTAGTTTTCAGTTAGTTAATGAATAGTCATAATTCATGAAAAAACACGGAGACACTGAGGCACGGAGAGGAAAGGTGAAGGATTAAATATAAAGCAAACTCTACATCAATTGACCAAAATAATTGATTCGGTTGACCAGTAGAATCATTGGAATTAAATATTCTATATTCAATTTTTTCCTCTCCGTGCCTCAGTGTCTCCGTGTTTAACTTCTTTTTTATTTCTATAAGTGAAAAACTCGTAACGTTAATCAAAAATGATACCATACTAAGCAAGCTGTTGCAAGACATTTTTTAACGTCTGGAGTTGTTGATCCTGTCCCATGCCTTCTATCGGAAACATCAACGAAGCAGGTGGTAACAATCTATATCCAACCTTGTTCTTAACCATTTCAACAAGTTCATCTGGTTTTAATGGAGTTTTATCTGTGTTAAAAGATAATACAATATCCTTATCAGCAGATGTAATCTCTTTAATTCGCAATTGTTGAGCAATACGCTTGATCTCGGCTATTACGAGTAATCGGCGTACCTGTGGTGGTATCCTTCCGTATCTATCCTCAAGCTCTCTTAATATATCGGCATTTTCTTCATCACTTGAAATTTGGGCAATCCTCTTATATATAGAAACCTTTTGGCTACTATCAAATACATAATTGTCGGGAATATAGGCTTCAACAGCAAGGTTTATTCTCGTCTCAAATTCCTCCTCAACTTGTTCTCCTTTGAGTTCCGTTACAACCTCTGCCAGAAGCTTGCAGTACATATCGTAGCCAACAGTGATCATGTGTCCATGCTGTTCTGAACCGAGTATATTACCCATACCACGTATTTCAAGGTCTCTGAGTGCGATTCTGAATCCTGAACCAAGATCGGTGAATTCTTCGATGACTTTTAATCGTTTTTGCGAGTCCTCCGTGATCGATCTATCAGCAGGAAAAAATAGGTATCCATAAGCTTTGTATTTGTCTCTGCCGACACGACCACGTAGTTGATAAAGCTGTGCTAACCCAAGTGCATCCGCCCGGTTGATTATTATAGTATTTACGTTTGGGATGTCCAGACCAGACTCAATGATTGTCGTACAGACTAGCACGTCATGTCTGTAACTTACAAAATCCATCATTATGTTTTCAAGCTGACGTTCTGGCATTTGACCATGTGCTACCGCAACTCTTGCTTCGGGAACGGTGTTTCTGACGATCTCCGCTATACTATTAATTGACTCGACACGGTTATGGACAAAGAATATCTGACCACCTCTATCCATCTCGTGGAGTATCGCTTCACGGATCACGTTCTGATTATATTCCATAACATAAGTTTCAATCGGCAACCTGTTTTCTGGAGGAGTATTTATAATACTTATATCTCTTGCACCCATGACTGCCATGTGCAACGTGCGTGGAATAGGGGTTGCGCTAAGAGTGAGAACGTCCACGAGCTTCTTCATCTGTTTGAGTTTCTCTTTCTGAACGACCCCAAACCTTTGCTCCTCGTCAACGATTAGCAGTCCCAGTTCCTTGAATTTTATGTCTTTAGACAAAAGCCTATGCGTCCCAATTACAACATCAACTTGACCAGTAGCAAGATTCGCAATCACTTCCTTTATCTCTTTGTCGGTACGGAATCTACTCACTGATTCAATCTTCACTGGATAATCAGCGAATCTGCGAATGAATGTGTTAAAATGCTGTTGAGCCAATACGGTCGTAGGCACAAGTATGGCAACCTGCTTACTATCCATGACTGCCTTGAATGCCGCTCTCAAGGCAACCTCAGTCTTACCATAGCCAACATCACCACAGATTAGCCTATCCATAGGCTTAGGTTTCTCCATATCCTTTTTCACGTCTTCGATAGCAGTTAGCTGATCTTCCGTTTCTTCATAAGGAAAAGCCGCTTCAAACTCCATTTGCCACGTCGTATCAGATGGGTATGCGTGACCAAATCCACTATCCCTTGCGGCATAGAGTTCCAGCAATTCCTTTGCAATGATGCGAGCAGATTCCTTGACTCTACCCTTCACTCGTTCCCATGAAGTACCACCGAGTTTATCTACTTTTAGCTTTACGCTATCCCCTCCGACGTACTTATGCACCAGATCAAGCTGATAGGTGGGAACGTAAAGGGCATCGCCATCCAGATAGTTTATCTTGATGAAATCCTGCGGTCTGCCCTCGATCTTCAACTGCTTGATACCGTCATACACACCGATCCCATGAGATATGTGGACTATGTAATCACCAGTCTTGAGGTCAATGAATGAGGATAGTGGTATCCCCTCTTTGAACTTTCTTTTTCGGACAGGCTTTCTGTATCTTCCAAACATCTCGTCATCAGAGATCAATGCCAATCCGAGTTGATCTGATACAAATCCAGCACTTATAGCGCCTGTATAAACAGGGATACCATTCAGGTTCCTTTCGAGCAAAATATCACGCATACGCTCTGCCTGTTTGTCATTATCACTCATTACATTGACAAAATAACCAATATCAACCCATTTCTCTATCTCTTTGAGAAACAACTGGAAATTACCCCTCAAACCCTCAAGGGTTTTCATACCGAGGTCATAAGCTCCCTGTACTTCTCTTTTACCGTGTGATAAATATAATATCCTTTTTGATTCACAGGAAGATGTAATGTCATTATAAGATGTAAATACTTCAGACGAAGGAACAACAAGCTTACCTCTTTCACTTTCACTATCGAAGAACTGCTGTGCCTGTTCCATGAGCTTATCTGCCTCAGTTTTCAGCCAAAGTGGATCATCCATTATAACGATTGTATTTTCTGGAAGATAATCCCAAAGGCTTGCAAGGTTCGGATAAAGGATGGATAAATAGCCTTCAATGCCATCAAATCGTCCAAAATCTTTCAGTTTGTTTGTCAGAAGCTCCACTTCATTGGATAGTTTTGGGGATTTTACACTTTCAACAATCTCCCGTGTCTTTACCTGCCAGTAGTCTATCATCTCAGGCGTCAGTATAATTTCGCTCATAGGAACGATCCAGATTTCGTCCTCAAGATGTGTTGTTGAGCGTTGAGTGATGGGATCAAATTGGCGTATTGAGTCAATTTCATCGTCGAATAAGTCTATGCGTACAGGTATTTGATACGATAGAGGATATACGTCAAGTATTCCACCACGGATAGAAAAATCGCCTTTCATCTCTACCATCTCAACCCGTTCATATCCGCTATGTACTAACGCTCTAGCAACTTCACCAAGATCAATAATATCACCCTTTGCGAAATGCAGTGTCGCTTCTCTGAATGTTTCCACAGGTAAAAGCTTGTGCATCAAAGCCCTGATGCTTGTAATAACGATACTTTTATGCCCGTGTATAAGTCTTTCAAGCGTAAGCATACGATCAGCAAGCACTTCTCTTGCAGGCGATGCACCGCCATGAAGGAACGTCTGCCATGGTGGGAACAGGACGATCTCGTCTTCTCCACGGAAAGTCGCCAAGTCACGAGCTAATTTCTCTATATCATCCTGTGTCTCTGTAACAACCAAAAAAGTGCTGTTTATATCTTCAGCAATTGCACTAAGCAGATAAGCCAGCGAAGACCCGCCTAATCCACTGACCTTTAACTGAGCATGTTCTTCTAAAAGATCAGTTTCGATAGACTGATATATCTCCGATTTTCTCAGAATATCAAGCAATTCCTGCATTTGTGTTGATATTATACTCATATTTTGATTTGGTTATCCATGAGCAATGCTCACATGTAATGATGAAAATATTTTATCCGCTAACACTAATCTTCACGAATTCTTTTAGACTCAACTATGGAAAATAGACGTTGACCAGCGCTAAACGGTTTACTTACCAATCACCAATAAACAAAGTCAAGAGTCCATTTGTTAAAAGCATTGCCGTATATTTTCCAGAGGGCAAGCATCATTGCATCACCCATAGTTACTCCCATGAATATTGGTACAGACTTTCCATAAGCCCTCAATCCACCAAATTTGAGTATAACCCATTTTAGGAACCATGCGAGGAATATCGAAAACCATAGATACCTTAGCATCCATTCCCCGCCAAGTATATATCCCAAAGGGTGAAATGGCCACCAGACAAAATATCTGCTTAATATAGTCAATACAGAGGTAACAATTGCACCAGCCGAAAAATAAATAATGTAAAGATAGCTTATGCCAGAAGGATACCTTAACCAATTAGATAACTCAGAAAAAGCCCAATCACCAACCCATGTCTGCCCTTCGGTTTTGTAGCATCGCTGAAGGTTGCCATCCATGCCCGTCAAAGTTCCACACACGATAGCGACTATCATCATTCCAATAAATAATCCTGTTTGCTTGACCTGTAATTTGTCTTTCATGTAAAAGCTCTCAAGCATTTGAGGCATTGGTGTGCTTCTATTCCCATAGTCAAGGAATTTGAATAACGCAAGCTGAGTCAGGCTGGAAGCATCAAAACGCTTAGTTCCGATCATCCCGGTCATAACTGACGTTGGTGTAAATGGAAAGTCGTGTGTTGGAGGACCAAGCTCTGCACGTACACGAGTAACAATCGTCACAATAATGAAATATCCACCCAAAAATATTAGAGCTACCCAGACAGCCATACCTGCATAAAAACAGAATATCACTAGAAACGTCATACTCAAAACGATGCCGATGACAGCAAACGTATATTGTTTAACTTCACCATCATAACCGCCTGAAATACGCAGAATCGTCTTTAATACCATCCAGAGATGCCTTTTTGACCAGTAGACGAACATTATAAATAAAACAGCGATTCCTCCCATACCCTGTGACCAGTACCCGGGAAACCATGGGAGATAATTGTATCCAACTGCACTGCCAAGAACCATCTCCATCTTCCAGAACCAATAGAAAAACCATGTTGAAAAAGATAATGTTGTAGGAATGAAAAACGCTAATCCAAGTATGAATGGTAAGAATTCGATATAAGCCGCATCCATAGCATTCCATGGTTTTTCTGTAAAGAGTTGGGTAAGATCAATTTTATCGTAAGTGATACCGGGAAACACTGGATACATACGATGCAAGCCATTGCAAAGACTCAGCAACACAGTTCCACCGAATCCATACCAGTATAGCCTGTTTCTAAATAATGAAAGTTTTGGATTAATAAGTCCCAAAGGCACCTGCGCAACCGGAAACGAAAGCTTTTCATATTCAGTCCATTGTTTGCGCAGAATTATATTTATACAGATCATACAGAAATAAAGAACTATAAGAAAGGCTGACCAGAAAAGCAATGGACGAAGCCATGTAAAAAATACTCTTGACTCATAAAAATTCTCATCATAAGTATAAAATCCCTTCAATACACTCCTATCCTGCACAGTAAGCCATTTTGGCATATCCCGAAAGAAAAGGTCTTCCCATTCATTTTCAGGTGAAGCAAACCAGAAAGGATGTCCTATCGTTTGTGTGAGCATTTCCAGTTCGTCATGACCTGCTGAACCTGTCGCAATAGCAAGCATCATGTAGATCATTAGCATCTCAGATGGGCGTAAAGCAGAATTTTTGTTTATCTTTTTCAGGATGGGATTCAACAAACTCAATAAAAAAGTCATAAACACCACATTGATGAACAATGAGTTAAGAGAAAACCCATTCCACGTACTTGAGACGAAGTAGTTTTCTACAATAACAAGCAAAATTGCTGTGATTATGACTGAAAGCCTGATATTTGCGCTGTCTGATAGATTACTCTTATGTTTCATAATTTTTTTTAGTTGACTGTAATCGTTAAAAAATGCCATTTTGACATAGTATTTCAACGATTACTTGACTGAATTAATGTCTTAGCGTTTTATTAAATCTTAGGCTTGTTGTCACATTAGTTTATAGTATTTATTCTCTAATGTCAATTTCAATATAAATCTTGAAATTATTTGCTGAATCTGGTAATGTTTCTCAGTAAGAGTACAGCATTTGTAGATTATCCACCATAAATTATCAGGAGGACTATCCATGATCGGCGATTATCAAGTTAATATTGCTCAATACGCTATAATGGAACATGGTACAAACGATGTTATTCTCAGATGGGAGGAAATGAGGGATATATTTGCAGTCGTTGTCGTTTGTGATGACCCATCTACACTGTCAAATGCAAAGCTACAATACTGGCAGAGAACGTGGCCCAATCAACGTGTGCCGAAAGGCGCCGTTGTCGGTGCAGGTGGCGGCGGATGGATGCGCGATGACGACTGGTTCAACGGTAATTGGAAATCCGCTGACACTAATGTAACGCTTGAAGGTGATAAAGCAACTTACACATTTAATCCAGTCAATGCTCAAGAATTCCCTGATATAAAGGACTTTGACGCTAATTATCGTAGAACGCTTAAACTCCGTCTTGAATTTGATGGTAAGAAACCTGAGATAAAATCTATCGAGGCTTATACGGATTCTGTATGGAAAGAAATCGGGTTCAAGATCGAATGGGGAGAAAATTTTGCGGATAAAAATTGGTCAGGGGATATTTCGATCTATAATGGTGAATTGTTATGGGAGAAGAAAAATCCCAATAGCATAGAGGCAGAGATTCGTTATATACACAACAAAGACGTTAATTCTAATGATAAAACTATCGTCACGATACGCAATAACGCTAAAAGCTTTTCGTTCCTCGTTGATGATATTGTGTCTGGTGAAAAAGTATTCGTCAAAGATTTTGATGCTCTGATAACAAAGTCAGCAGAAAATGTGAATTACAGCAAATTCAAGTGTGAATGGGAAGCCAATCACCCAAAGACTGTTTACGACAGGATATTCGATCTGCCAGAGCAGACTTACGAAAAATCTTGGAATGATATGCCAAAAAAGAGAAGTCGTGGCTTCATGCCTCTTGGATGCGACGGCGGAAGACAAAAGTTTGGTGTTGACCAGAACGGTGAAGTATTTTATTCAAAGAATTACATTACAAGAATCAAAGGTAAAGATACAGAAAGATTGCTCTGGGAAGGTAATTGGATACGCTACAACTTCGGATTCCCAAACGTTGAACTCAAAGAAAGGTATATTGAAGATGGCTACCTACCGATAATATATGCTGAATGGGAGTCTGACGGCATATCTTATGAGCAAACAGCATTCGTAACGTGGCTCGATCAGGACATTTTGAGCAATGAAAGGATGCAAGGGGACGATCCAACGGTTCTTCTTATGAAAGTGACGTTGCGTAACTTTAATGATACGACTCAAAATGTGTCGTTGAAGCTTAAAGCAAAATGCGATGTCGAAGAAGCATTAGAAGAGCGTGACGGTTTTGTTTATGCGATAAACTACGAACCAAGCAGATTGCGATATTTCATAGATACCGTAGATTATGGCTCACTTGTGTCTGATAATAATGAATTGTCATACAACGTAACTCTGATGAAAGATCAAGCTCATAGTTTTTATGTAAATATACCTTTTATCACCCTTACAGAAAAAGATGAATTCGATACGCTAAAAGACACTGACTACGAATATGAATTGCCAAGAGTCAAAAGATTCTGGGAACAAAGAGTTAATGAAGGTACTCAGATAGATTGTCCAAATGTGACACTGACAAATTTCTACAAGGCGCAACTCATGCACATGCTTATCACTGATGATAGAGAACCGGGGTCTGACAGGTACATTTCCCGTGTAGGCACGTTCCCTTATGGCATTTTTCCGAATGAGTCTATGATGTGCATAAGCGATTTTGATAGGCGAGGTTACAAGAAAGAAGTCGAGGAACGTCTTGAAATGCTCATATATTATCAGGGAACAGTTGGGCTGCCCGGTATGTTCTCAAGTACCGATGGTCAGTATTACGGCGCAAACGGTTACGAGTGCGGTGGGTATAATCAGCATCACGGATGGACACTTTGGGCAATCGGTGAACATTTCTGGTATCATCATGACAAAGAATGGCTGAATCGCATTGCACCAAGTGTTATTAAAGCGTGCCAATGGGTAATCAATGAGCGCCAATCAACGATGAAAGCTGATGCTAATGGTAATAAAGTGCTAGAATATGGTTTCCTGCCACCCGGATCACTTGAGGACGTGACGGACTTCTGGCACTGGCTTTCTACTAATGCCGCAACTTATTGGGGATTCAAGAATTCCGCAAAGGCATTAGCTGATATAGGTCATCCTGAAGGTAAAAGATTGCTTGCCGAAGCTGAGGAATTTGGTAATGACTTGCGCAGAGGGTTCAGGGAATCAATGGTACTTGCCCCTGTCGTGAAATTACGTGATGGCACGTATATCCCTCATTTCCCGCCAAGACTCTATCAACGAGGCAGAGGTTTTGGATGGATAAGAGAAACGCTTGAAGGCGCTATACATCTCATCAGGTCAGAGATACTCGATCCTTGCTCACAGGAAGCAACGTGGATCATGAAGGACTTTGAGGATAATCTTTACATATCTGAAAGGTATGGTTACTCCGTTGAGGATTTTGAGAGGGATTGGTTCAGCTTAGGTGGTTTCTCGATGCAGTCGAACTTGTTATGCAGTCCATTGCCCTACATATTACGTGATGAGCCAAAGCATTTCCTTAGAAGCTATTTTAACTCCTTCACGTCAGTTTTTTATCCTGATATATGCGCCTGCGTTGAACATGCACTCCCTGATCTTGCCGGAAATAACGGTGTCTGGTATAAGCCATCTGATGAGGCACAGTCAACGTATTGGTTCAGGATGATGTTTGTATACGAGTGTGGAAACGAACTCAATCTTGGAATGGCGATTCCTCGTGAATGGCTGGAAGATGGTAAATCAGTTGGGATAGAGCGTGCAATGACTTACTTTGGCGAAATGGGATATAAGATCGTATCCGAATCAGGCAAGATCAAGATGAGTCTATATCCGCCGACACGAGACATTCCCGAGAATATCAACGTAAGGTTCCGACATCCTCAGGAGAAACCAATAAAGAAGGTTCTAGTAAACAGTAAAGAATGGAGCGACTTTGATCCTTCGATGGAATTGATAAAACTCGGTAAAGTCTCAGAGAAAATTGAGATTATCGCATATTATTGATAGTAAACATTTGGTAAGTTGAGTTGAAAAACCCAACTTACCAAGCTATTTTCAAGCATAAAATGTCCCATTAAGAATTGCGGATAAGATTCTTATACTTGGTCTATGTTTTTCACATTGACAATATCGGTTTTTTCTGATAAAATATAAAACTGGTGGGATGGCTGAGCGGTTTAAAGCGGCAGTCTTGAAAATTGTTGAGTCGAAAGGCTCCATGGGTTCAAATCCCATTCCCACCGCCACTATTGAAGGCGGAAGGATAAGGGATGAAAAAATTAGAAGATTCTAATATTGAAAGATTCGAGGTTTACAGCTTCTAATCTTTGAGTTTTTGAATCTTTTAAATTTCTCTAATCATTCGGTCTTTCCCTATATCGGAGGGATGCTAGAGTGGACGAATAGGACGGTCTGCTAAACCGTAGTACAGGAAACTGTACCGTGGGTTCAAATCCCACTCCCTCCGCCACTTTTGAAGGATGATGGATGAAAGATGATGGATGAAGAGCGATTATTTTCATCTCTCATCCTTCAGCCATCATCCTTCATCCTTTTTTTATGCGCCTGTAGCTCAGTGGATAGAGTAACGGACTACGAATCCGTGGGTCGGAGGTTCGACTCCTCTCAGGCGTATTTTTTTTATTATGGATGACGTTCTTTTTATGTTGATTGCGCTAGAGGAGGCAAGAAAGGCTTTTGTTAAAGCTGAAACGCCTGTCGGGGCAATTGTCGTAAAAGATGGTGAAGTTATCGCTAGTGCGCATAACCTTCGTGAAACGCTTCAAGACCCAACTGCACACGCTGAAATTATTGCTATCAAGGATGCGTCGCAGAAATTGGGTAGATGGCGACTGACCGATTGTTGCGTATACGTCACGCTTGAACCGTGTGCTATGTGCGCCGGGGCGATGGTTCTTGCGAGAATTCAGCGACTTGTTTATGGCGCAAGTGACCCAAAATCAGGCGCTGTCGGGTCTTTGATGAATCTGCTGTCTGATGAAAGACTGAATCATAAGGTTGACGTCGAATCCGATGTATTAGCAAAAGAATGTGGTGATATTCTTAGCGAATTCTTTTCATCTCGTAGAAAGAAAATTTCCTTATAATTTTATTTTCTGGAGGGATGCGAGAGTGGCCGATTCGGGCAGTCTCGAAAACTGCTGTGCGGGTAACTGCACCGTGGGTTCAAATCCCACTCCCTCCGCCACTTTTGAAGGATGAGGGCGGAAGGATGATGGATGAATACGGAAGGGAAGAAGGAATACAGAGGGATGGGATGTTTAGGATATGGAGGATGAAAAGGAACGGCAGAAGAATCTAAAGGTCAGAACAAAGGAATTTGCATTACTGATTATTCGATTATATTCATCTTTATCTAAGACAACGGTAGCCCAAGTGCTTGGCAGACAATTACTTCGATCTGGAACATCTGTTGGTGCGCATTATTATGAAGCACAAAGAGCTAAATCAAACGCTGATTTTATAAGTAAGATTGAAGGGGCATTACAGGAGTTAGATGAGACAATATATTGGTTAGAGTTATTGGAATCTTCTGGTTTTATTACTACTGAAAGGTTAAACTCCATTATCCAAGAAGTAAATGAATTAATATCTATTTTTGTAAGTATCGTTAAAGCAGTAAAATCCAGATCAAAATCTGAAAATCAGAAACAATAGACTTTCTCATCCTTCATCCTTCATCCTTCATCCTTTTTTTCGTGGGGGCAGTAGCTCAGTTGGGAGAGCATCGGTCTCGCAGTCCGGGGGTCGTGGGTTCGAGTCCCATCTGCTCCACCAAATATAAAGTCAGAACTAAGAGAATTCTGGATTCATACTTCTTAATTCTTAATTCAATAACGGAGAGATGACCGAGTTGGCCGAAGGTGCACGATTGGAAATCGTGTTGGGGGCTAATAACTCTCACGTGGGTTCGAACCCCACTCTCTCCGCCATTTTTTTATTTACCAGTTATGTTGAAATAAAGGTCAAATTTTGGAAATAAATGAAACAATATGGCTGGACGAAGTAGTTATCAAGATAGCAAGAAAGCACAAATTAACTAAGATCGAAGTTGATGAAGTATTTTACAATAAACCAAAGTTTAAAAAAGTTCAAAAGGGTAAATCAAAAGGCGAAGATTTATATTTTGCTTATGGTCGAACCGATAGTGGACGTTATTTAGTGGTCATTTTCATCTATAAGAAAAGCAAAGATGCTTTGATTATTACAGCTAGAGACATGGATTTAAATGAAAGGCAAAGCTATGCAAAAAAATAAAGATGAAATACCAGAAGAATTTGAGACAATAGAACAGATACAAGATTTTTGGGACACCCATTCAACAGCCGACTATTGGGACGAAATGGAAGACGTAGAAATGGAATTATCCCCAGCTTTAAAATCAAAGATTGAATTAAGAAAACTCTATCATTTGCTTGGGTTATCCAATGAGCAAGTAGTTTCCATTGAAAATGAAGCAAGAATAGAGAATATTGATAGTAAGAAATTAATTTCCAAATGGGTTTTAGAGCGTTTAGAGTAATATAATGCAGATATTTTATGATGCTAAAACAGATTTGCTTTATCTTCGTCTGGATGATCAGAAACAGGAGTTGATCAATAAGCGTGTCTCTGATGATATTGTGCTTGATATTGGAAAAGATGATAAGATTGTCGGTATAGAAATTCTGGATGCTTCAAAAAACATAAATCTCAAGGGTTTATTACCTATAAATTATGACCTGTCAGCATAAATTGAGTAATAAAAATGGGTGTAATATCAAAAGTTGAAAGATTAGCAGAAGAGATTACATCATTAGATGAGCAAGAGCAAAATTCGCTTTGGGAATGTGTCGTGGAACTTAATTTTCGACATGGATTACATGACCTTTCTGAACAATATAGAAAACGACTAAAGGAACAAGGAGAATTAGATCACTCGGTTGATGAAATTTTGATGGATTTGAAAGGAATCCGAGAAGAGATCGCAAGGCATGACTATTCGGAATGAAAGGGTTGTTCTTGATACTAAAAATTACGAAGATAAAAGAAGATATTAAGAAAAGATTTCTATAAATCAGTTAAAGATCAAGAAAGCAATGCGTGTATATCCTATGGATATTAATAAAAGAATTTTTGGATTATCGAAATCACAGATACTGCCAATACTTAGTAACATTGTCGGAGATAAAGTATTATCCTTTGACATAAATATCAATCATCAAGTTCAAGGTTATCGAGGATACAGCGCAGATAAAATTATCCCTACTTTTACCTATATTACTGAATCTGGACTTACTGGAGAAGTTACTGTTTTTATCAAAAAGTTTTATGATTCGGGACCTGTTGAAGTTCATCATTACGTTTATCTTCAGAAATATAATGCTCCAATTCCGAGAATGTATGGATTTTTGACAGACACAGAACAGCATGAAATATTATTCCTAGAATATCTTGAACCTATCGGTGATGTAGAAGCTTGTCGAACATTCACAAGTAACATTGAGCATTTTCGTAAGCTTTTATCCGTTGCTGCCAAATTTAACGCAATAAAACCTTCTGATGAGTATATAGAGCATTTATCTTATAGAAATTTTGATAATGGGTTAAAAAACGCTGTTTCTGTATTGGATGATTTATTCGATCATGCTTTGAAAGGTGAACTAGGTAATGATCTCAAGCAATTTTGCTTGGAATCACAGCATGAATTATCGAATTTACAGAAATTCACACTGAGTCTGATTAATCCAATCAACCATATAGAAATTGGATTGTTACACGGTGATATTTATCCAGAGAATACGTGCTGGAATAAAGATAAAAGTGAATTAATAATAATTGATTTTGAGCATGTTGGGTTGGGTCCACGCTTTTACGACGTAGCATTATGGCTGGGTTCACCTGATCACATTAAAAAATATAATGATTTGCATCAACACTATTTAGGGCAATATAATGATCTTAGCGATAAATTGGTGACTTTGAAAGATTTTGTAAACGAAGTATTTATTCTTTGGTTTGCATGGAATCTAACTGGTCTATGGTTCCCGTTAGGTCGTGCATTAGATGGGTTAAATGACTGGACAGAAGATCGAGAGGAAGGTCGTCAATTTTTTCGTAACGAGTTAATTGAAACTCTCAGCACAATTCTTAGGGATAAGAAATTCTCAATGTAAATTCAAAAGTGTGAATATTCAAATATATTTGTGTCTTTGTGGTTAAAAGTGAAATAATCTTAAATATTCGTGCAATTCGTTTATATGGATTTCACGTTAGATATTACGATATAGGTCGTGCTAGGCGGGGAACTAGCGGTGCCTTGTACCTGCAATCCGCTACAGCAGGGCTGAATACTGTTCTGAGGCATTTCTTTTTTGAGGCTGGCTTAGGCAAGTGGCAATGAAAGCTGGGTCCTGCGCAACTTAATATTGCTGAACCCCGCTAGATCCGGAAGGAAGCAACGGTAGGTAACTGGAGAGTGTGCCGCAGGAGAGCCTGGCTGGAGCTAACTATTTAAGTATCGCTTGGGGAAGGATGTCGAAAACGGTTGCACGACCTTTTTTCTATGGTTATTGGATTAGCCGAATTAATGATTTTTACGATGAATAGAACGCGGATAACGCGGATCGGGCGGATTTTCGCGGATTCATAAAAAGCAATAAGTAATGAGCATTTAATACAAAAATTTTCTCTCCTTGATTATTCATTTATCCGCGTTGATCAGCTAAATCCGCGTCATCTGCGTTCTATTTCCTATTTCTTGCTTCTTGATGGTATAAATGGAGTGTAAATGGAATCATGCCCTACGTTGTATTAGCAAGAAGAGGTCGCCCTCAACAATTCTCAAGCGTGGTGGGTCAGGAACACGTCACCAAAACCATCCAGAACGCCATATCTTCTGGAAGGATCGCTCATGCCTATCTTTTTACCGGTCCCAGAGGCGTCGGTAAAACTACCATTGCTAGAATATTCGCAAAAGCTGTAAACTGCAAATTCAAAAAAGATTCCGAACCATGCAACGAATGTAATTCTTGCGTTGAAATCTCTGCTGGAAGATCAATAGACATTATCGAAATAGATGCGGCGTCAAACCGAGGCATTGACGAAATACGTGAGCTAAGGGAAAACGTAAAATTTGCCCCTGTTTCTGCTGAATACAAAGTCTATATCATTGATGAAGTCCACATGCTCACTATTGAAGCTTTTAATGCTTTATTGAAAACGCTTGAAGAACCCCCCCCTCACGTAATTTTTATCCTTGCTACAACTGAAGCTCATAAGATACCTGCGACTATACTTTCACGCTGTCAGCGATTTGATTTCCGTATTCTAAATCGGGGTGAGATCATTGATAGGCTGAAGGAATTGCTGGCGTCAGATAACTTGCCTGTTAATGAAGACGCACTCTCGTTAATTGCTGAAAATGCAGACGGCGCTTTAAGAGATGCTGAAAGTATACTTGATCAGATGCTTTCTTTTAGTAATGGCGATCTAAAAACAGATGAGGTCAGCAGATTTTTGGGATTGGGTTCGTATCAGCTTCTTGACAGTCTAGTTGATAATGTGATTAAATGCGATAGCGCGAAAAGTCTGGAATCAATAAACTCCCTTGCTGATCATGGCGCTGATCTACCACAATGCCTGAAAAAACTCGTCTCCTACTTCCGTGACCTTATGATATACAAGATCAATCCAGACCTGATAGATGTATCTGAAACGAGATCTCAAAGGCTGATGGAGCTTTCTAAAATCGCGTCAGTAGATAGGCTGATGAAGACCGTCAAAATACTGACACAGACCGAAAGTGATATAAAGCAACTCGGTTACGAAAGACTTAATTTTGAGCTTGCTATTATCAGGCTTTGCAGGTTAAGAGATGAAAGTATACCATTAGATAAGGTATTGGCGAAACTTCAAGAGATTGAGTCTAAAGTTTATAATACTTCATCTGGAATACCTGTCGCTGTCGTCGCTGAACCTGAAAACGCTTACAGCGACGCAACGGTTGGGTCTGTGGATATAATTGATGCAAAATCTGATTCAATTGAAGCTAAAGAATTAGACCCGCTGAGTTCAACGTGGGCTGATTTATTAAAGGGTATCAAAGGTAAGTGTCCACCCGCATTGCATGCTGTCTTGAAGGAAGCTCAACTTATATCTGTTGATGATTCAACTTTGATGGTGGACTTTGACCCTAGATTTGCATGGCATCGTGAGCAGTTAAAAGATTCTGAGAGCAAAAAGCAGATTGAAGCCTATATATCAGAGGTTATGGGTAAATCCATAAAGGTAGTGTTACGATCAAATGATGAGTCAAGCAAGGTTGATATACCTACGTCACAAAAGGAAATGCGAACTGATGCGATGCTGGATGATTCAGTTAAGTTGGTTCTTGATATATTTAATGGCAGGATCATTGACGTAAAAAGATAATAAGCGACTTTAAGAAACCTGTTAAAACTTTAGGAAATAGAACGCGGATAAACGCAGATCAAGCGGATTTGCACGGATCGAAAGAAATAAAAATCCGCGAAAAATCCGTTTAATCAGCGTCATCTGCGTTCTATTCCTTAAAATTTAACATCATTTTTTAAACTTGCTTAATCAGTGTTTATCCGTGTGCTATTCCTAATAGTTTTAACAGGAAGGTATTAAAAGAAATGAGATTAGATAATGTAATGAAGCAAGCGCAGAAGATGCAAAAACAAATGATGGAAATTCAGGAAGAATTAGCCAACCGCACAGTCGAGGCAACCGTTGGCGGGGGCGTGGTTTCCGTTGTTGCAAACGGTCAACAGCAAATAATATCAATCAATATAGACCCGGAGGTCGTTGACCCCGCTGACGTTGAAATGCTTCAAGACCTTATACTTGCGGCGGTAAACGAAGCATATAGAAAAGCACAGGAACTTATGACCAGTGAGATGAATAAGCTTACCGGCGGTATGAAGATACCGGGATTGATGTGATGTTCTATTATCCAGACCCATTAGCAAAACTAATATCTGAACTTCAGAAACTCCCCAGCATCGGACCTAAGACTGCTCAACGAATAGCTATGCACATTCTCAGAATGAAGGATGAGGATGCCAAAAGGCTAGGTCAGGTTATCTCTGATGTGAAAGATCAAATTATATATTGCTCTTTATGTGGTGGAGTAACTGATCGTGATCCATGTCACATCTGTAGCGATCAACGACGAGATCATAAGATGATCTGTGTCGTAGAAGAGACTGATGACATTATGGCTCTGGAAAGGACAGGGATATTCAAAGGCGTGTATCATGTTCTGATGGGTGCATTGTCTCCTATGGAAGGCATTAATCCCGATGATCTGAGAATAAAAGAGCTTTTTGAGCGTATTAACTCTCACGAGATAGCTGAAGTATTGATTGCAACTAACCCCAACTCACAAGGGCAGGCTACTGCTATATATCTGTCAAAAAAGATTAAACCTATGGGCATAAGGGTGACTCAACTTGCTTATGGATTACCCATCGGCGGAGATATTGAATACGCTGACGAGGTAACACTCGGCAAGGCACTTGAAGGCAGGAGAGAAATGTTAATAACCTAACGCATAAATGCGTGGGCTTGCGACAAAACTACCACCTATTTTTAATATTAGAAAGGAAAGGCAATTCCTCCCCACGCATAATGAAGGTTAAATAATTAATCGGGGAATAAATAAATCGCCTCAAATCCCCCTAACCCCCTTTGCTAAAGGGGGAAGTTAAAGCCATTCCCCTTTGAAAAAGGGGGAGTTAGAGCCATTCCCCCTTTAGCAAAGGGGGTTAGAGGGATTTAAAAGCTCTATCGCTGGATTACCTGATTAATTATTTAATGTTCATAATGCGTGGGTATCCTTGCCGAAAACGGAGATGAAATTTAGTCGCAGGTTTTATTGTAATGCGTTTTTTAGCATTATACTGATCCTATTCTGCGCCTCATATTCATTCGCAATACCCGCCTTTGACTCAAATAAATCCTTCGAGTATCTAAAAAAGCAATGTTCTTTTGGTCCACGTCCACCCAATTCAGATGCACACACTAAAACCAAAAACTATTTGGCTTCGGAGCTGAAGAAATACGCTAATAGTGTTATGCTTCAGAATTTCACCATCAAAATTGCTGAAAATACATTGAATCTTACGAATATAATAGCTATGTTCGGTCCTAATGTTGACAAGAAAGTGATCCTTGCGGCTCATTGGGATACCAGACCATCGGCAGACAAAGAATCTAATCCGAAAAAACGTAACCAACCAATTATTGGTGCAAATGACGGTGCCTCTGGAGTTGCTGTATTACTGGAACTTGCCAGAGCTTTTAAGTCATCTCCTCCTCCCATTAAAATTATTATGGTTTTATTTGACGGTGAGGATTATGGCAAAAAAAACAGTGAGATGTTTCTCGGCTCACGTTATTTTGCACGTAACATCCGTCCTGAATGGTTCCCTCATTATGGTATCTTACTCGATATGATAGGCGATAAAAATCTTGATGTGTATATTGAACAAAATTCGATAAACGCCGCACCCGAAGTTGTAGAAAGAGTTTGGAAGGTTGCTGGTGATCTTGGACTGAAAGAGTTTCATAATAAAATTGGTTATGCTATAACAGATGACCACGTAGAATTAATAAACGTTGGAATACAGTGCATTGATCTTATTGATTTTGAATACCCATATTGGCATACTTTGCAGGATACACCCGACAAATGTAGCCCTAAAAGTCTTGGAACTATTGGAAAATTGCTATTAGAATTGATCTATAATACATGAGAGGATAAGTAGTGGAAAAAGAAAAAGAATCTCAACAGGTACGAATTCAAACAGTGTATTCAAACATAGTCAGGATTGGTCACACGCCTTATGAGTTTATGATAGACTTTGGGCAGTTTCAGCCTGAAGGGAAAAGGGCTTTTATGGATGTTCGCATCATTACGAGTCCACAGCACGCAAAGGCTATACTCAAGGCATTAAAAGAAAATATCGCTTCGTACGAAGAAACATACGGCATAATTAACATAGCAGATTCTGATCACGAGGAAGAAGATTCGGATACGGAATTGGATCCTCGTAGAAGGTGAAAGTCTCTAAAAGAATAATGATTATTTATGATAAACAATATGACGTTATAGTAATCGGTGGTGGACATGCTGGCTGTGAGGCTTGCCTTGCATCTGCCAGAATGGGTCATAGTACCCTTATGCTCACAATCAATCTTGATACTATTGCCCAGATGTCTTGCAATCCTGCCATTGGTGGACTTGCCAAAGGTCAACTGGTCAAGGAGATTGATGCGCTTGGCGGGGAGATGGCGAAGAATATTGATGCAACAGGGATCCAGTTCCGTATATTAAACATGAGAAAAGGTCAGGCAGTACGATCATCCCGCGCACAGGCTGATAAGAAAGAATATCAATTCAGGATGAAATATATCCTTGAATCTCAGGAAAACCTTGATCTAAAGCAAGGGATGGCTGATAAACTGATTGTAGAAAATGGTATGATTAAGGGAGTAATCACAACCACAGGGATTACATATCTCAGCCGTACAGTGATAATAACCACTGGCACATTTCTTAAAGGATTAATACACATAGGTGATCTGAGTTATAGCTCAGGGCGTGCTGGCGAACCATCTGCCGAGGGATTATCGAGTAGCTTACGTGAGCTTGGATTTGAGATAGGAAGGCTAAAAACTGGTACTCCGCCAAGAATTAATGCCCGAACTGTTGATTTTTCATCATTATCCATACAGACGGGAGATGAACCGCCTAAGCCGTTCTCATTTTCAACTGAAAAGATTACGCAGTCACAGATTCCATGTCACCTTACTTATACAACAGAAGAAACCAACAAAATCATCCGAGAAAACCTCACCAGATCGGCGATGTATAGTGGTCGGATCGTTGGAGTAGGACCCAGATATTGCCCATCTGTTGAAGTTAAGATAGTTCGTTTTCCAGACAAAAATCAGCACCAGATATTCCTTGAGCCTGAAGGTCGCAATACTCATGAGATATATGTCAACGGTCTTTCCATGAGTCTTCCAGAGGATATTCAGCTTCAAGTTTTGCGTAGCATTATCGGTCTTGAAAAGGCTGAAATGATGCGTCCAGCTTATGCCATTGAATACGACTTTGCGCCACCTTTGCAGATCAAGCCTTCATTAGAGACAAAACTGATAGAAAACCTTTTCTTTGCCGGTCAGATCAATGGCACCTCTGGCTATGAGGAAGCAGGTGCGCAGGGTATAATGGCTGGCATTAACGCTGTTCTGAAAATTCGTGGTGATGAACCATTCATTCTGGAAAGATCACAGGCATACATAGGCGTTCTTATTGATGATCTCGTAACGAAAGGAACAAATGAGCCTTATCGTATGTTCACGTCACAGGCTGAACACAGGTTGCTCTTACGTGAGGACAATGCTGACTTACGCTTAATGGATTATGGCAGGAGATTTGGACTTATCCATGATGATGTCTATTATAAACTTGAGAAAAAACGTAGACAGATAGATCAAGAGATAGAGCGACTTAAAACAACAAAGCTGATCCCCAATGCAGATTTGCGTTATAAGCTTAGAAACATAGGAACGGCAGAATTTTTAACGCCTATTACTCTTATGGACTTGATCAAACGCCCTGAGATTATGTATAATCAACTTGAACAGCTTGTGCCAACACCCGATGAAATAACAGATGAAGCAAAAGAACAGGTTATGATACAGATTAAATATGAGGGATACATCCGCCGTGAATGGTCGCAAATCAAGCAGAGTAGTGATCTTGAATCGTGGAAAATACCGCAGGATTTGGATTACGATAATATACATGGATTGTCAAAGGAAGCGAGAGAAAAGCTAACAAAAGTTCATCCATTCTCATTGAGTCAGGCATCGAGAATATCAGGCGTCTCACCTGCCGATATTTCCGTGCTTATGATAATTCTGAACCAAGCCAATAACCCCCGCATAAAGAAGATTGAATAATTAACACAAATAACATAATCATCAGTATAAGATAGTGCTATGTAATGCTATGTAATGCCATAAAATGCTATGAAATGCTATGAAAGGAATTTTTTGCTAAAGTTTTTATCGGATTATGCCGATATAGTAATTGATGGTGCTATACAGATGTTAAATTTTTAAGAATAGAACGCGGATTAAACGGATTTTCGCGGATTTTTCTTTCTTTCTTTCGATCTGCGCAAATCTGCCTGATCCGCGTTTATCCGCGTTCTATTTCCTAAATTAAAAAAGCAAAATTACGCTAATCAAAATTATGGTATATAATTGTGAAGTAATTTCTGCATTTCTGAATTAGATCAATCTGACCTTAAAAAAATAAAAAAAAGCTTAAAAAGGAGTGACGCAAGTATGTCACTCCCTACAAGTATAATCATAGTTAGAATTAAGTTTTGTTATGTAAAAGTATTTAATGTAAGGTCAAATTGAGATAAATATTAAAATTGGGTTAGATTAAGGGGTGTCTGGCCTACATGAGGTACAAGGAATGTTGGAAGAACTTTGGAGTCATTATAAATTCGAGCAGGACAGTTGTGCACGAGAGGAATTACTTATAAAATGTCTACCTTTGGTTAAATCATTGGCACAAAAGTATTCGGTATATGCGTCTCCTTGTTGTGATGTTGATGATCTCGTAAGTGCAGGTATCATAGGTTTGATGGATGCTCTGGAAAAATTCGACCCAATAGAGCAAACTAGCTTCAGGACTTATGCAAAATGTCGTATCAGAGGGGCAATGCTAGATGAGATGAGGAACTTAAACTGGGAACCAAGATCAATACAGGAGAAAATTAAATCTCTCAGAAACGCACATACCCATCTTGAACAAAAACTTTTTCGACCACCATTAGAAGAAGAATTAGCCGAAGAGATGGAAATGAGTATAGAACAATTCAGGAAGATGATGCTCCAAATAGGTCCATCTGCAATTTTTCTTAGTAGCACGAGAAGCATCGAAGGCGCCGAAGAAACATATCTGGAAGCTCATTTTGAAGATACCGAAGCTTTGAGTCCTGTAGATCAAGTTACATTCAATGAGACTAAATCTATACTTTCTGATGCAATCGGATCACTGTCTGAAAAAGAATCAGTCGTTATCAGCTTGTATTACTACGAAGAAATGACTATGAAAGAGATCGGGCAAGTTCTTTCTCTTACAGAATCCAGAGTTTGCCAGATACATTCAAAAGCCATATTAAGACTTTTTCAGGTGTTGAATACAAAACATGATTTTTAATATCTGTCAAAACTGATAACCAATATTTAGCAGTTTCTGTTTCCGCTATCCACAGACTAAGTATGTCTTTGCTTCCTTCTATATCTGCTCATAGAATAGATCATCTTCTTGCCCATCTGAACGAACCATGAAACGTTGACCCTGAAACGTTAACCATCAATTTTGTAATCGGCATATCAAAAACCTTGTTTCCACTGATTTGTTGTGCTATAATTCCATCAAAGAATTAACATAAACCAAATTTTTATATTTCTATGCGTCAAAGAAAGGAATTATTAATGCCAGTTGTAACAGATAGAAACCAAACTTTAGAGATTTTACAAAGATTAAGAGAAGCCAAAGTTGTCATGCCCGTTTTTGGATATGACAGCGTTATGAACCTTGAGGCTGTGTTGTTTGCAATCAAGGAATTCGCCAACGAATACGGCATAAAACAGCCTGTTGTCGCACCGACTATCACTTTCGGATACGAGGAGATGCAACAGGCAAAGAGAGTCATGAAGCATAGTACCAAAGAAGAAGGGCTAAGAGTGTGCCTTGCCACTATGGATATTCTCTGCGGAACAAAAGGCGGTACTTACTATGATGTTATTGCACTTCCACATCACGATCACGGCAATCCAGTAAATGAAGAATGGCTCTGGGACAAGTATCGTGACAATTTTGCGACTGTCATGGTTGACGGTTCTCTTGATGACAGAACGCTTGAGGAGAACATAGCAATAACTAGCAAGATGGTGGAAAAGTACAAAAAGCACATTGTCATAGAGGGTGCATTACAAAGACCCGCAGTTGAGGGTCATCACGAGTCAAAGGCACTATCTAGCGATAACGCTAAGTATGCTGAGTCGGCAAAATCTTATATCAAAAAGACCGGCGTTGATCTAATCGTTGTGGAATTAGGATCAAAACAGCAGGCACTCGGATGGTCTGACTATGACGGTAAGCGTGCAAGTAAAGTTACCGAAATACTTGGAGATGCAAAGATAGTCCTGCATGGCGGATCAAGTATCCCACCAGAACAGCTTGGAACTCTGGTTTATGACGGCGTTATAAGATTCAACATCTGGACAAGGGTAGGTCGTGAGGGTGCAAAAGTGGCGGCTGAGGCTATTGTCAATGACATTGAAGTTATTCGTAAAGGTGACCCTGAACAGCGATATTCCACAAGATACAGAGACGCTCATTTTGATGCTCAAGTGAAAATCTGGAAGGAAGTCCTGAAAAGTCTTGGTTATGAAAGGCTTGCTGGGCATTGATAAAACATATTTTGATCAGATGGTATTGTCAAAAATAAAAAGAAAATAAACACAAAGACACCAAGTTCACAAAGATCACTAAAATAGTAATGAGTAATCAGTTATGAGTGATGAGTAAAACAGCTTTATCCTAAAATACACCTAACTTATGATCCTCGAATCGTTGGATATAAGATTCATGTGATTTTCCTAATCGCATATCTGTTGACTATAAACTATCTTCATGATACAACATTTACTGTCCACGGTAACCAAGTGGACACTAGGGCTGGGATAGCCCGAAGTTACGCTCGTGGAGAGGGGGAGTTCCTCGTGGAAGGTGACGTGTCACGCGTCACTTTCTTAAAGTGTTGCTGAGTAGCCCTTCGTTGAAGCAAGAAGCCTACGAGTTATGAAGATTAAATAATTAATAGGGTAATAGCTAGAAATGGATTCCTAAGCGAGTTTAAGAAATGATGTTAAATTTTTAGGAAAAGAACGCAGATAATGCGGATTTTTATTTATTTATTTCGATCCGCGCAAATCCGCCTGATCCGCGTTTATCCGCGTTCTATTTCCTAAAGTTTAAAAAGGTTTCTTAAAGTCGTTTAGATATTACCCGATTAATTATTTAACCTTCATTACTCGTAGGTAATTCACTGACCTCGTAGTTAAAGTTTCGTTATACTATATGCACAAATGAGATAACATTTTCCGAATTAACGATTTATGCGAATTGTTTTCGTAGCCCAAGCTTCTAGCTTGGAAAATTAAATAGCCAATACGAGTTTTTCACTTATAGAAACAAAAAGAAAATAAACACAGAGAGAAAATAAGAAAAAAATTCCTCTCCGTGTTCTCCGTGGTGAAAAAAAATCAAGGAACTACAAAGCATAAGACGTAAATTCCGAATTTAGATACAGAAGTAGGTGAACTGATTGCTTAATTACAAAAAGCAGGTCGGTGATAAAGGTGAAAAACTTGCAGAGGATTTCCTGAAATGCAAGGGATATAATATTATTCAGCGAAATTATAGGTGCAAACTAGGCGAAATAGATATTATAGCGGAACAAGATGACGTTATAGTTTTCGTCGAGGTAAGGACAAAACGGACAGAGAGTTTTGGTATTCCTCAGAGTTCCATCAATTCAGGCAAAATTAGCAGGATCACAAAAACCGCTCTCAGCTACATACAGGAAAAAGAGCTTTTTGATCGCTCCTGTCGGTTCGACGTAATAGCTATCACGTTCCCACAAAAGTCGAAAGAGCCAAACATTGAACACATAGAGAATGCTTTTGAAATGAACAGAAAGTATATGTATTAGTGTTTTAGCTGACCATATCGCTCAATTATTATTTCTATCAGGTTAGTTGTAGATTTTCCCTCAGCTCCGGGTAGCAAGTGCAATTCTGCACCTATTAATTCGACTGTTTCTCTCTCAATTACACGGTCAGTAGTGTAGTCTCCGCCTTTTACGTGGATATTGGGACGTAATTCGGTCAGGAAGCTTATAGGATTAAGCTCAGAAAAAATCATCACGTAATCAACACATTCAAGACCAGCAAGCATTTCCGCTCTTTCATCTTCAGGAACTAAAGGACGTTTTTCACCTTTGATTGCGCGCACAGAATCATCACTATTTATGGCTATTATTAATATATCCCCAAGCCCTTTTGCTGACTGCAAATATCTCAAATGACCTACGTGAAGAACGTCAAAGCAACCGTTTGTAGTGACGACTTTTTTCCCTTCACTTTGGGCTTGCTGAATTATTTGCTTGAGTTCATCACGAGTTTTAATTTTATTTAACATTTTCAAATCACTTTCTGAAGAACCTTCATATCTTTGAAAAAATCGTTTTTCTATGCCACCATACGAAGTTAAAAGCAAAAATTAGCGAAATAACGGTTAATATCAAAGTATAATAATATCCGACTACAATATTGAATACGATATTTGTAGCATTTTTTATCTGGAAATAAAGTAGAATTTGTAAATAGACAACTGTAAGTGATTGGAGTTTTAACGGTGCAAAATTCTACATATAGCGAGTCCTAAACTCAGTGTTTATGGTGTTTTAACAACTAAATGTATCCCTTGAAAGTATCCCTATGCAACTAAAGGAAGCTTTTCCATAAGCTTTT
>Ga0247841_10001950_pt1 | contig 43341 bp, 42 predicted proteins | sample LaCruzMarch2015__2_FD_192410 | JGI IMG/M metagenome (GOLD analysis project Ga0247841, IMG submission 192410) | Freshwater microbial communities from meromictic Lake La Cruz, Castile-La Mancha, Spain - LaCruzMarch2015_18m | ecosystem: Environmental > Aquatic > Freshwater > Lake | place: Spain...
GTTCATCGCGGGGTCAATCATTATCATTTTTGAGTTTAAAAAGAAAAAAGATCTTGTTCCCGTCTAAGGTCTTTTTTCCATCTTTGGAGAGAAAAAATGAGCCATTATTTTATTAATGATCGCAATCTAAAAACGGCGATCCAAACTCTGAATTATGACTTCCTTGGTCACAAAATGGAATTTAAAACCGATTCTGGGGTGTTTAGCCGCGCCCGGATCGACTTCGGAACCAATCTGCTACTAAGTGCCCTGGCCGGTGAAAGCCTTGATGGAAAGGCATTTTTAGATTTGGGATGCGGTTATGGGATCATCGGCCTGGCTTTGGCCAAGGCTTTTCCGAACGCAAAGGTGGAAATGGTCGATGTTTTGGATCGCGCAATTGAGCTTTCAAAATCCAACGCGGAACTAAACGGCCTAAAAAACGTCAACCCCCATCACAGTGATCTGTTTTCTTCGGTTGATTCCTCTTTTGATGTCATTGTCTCCAACCCGCCCATTCGGGCCGGAAAAGAAACCGTTCATGGCATCGTGACTTCCGCCCTTTCCCATTTGGAAACCGGCGGAGCCCTTTGGATGGTCATTCAAAAGAAGCAGGGAGCGGATTCGCTGCTTCGGAAGATGGAAACGACCTTTGGAAACGCTCGCGTGGCGGAAAAGAAAAACGGATATCAGGTCCTAACTTGCCTGAAAAATGATTAATAAAATTATTGACAATTTGACATAATAGTGGTATCATAATAAAATGCGAAAGAATGTGAAAAGATATTTTCCATTCGTCTTTTTTGCTACAAATAATGTGAGGTGGAATATTTTGAGCTGGAAAAACGTGGTTTATGGTAAAAATCGTGAGAGAAGAAATTACTCTCGGGTACAAACCAATGTGGAACTTCCTGATTTAATCGAAGTCCAAACCAAATCATTTGGCTGGTTTATAACAACAGGTATAAAAGAATTGTTTAAAGAGTTGTCACCGATTCGCGATCATGGTGAGAAACTCGAACTCTATTTTGAAGACTTTGAATTTGATGAACCGAAATACACGATTCCCCAAGCTAAAAGAAACGATGCGAATTACTCACGTCCGTTAAAAGTAGATGTTCGTTTGGTAAACAATGAAACCGGCGAAATCAAAGAACAAAAGATTTTCTTGGGAGAGATCCCAATGATGACTCCTTGGGGGACTTTTGTGATCAACGGCGCAGAGCGCATCATTGTTACACAAATAATCCGGTCCGCAGGAGTTTTTTATTCAAGCGAAGTCGATAAGAAGAGCGGCCAAATTCAGTTCTATGGACAAATCATTCCGACCCGCGGGGCCTGGATTGAATTTGAAATGGGAACCAAAGACATTTGGTACGCCAAACTTGACCGTTCCAAAAAGATCCCGCTGACCACTTTCCTCCGGGCTTTGGGATTGAATAGCAACAAAGAGATTGTTGAACTTTTTGGCAGCAATCGTTTTATGATGAATACTTTTGACCGTGACGACACCTTCGGATCTGACGATGCCCTCGAACAATTGTATGATAAACTGCGGCCGGGCGAAAAAGCCACTCCGGACGGAGCTCGAAATTATTTGGGAAGCCGTTTGTTTGACACTCGCCGTTATGATTTGGCCAGTGTCGGCCGTTACAAAGTCAACAAGAAACTTGATGTGATGGAAAGACTTCTGGGCATCGGACTTGGCAAATGCCGTTTGGTCAACCCGATCGTCATTGAAGGCAAAGCCAACGCCGAAACCGGCGAAGTTTCCGACACCGTCATCATACCGGCCGGAACAATCATCGACCAAAACATTTTTGATCTTCTCAAAAGCAACCGCGATAAATTGCGTGTAACCAAAATTTACGATCAAACCATTGAAGGCAAAACCGGCGATTTCAACATTCTGGAAATCGAATATGACAATGAATTCGGAACTCCGGAAACCAAACGTCTGGTCAATGATTTCTCGTCGATCCTCGCACTAGGATTCGGAAAATGCCGTTTGACCAAAGACATCGTTCAAGCCGATACCGGAAAAGTAATTTATGGATCCGGCACCGTGATCACTGAACCCGTTTACGATTTCTTGGTCAGCAATCCGTGGCTTCTGAAAGAAACCAAACAATATGTGGTCATGGAAATCCTGGAAATCGAATACGAGAAAATCCAGGGCGTCAAAGAAAAGGTCAAACTGGTCGGGAATGACCCAACCGAAGAAGCCAATCATGTTACCCTTTCGGACATTTTTGCGGCCGTCGGTTATTTCATCAACTTGCATGACGGCATCGGCCGGACCGACGACATTGACCATTTGGGAAACCGTCGTTTGCGTTTGGTTGGCGAATTGCTTCAAAACCAATTCCGGATCGGTTTGACCAAGATGGAGAAGAATGTCCGTGACCGGATGTCAACTTCCAGCGACAACCGCAACATCATTCCTCAGAACCTGATCAACATCCGCACCTTGACATCATCCATTCGGGAATTTTTTGGCAGCAGCCAATTGTCCCAGTTCATGGATCAAATAAACCCTTTGTCTGAATTGACCAACAAACGGCGTATCAGCGCTTTGGGAGCCGGAGGATTGACCCGTGACCGCGCCGGTTTCGAAGTTCGTGACGTGCATGTCTCCCATTACGGAAGAATTTGCCCGATTGAAACTCCAGAAGGCCAGAACATCGGTTTGATCAACTCCTTGGCTACTTATGCCCGCGTTGACCAGTATGGATTCATAGAGACTCCGTATTTGATTGTCAAACAAATCGAAGGCGGACGTCCGCTGATTACCCCGGAAAAGACTTATCTGACTGCAGACAAAGAAGAAAGATATTACATTGCTCAAGCTAACATCAATGTCAATAAAAACAAAGAGATCGTCGATGACATCGTCATTGCCCGGCACGCCGGCGATACGATTGAAGTCCGAAAAGAAATGATCGACATGATCGACGTTTCCCCGAAACAGATTGTTTCGGTTTCCACGGCTTGCATTCCGTTCTTGGAACATGATGATGCCAACCGAGCCCTGATGGGCGCGAACATGCAGCGTCAAGCCATTCCTTTGTTGCGCCCGGAAGCTGCTTATGTAGCGACGGGAATCGAAGCCAAGGCCGCCAAGGACTCCGGAGTTGCCGTTGTTTGTGAGAACGACGGTCTCGTCGAATACGTCGATGCGAAGAAGATCGTCATCCGCGAAAAAGCCGGAAACCTGAAAGAATATGTTTTAATCAAATATGAACGCTCCAACCATTCGACCTGCGTCAACCAAAAGCCAATCGTCAAGAAGGGTGAAATTGTCCAACAGGGCGACATTCTGGCCGATGGCGCTTCAATGGATCATGGGGAAATGGCTCTCGGCCGCAACGTCACCATCGCTTTCATGACCTGGAACGGTTATAACTACGAAGACGCGGTCGTCATGAGCGAAAGATTGGTTCAAGATGACGTCTACACTTCGATTCACATCGAAAAGTACGAAGTCGAAGTCCGCGATACCAAACTTGGAAAAGAAGAAATTACCCGGGATTTGGAAAATGATCGCAAAGATGCCATTGCCAACCTTGACGAAGGCGGAATCGTCCGTTTGGGCGCCGAAGTCAAAGAAGGCGACATTCTAGTCGGAAAAGTCACCCCGAAAGGGCAGACTGACCCGACTCCGGAAGAACGTTTGTCCCATGCCCTTTTCAGTGATAATTCGAAAGATGTCCGAAATACTTCCCTTCGTGTTCCGCACGGCGGCGGAGGAATCGTTCACCGCATCGAACATTTCCGCCGAAAAGACGGCGATGAACTGAATCCAGGCGTTAACGAAGTCGTTCGCGTCTTCATCGTCCAGAAACGTAAGATCACCGAAGGCGACAAAATGGCCGGACGTCACGGAAACAAAGGCGTTATTTCCAAGATCCTTCCTCAAGAAGACATGCCATACATGGAAGACGGCACTCCGATCGACATCATGTTGAACCCTCAAGGTATTCCTTCCCGGTTGAACATCGGTCAGGTATTGGAGATCCATCTGGGAATGGCAGCCAAAAAATTGGGAGTTTACGTCGCTACCCCGGTATTTGACGGGGTCAAAAACAGCGATTTGATCGAAATAATGAAAGAAGCCGGCATGGATGCTGACGGTAAGACCATCCTTCGGGACGGAAGAACCGGCAAAGTCTATGACAACCGCATTTCGGTCGGCGTCATGTACATGATCAAGTTGGCCCACATGGTCGACGATAAACTTCATGCCCGAAGCGAAGGACCTTATACGTTGGTTACCCAACAACCGATGGGCGGAAAAGCTCAGAACGGCGGCCAGCGTTTTGGTGAAATGGAAGTATGGGCCCTCGAAGCTTATGGGGCGGCTTTCACGCTGCGCGAAATGTTGACCATTAAATCCGACGACATCGTTGGACGAAACAAGGTTTACAAAGCCATCGTCGATGGCGAGAACATTCCGGCTCCCGGAATTCCGGAATCTTTCCGGGTTTTGGTCAAAGAACTCCAAGCTCTGGGCATCAGTGTCAAACTGATCGATGAGGAAACCGGCGAAGATGTCGCCAACAAGAGTTTGGTCGAAGAGATCGCCCAAGCCCAGCTTGCAAAAAAATCCAGTTAAATTTCCCCTTTTCTTTATAATTTGAGGTGATATTTTGGAAAAGAAAAAATACAGTTATATGCAAATAGGAATCGCTTCTCCGGATGAAATCCGAAGTTGGAGTTATGGTGAAGTCAAAAAACACGAAACCATCAATTACCGTACTTTGAAACCGGAGCGAGATGGCTTATTTTGCGAAGTAATCTTTGGACCGACCAAAGACTATCAATGCGCCTGCGGTAAGTCAAAAAGATCGCCAAAAGGAACAACCAAATGCGAGAAATGCGGAGTCGAACTGACCGAAAGCAAGGTTCGCCGCGAACGCATGGGCCACATCGAATTGGCCGCACCGGTTGTCCATACTTGGTTCTTGAAAAACAGCCCTTCAAAAATAGCGCTCATTCTTGACATGAAGACCAAAGAAATTGAGGATATCGTTTATTTGGCCTCATACATTGTGGTTGATCCGGGAACCGTCGGCGTTCTTTCCAAAGGAAGAATTCTGACCGAACAGGAATACAGCCTTTATCAGCGCGAATACGGCTCATCAAAGTTTAAAGCTTTGACCGGTGCCGAAGCCATCAAGAAACTTCTCCAGGAACTCAAACTTCCGGAGATCATCACCCAGCTTCGCCTGGAACTTAAGACCGCCCCGAAACAAAAACGCGATAAACTAATCAAACGTTTGGAAGTCGTAAAAGCTTTCAATGAATCCGGAAACAAACCGGAATGGATGGTCATGGATGTCATCCCCGTCCTTCCTCCGGATCTGCGACCGATGGTTCAATTGGACGGCGGGCGTTTTGCTACCACCGATTTGAATGACCTTTACCGTCGAATTTTGAACCGCAATAACCGTTTGCGCAAACAATACGAACAGCGCGCTCCGGGCTTGATCACCAAGAACGAAAAGCGTATGCTTCAAGAAGCCGTCGACGCTTTGATCGACAATGGCAAAAAGAACAAGAAGATCGTCGTTGAAAAGAACCGGCCTTTGAAATCATTGTCCGATCTGCTTCGCGGAAAACAAGGACGTTTCCGTCAAAATCTGCTCGGAAAACGAGTTGACTATTCCGGACGTAGCGTCATCGTCGTTGGACCGGACCTACAAATGTATCAGTGCGGAATCCCTCGCGAAATGGCTTTGATTCTTTTCAAGCCATTCATCATCAATGCCATCACCAAACGCGAAACCGATCCGAATGATGTCAACGCGAACAAGATCAGCATCAAAAAAGCCAAAGAAATGATTGACGCGGGCGATCCGATCGCCATGACCGAACTCGAAAAAATCGTTGTTGAACATCCGATCATGCTTAACCGGGCCCCGACCCTCCATCGTTTGGGAATTCAGGCCTTTGAACCGAAATTGGTTGAAGGAAAAGCCATCCGTTTGCATCCGCTGGTCACTCCAGCCTTCAATGCGGACTTTGACGGCGACCAAATGGCGGTTCACGTTCCGCTTTCGGAAGAAGCTCAAGCCGAATGCCGTTTGTTGATGCTGGCATCCAAAAACATTTTGGCTCCGAAAGACGGAAAACCAATCGTTACTCCGTCTCAGGACATGGTCCTCGGAAATTACTATCTGACCATTGAAGACGAAACCGATCCGCGAAACGGACGGGTCTTCAAAGATGTTGAAGAAATCGAATTGGCTTACGAAAATGAGGAGATTGGATTCCATACCCGTCTTCTGGTTCCGGCCAAGCGAATCAGCAATCCGCGCTTTACGGAAGATCAGAATAAGAAATATTTGGCGACCACTTACGGGAAAATCATCTTCAATACCATTTTTCCTCAAGAATCGCCGTTTGTTCCATTTGTTAACGAAGCCGAACTGAGCAATCTGACCACCAAGACCGCTGACCGTTTCTTTGTTGAACCGGGAACCGATCCGAAAGTCGCTTTGCTAAGCATTTCCGCTCCGCACCCTTTCAAGAAGAAATTCCTTGGGGTTGTTATCGCGGAAATATTCAAACAATTCAAATTGGCCGAGACCTCCAAGACGCTTGACCGTCTGAAAGATTTAGGCTTTAAATATTCAACCATTTCGGGAATTACCGTCGCGGCCTCAGACATTCATGTCATCGGTTGCAAGAAAGAAGTTTTGGCCGAAGCGGAAGCCAAGGTTGACAAATACGACAGCATGTACCGCCGCGGTTTCATGAATGGCAAAGAACGCCGAGCCAATGTCATCAACGTCTGGAAAGACGCCAAAGAGACATTGGAAAATGAAATCAAGAAAGAAGTGGCTGCCAACTACGCTACCAATCATATTTATATGATGAGCGATAGCGGCGCCCGCGGAAACATTGCCAACTTCGTTCAGTTGTCCGGTATGCGTGGATTGATGGCCAAGCCGAACGGCGAAAGCATGGATATCCCAATTCGTTCGTCATTCCGTGAAGGACTGACAATGTCCGAATTCTTCATTTCCACCCATGGAGCCCGTAAAGGATCCACCGACACCGCTCTTAAGACCGCCGAGTCCGGTTATTTGACCCGTCGTTTGGTCGACGTCAGCCACGACATCATCGTTCGCGAAGATGACTGCGGCACTGACAAAGGCATGAGAGTTTATGAACTGGCTGAGACTGACGGAACTGTCATCGTACCGTTGAAAGATCGTATTCGAGGACGTTTTGCCAGCAAGCCGATCCTCAACCCGGCCACCGGCGAAGTTTTGGTTGACCGAAACGTCTTCATTGACGAAGAACTGGCTGACCAGGTCGTCAAAGCCGGAGTCAAAGAAGCCTTCATCCGCACCCTTTTGACTTGCAACTCGCGCAATGGCGTTTGCGTCAAATGCTATGGAAGCGATTTGACCACAGGCGAAGTCGTTGAAACCGGCGAAGTTGTTGGAATCATCGCTGCGCAATCCATCGGGGAACCGGGAACGCAATTGACCATGAGAACCTTCCATTCCGGCGGAGTCGCCGGCGAAGACATCACTCAAGGTCTCCCGCGGATTCAGGAATTGTTTGAAGCCCGCGAGCCGAAAGGAAAAGCGATCATTTCGGAAATTGACGGAGTTGTTACCAATGTCCATCATGAACGAGACAATCGTTTTGAAGTAACAATCACTAACAAAGAAGTCCACGACGAAAAGAAATATCTGACCGACAGCGGAAAAGTCCCAATCGTTCATGAACGGGATAAAGTCAAAGCCGGAGACAAAATTACCGAAGGCTTGATCAGTCCGAAAGAACTGCTGCGCGTCAGCACCGGGGAAGCCGTCGAGAATTACATTTTAAAAGAAGTTCAGAAAGTATACCGGTCCCAAGGCGTTGAGATCGCAGACAAGCACATCGAAATCATTATCAAACAGATGATGCAAAAAGTCGCGATCATCCATGAAGGGGGAACCGATTTGCTTCCGGGAAGTTCGATCTCGAAGACCGAATTGAGCGATTATATCACCGATTGCGTCAAAAACGGCAAAGACGCTCCGATCGCCAAACCAGTTTTGCTCGGAATTACCAGAGCTTCTTTGAAATCCGACTCATTCTTGTCGGCGGCCAGCTTCCAGGAAACCACCCGGGTTTTGACGGAAGCCGCCATTCGCGGAAAGAGAGACATTCTTGAAGGATTAAAAGAGAACGTCATCATCGGCGGTCTGATTCCAGCCGGAACCGGATTGGTTGATGCTGGATACGGAGAAGTTCCGGATCCGGAGAGCGAAGAAGAGGAAATCTAATTTCCGAAAATAGCTCTTGACTTTTGGTTAAAAAAGAGTATAATAACTAACGTAAAAAACGAATTTAGTTTTGGCTTGTCCAAGACTAAATTTCATGCATTAATGAAACGCCCGGTAGTGTGGTAGTTTCAGGAAAGGAGAAAAAATGCCAACAATCAACCAATTAGTAAGAAAGCCACGGGTAAACAAAATCAGAAAGCCAAAGACTCCTCATCTTCGCGTTGAATTCAACACTTTGAGCAAGACTTATTCGGAAGTTGTTTCTCCGCAAAAACGCGGTGTGTGCACTCGTGTTGCGACTATGACTCCTAAGAAGCCAAACTCAGCGATTCGGAAATATGCTCGTGTTCGTTTATCGAATGGAATCGAAGTGAACGCTTATATTCCAGGAATCGGCCATCGGCTTCAAGAACATAGCGTCGTATTGATTCGCGGAGGTCGCGTAAAAGACCTGCCAGGAGTTCGTTATCATATCATTCGCGGCACTCAGGACGCGACTGGTGTCGAGAAACGAGTTCAAGGACGAAGCAAATACGGTGCTAAAAAAGCAAAAGAGTAACATCATTTTTTGAAAGGAGGAAAGAATCATGCCACGAAAAGGACACATAGCAAAAAGAAAAGTATTGCCAGATCCAATTTATAATTCACCGATCGTAACGCGATTGATTAACGGAATCATGATGGATGGCAAAAAAGGCGTCGCTCAACAAATTCTTTATGGCGCGTTTGAAAAAATCGAAAAGCAAACCGGAAGACCGGTTCTTGACGTTTTCAACGATGCCCTAAATAATATAACCCCCCAATTGGAGGTCCGTGCGCGTCGAATCGGCGGTGCCAACTACCAAGTTCCGGTAGAAGTGCGGCCAGAACGTAAAATGACATTATGCTTGAGATGGTTGACCCAATACTCAAGACTCAGAAAAGAAAAAACCATGGAAGAAAGATTGGCTAACGAAATCATCGATGCCGCCAACGGCGTCGGAAATGCCGTCAAGAAACGTGACGACACTCATCGTATGGCCGAATCCAACAAAGCTTTCGCACATTATCAATGGTAATAGGAGTTTAAGTTATGCCTCGTGAAATATCATTAAAAAATACCCGCAACATTGGAATCATGGCGCACATTGATGCTGGAAAAACTACAGTTACGGAACGCATTCTATTTCATACTGGAAAGATCCACAAAATTGGCGAGACCCATGATGGAGCGGCTACCATGGATTGGATGGAGCAAGAAATGGAACGCGGTATAACCATAACTTCCGCAGCCACAACTGCATTCTGGAAAGAACATCAGATCAATATCATCGACACCCCGGGACATGTTGACTTCACGGTTGAAGTCAGCCGTTCATTGCGAGTGCTGGATGGTGCAATTGCTGTTTTGGATGCCCAAGCAGGCGTTGAACCGCAAACCGAAACGGTATGGCGTCAAGCCATTGAATATCATGTTCCGCGAATTGTTTTTGTCAATAAAATGGACAAGACTGGCGCAAACTTCAATTTCTCAGTCCAAAGTTTACACAAACGCCTGGGTGCAAACGCTCATCCTATTCAAATCCCCATCGGCGCCGAAGCCGATTTTGACGGAATCGTTGATGTCGTTTCCATGAAAGCCTACCATTTTGACGGCGGGCAACATGAAGACTACGTGGAAATTCCCGTACCTGACTATTTGAAAGACGAAATGATGATTCGCCGCGATGAATTGATCGCCGCGGCTTCAGATTTCGATGATGAATTGATGAACCTTTATTTGGAAGAGGCTCCGATCAGTATTGAACAATTGAAAGAAGCCATTCGAAAGGCAACTCTTACCGTTAAATTTTTCCCGGTTTTGTGCGGTTCCGCTTTTAAAAACAAAGGCGTAAAACTGGCGTTGGATGCCGTCGTTGATTATCTTCCGGCTCCGACCGAAGTTCCCGACATCAAAGGCGAGGACAAAAACGGCAAGGAAATCATCGTTCGTTCTTCGGATGAAACCCCGTTTGCGGCTCTGGCTTTCAAAGTCATGACCGATCCGTTCGTTGGAAAACTGACGTTCTTCCGGGTTTACTCGGGAACTCTCACTTCCGGATCCTATGTCTACAATGCAACTAAAGGAAGGAAGGAAAGAATTTCCCGAATCCTGAGAATGCATGCCAACAACCGCGTCGAAATCAAAGAGGTCTTCGCCGGCGACATTGCCGCGGCCGTCGGTTTTAAAGACACGACGACCGGTGATACGATTTGCGATGAAAAGAACCTCGTTATTCTGGAATCAATGAATTTCCCGGAACCGGTCATTAGCGTGGCCATCGAGCCAAAAACCAAAGGCGATATGGACAAGATGGGCGTGGCTCTTCAGAAATTATCCGAAGAAGACCCCACTTTCAAGACGTACACCAACTCTGAAACCGGACAAACCATTATTTCCGGAATGGGAGAACTTCATTTGGAAATCATTGTCGACCGGATGCGCCGCGAATTCCACGTTGAAGCCAACGTCGGAGCTCCACAAGTCTCCTTCCGCGAAACCATCAAAGCCATGGGCGAAGTCCCAGGAAGATTCATTCGTCAGACCGGCGGTCATGGTCAATACGGAGACGTCAAGATCAGATTTGAACCAAACCCTGGCAAAGGATTCGAATTTGTTGATGCCATCGTTGGTGGCGTCGTACCGCATGAATTTATTGGCGCAGTCAAAAAAGGATTGGAAAACTCGTTGCCAAACGGGAACTTGGCCGGTTATCCGACCATTGACATCAAAGCTACGTTGTTTGACGGATCATATCATGACGTCGACTCCAGCCAGATTGCCTTCGAGATTGCTGCAAGTTATGCCTTCCATGGATCAAAAGAGAAATGCCAACCGGTTTTGTTAGAACCAATCATGTCTGTCGAAGTCGTTGTCCCGGATGATTATCTCGGAAACGTCATCGGCGATTTGACCGGACGCCGCGGGCGCATTGAAGGTCAAGATGGTCATAACAATCTGCAAAGCGTCAAAGCATCAGTTCCGCTAGCGAATATGTTTGGTTATGCAACTTCCCTTCGAAGCAATACCCAAGGCCGCGGAAACTACACCATGCAGTTCTCACACTATGAGGAATGCCCGAAATCAGTCGCAGAAGCGATCATTAAAAAACGCAATTCATAAATTATTAATTTTATGCTTGCAAAAAAAATCAAAATATAATAATATATATACATAGAAAATTATTAGGAGGAAAATTAAAAATGGCAAAAGCTAAGTTCGAACGTAACAAACCCCATGTAAATATTGGCACCATTGGTCACGTCGACCATGGGAAAACTACCTTAACATCGGCTATTACCATGGTTTTGGCTAAGAAAGGCCTTTCCAAAATCATGGCCTACGATGCAATTGACAGCGCTCCCGAGGAAAAAGCTCGTGGAATTACCATCAACACTGCCCATGTTGAATATGAAACATTAAAGCGTCACTACGCTCACGTTGACTGCCCGGGACATGCCGACTACGTTAAAAACATGATTACCGGCGCTGCCCAAATGGATGGCGCGATCCTGGTTGTTGCCGCTACTGATGGCCCAATGGCTCAAACTCGTGAACACATTTTGTTGGCCCGCCAGGTTGGCGTACCTCGTTTGATCGTGTTCCTAAACAAATGCGACGCAGTCGACGATGAAGAATTGCTTGACTTGGTCGAAATGGAAGTCCGTGATCTGTTAAGCGAATACGGATTCCCTGGCGATACCATCCCAGTCATTCGCGGATCCGCATTGTTAGCAATGCAGGGCGATGAAAAAGCTCAAGATGCTGTCATCAAATTGATGGAAACCGTTGACGATTACATTCCGACCCCGCTTCGTGATACCGAAAAACCGTTCTTGATGCCGATTGAAGACGTCTTCACCATTACTGGTCGTGGAACCGTTGCAACCGGAAGAGTTGAACGCGGTGTTGTAAAAGTCGGAGACAACGTTGAAATCGTTGGTATTCATGACACATTGGCAACCGTCGTTACCGGCGTTGAAATGTTCAGAAAATTGTTGGATCAGGCTCAAGCCGGAGACAACATCGGAACATTGCTTCGTGGTATCACTCGCGAAACCGTCCAACGCGGACAGGTTCTTGCAAAACCGAAAACCGTTACTCCGCATACCGATTTTGATGCGCGCGTATACGTTTTAACCAAAGAAGAAGGCGGCCGTCATACTCCGTTCTTCTCAAATTATCGTCCGCAATTCTATTTCCGTACTACCGACGTTACCGGAGTCATCGAACTTCCTCAAGGAATCGAAATGGTAATGCCTGGCGATAACGCTGACTTGAACGTTAAGCTGATTCACCCGATCGCCATTGAATTAGGAACTAAGTTCTCAATTCGTGAAGGCGGACATACAGTTGGTGCCGGCAACGTGGTCAAGATCAATAAGTAATTTTTGGATCCTTTTGGTAATCATTGGCCTTTAAGGCCAGGTTATCGAAACCGAAAATGTCAATTTTAAAAAAATAGGACTGGGCTTGCCCAGTCCTTTTTGCTATGCTTTTTTCTTGTTCAAAAATAACTTATTCCATGCTATAATATCCTCTGAGGTGTTATCGTGATTAGAAAGGCTGATTATAAAGACCTAGACGGAGTCTTGGCCGCCATCCAGGATGCCAAAGACTTATTTAAAAGCAAGAATTCTTTGCAATGGCAAGATACCGACGGCTATCCGAACCGGAAGACCATGGAAAAGGATGTCGCCGATGGAGCGCTGTATGTTAGCGTCATTGACGGGATTATTGCGGCGGTCTGCAGTTTGGGTCGTTTCGGAGAACCGACTTATGATCGGATATATGAGGGACAATGGCTAAACGACTGTCCTTATTATGTCATTCATCGCTTAGCCGTCAAAAAAGAATTCTACGGCCGCGGATTGGCAAAAGCCATTTTGGACCATCTGGAGGGGATTTCTCTTAGCGAGGGAATCTTTGACTTGCGCTGCGATACTGCCGCTGAGAACCAACCGATGAACGATTTGCTCATTGATCGCGGATACAAAAAATGCGGCGTCATTTACTTGACCCGCCCCGATGTCCTCGAGAAAAAACGAATTGCTTATCACAAAACTTCGCACTGATTTCTCGGTGCGTTTACTTTATTAGTCAGCGGTTTTATGATATAATAACTTAAAGAACAAGAGGATCAAAGGGTCATTAAACAAAAAGAGGATTATTAAGCGAGGGTGATGAAATGATCATTGATACGCACATTCATTTGTATGACCCGAAATATCGGGAAGACTTGAAAGAAATCATCCGAAAAGCCCAAGAAAACGGGATTGTGAAAATGGTGGTGGTCGGTTTCGACGAAGAATCGAGCCGCGCGGCCATCGAACTCTCTCAACGCTTCGATTTTCTTTTCGCAGCCGTAGGGCTGCACCCCGAAGAGGTCCAGAATAATCGGGATGCGGATCTTCACTGGCTTAAGATCATGGCCACCGCCCCCAAAGTCGTAGCCATCGGGGAAATTGGCCTGGATTATTACTGGGACAAAACCTATCAAAAAGAGCAAATTGCTTATTTTCAAAAACAAATGGTCATGGCTTCGGATTTAAACCTTCCCGTTTTGGTTCATAGCCGCGAAGCTTCGGCGGACACTTTCGAGATTTTGAAAAACCGAATTGGGCGAGGGGTCCTTCATTGTTATTCCGGAAGTTTGGAAATGGCCAGAGAGTTTGTGAAACTGGGATATTATTTGGGAATCGGCGGCGTTGTGACTTTCAAAAACAGCAAAGAGATCAAAAGAGTTGTGACGGAGATCCCGCTGGAACATTTGCTTACTGAAACCGACGGACCGTATTTGGCTCCGGCTCCGTACCGCGGGAAACTGAATAAACCCGAGTATCTTCCTTTGATCATTGAGGCCATCGGCGAGTTAAAGGGAATTGATCGCAATATTGTAGAAAAATCACTGTTTGAAAATGCCATAAAATTGTTTAATATTTGAGGTGCTTATGAAAAAAATTAAAATTGCCATTTTTCTGTTAATTTTTAGTTTTGCCTTCGTCGGGTGCACAAGTACAGCCGTCAATGAGATTCACAACAAATCTTATGACGTTACGATAAGTTTGACCGAATTCGAAGATTTGGTAGTGGCGGCCATTGAAAAAGCCGCTCCGGCGGTCATTGGCGTCAGTAATTACCAACGGGCGCTGGGATCGGTGCAAATGGAATTGGCAGCGACGGGGAGCGGAGTAATCTATGAATGCAAGGCCAAGATGAAAGACGCTACCATCGAAGATGACTGTTCGCTGACCATTGACAGCGATCAGGTCGACACCTATGTGTATACGGCAGCCACCAACCGGCATGTCATTGAGGACAGCGATGCGCTCAAGGTTTACATCGGCGAGGAACGCTTAAAAATCGAAGCCGTTTTGCTTGGGGCCGATGACAAAGTCGATTTGGCGGTTTTACAATTTGAGCATTACAAATACATTCAGCCATTGGAGTTCGCGGATTCCGATACCATTACCAAAGGCAGCTTCGCGATTGCCATCGGAAATCCATCCGGGTACGAATACTATGGATCAGCGACTTTCGGGATCGTTTCTTATCCGAAACGCTATTTGGCGGATGACACCGACGGCGATTCCGTCGCGGATTGGGAAGCGGAATACATTCAACATGACGTAGCCATCAATCCGGGAAACAGCGGCGGGGCCTTGATCGATACCGAAGGAAAATTGCTCGGGATCAACACTTTGAAGATGATCTCCGAGGACATAGACAATATGGGATTCGCCATCCCGAGCAACGTGGTGGCATATACCGTTCCCTACTTGGCAACCGGCGGAACTCCGGTTCGCCGGACTTTGGGGATCACGATCATTGATTTGTTCGTCATCCTGAATCCCGAAGATTATTCCGATACTTATGTTCCCCTGGCAGATACCATTCCGGAAGGCGTGACCAACGGATTGTACGTTGATGATGTCGATTTGGAAAAACTGGCCGCCGGATTGCTATTTGAGGGCGACGTCATTGTTTCCATTAACGATGTTGACATTTTTTATGCTTATGAATTTCGAAAAGAACTGAATCTTACCCCAGACGGCGGATCCGTGATTTTGGGCGTCTATCGCGATCAAGTGCTGATAGACGTAACCATCACATTTTAACGAGGAGATTAATTCATGAAAAACACATTTCAAAAAATACTTTTGGCTTTGATTTTGGTGATTGGCAGTTTGACTTTTTCGGGTTGCTCAGATTGGTTCAAGGATCGAGGCGACCCAATCGTCATTGATGTCAACACTCCGACCGGTGTGACCATCGTCATCCCCGGGAATCAATCCATTCTTGAGGTCGGGGATGCTTTGCAACTTGATGCCAATGTGGCTCCGGATACGGCGGTGCAGACGGTGACCTGGTCCAGCAACAACACACTGGCGGCCATTGTTGACGCCAATGGACTGGTAACGGCCATGGGGGCGGGAAGAGTAAAAATAACCGCCACTTCCACGGTTAACACCGAAATTTCCGGTTATGCTTACTTGACCGTGGTTATTCCTCCGGTGGTGGTTACCGGAATCGCCATCAGCGGTTCGGAAACCGTCCATGTTGATGAGACCATAAAACTTAATTACGCTCTCACTCCGGCTGAAGCAACGGCGACCGTCACTTGGTCGGTTGACAATCAGGCCATTGCCACAATCGATGAAAATGGCCGTCTGACCGGAGTTTCAAGGAACGGTTTCCGTAACGGTCTTAACGGACAATCAAATATCCGATTCTTTGAATGTTACCGTTTTGCCAAGAGTCGGAACGCCAACCGAAATAACCATCATGGGACGATCAGAAGTGGAAGTCGGACAAAACATCCGCTTGGTCATTTCGGCGCTTCCGCTCGAAAGCATCAATTCCGTGGTTTGGTCTTCATCCGACCCGATGGTTGCGGCCATTGATGAAAATGGAACCATAACCGGTCTTTCGGAAGGCGAAGTTGTGATTTCGGCGGTTTCAACCATGACCGCCGCGGTTTTTGCCTCATTTAACATCACCGTCATTGACAATTCCATCAGTACCGATCTGCAACAGAGCATCATCGATGTCATTGCTCAGACCAAAGGATCGATTCTGGGCGTATCCAATTACACCTTTGATTCGACTACGCAAAAATACACGAAGTATGCTTTGGGAAGCGGCTTTGTTTACAAGGCTTGGTTTGTTCTGAAAGACGGAAGCGTCATTTATGATCTTGACGAAATCATCACTTTCGATGAAGTTGATAAATATTGCTATTATTTGGTCACAAACAAACACGTGGTTGAAGGATCAGACGCGGTCAAGATCTACTTGTGGTCGGAAGACATCGAAGTCCCGGCGACTTTGATGCAATACGATGATAAAGTGGATTTGGCGGTCGTTTACTTCGAACACAACCGTTACATCGAACCTTTGGCTTTAGCGGATTCGGATCTGCTTCAAAGCGGGGAATTTGCGATTGCCATTGGAAATCCATCCGGATACGAATACTCCTCATCGGCCACATTTGGGATCATTTCCCATCCGAAACGTTATATTTCTGACGATACGGATGACGACGGAGTCAATGATTGGGACGCTGAATACATTCAGCACGATGTTGCCATCAATCCGGGAAACAGCGGCGGACCGCTTCTTAATCTTCAAGGCGAAGTCATCGGCATCAACACCATGAAATTCGCGGCGACCGAAATTGACAGCATGGGATTTTCCATCCCGAGCAATGTAATTTCCGGATTGGTTGGGTTATTGGAACAAGGACTTAAACCGGTTCGAGCTCGATTGGGCGTGACCGTCATCGAAGTTTTGGATCTTTTGGATTTTCCTGATCCGTTATATCCGATTCCGGAAGGCGTGACTTACGGGTTGTATGTCACTGAGGTCGGCGTTGGCAGCGTCGGAGCGGCGGGCGGAATTTTGGCCAATGACATTATTTTGAGTTTCAACGGTGTTTCTTTGTACCGATCCTTGGCTTTGCGAGCCGAACTCGGAAAAATCATCGTTGGTTCGGGCCAACAAATAGAAGCCGTAGTCTTGCGAAATGGCGAGACCATCACCTTGACTTTGACCTTCTGATAAAAAAAACTTACCGGGAATCCGGTAAGTTTTTTGTTTGGTGGTCATTCATTATATTTTAAGAAGTCAGCGATGATTCTCCACTGATCCCCAATTTTCGTTTTGGAATTATTGATCGGGCCGATGGCAAAGAGGTGATCGTGACTGGTTTGAAAGTTGTTGTTGGTTACCACCGCTTCACAATCAATAAGGACGTCGGTGCATGAAACAGCATCAATATTCGAAAAGATCAGATAATCAAAACTATTGCCATCGTCAAGGTGATAGAGGTCAACCAAAAAGCGTTCCTGGCTTATGACGAGATGATTGATTCCCTCAAAGAGAGAACTGGGCACGGGCCGATCGGTGAGAATGATTAAATCGTAGTGCATAAACTTCCTTTCCCAATTTTTTACATTAATCTTCTATATTATACTCGTTAAGCGTGGATTCAGCAAGTGCAAAAACGCAAACATTCCAAAAAGGGCTGTTAAAAAAGCGAATTTTATGGTAAAATCTAAGCAGATAAAATTGGATGAAAGGAGCATAACAACCGAATCATTCGGCTGTTATAAACTATAAAAATGGGACTAACCGCTGGAATTGTGGGATTGCCAAACGTCGGGAAATCAACGTTGTTCAATGCCATTACCAAATCGCATGTTTTGGCTGCAAACTATCCTTTTGCGACCATTGATCCCAATGTTGGGATCGTGGAAGTCAAGGATTCGCGGTTGGACCGGATCGTCGAGATCGTCAAACCGCGGAATATCGTTCGAGCCACGGTTTCCTTTACCGATATCGCCGGACTGGTAAAAGGCGCTTCGAAAGGCGAAGGCTTGGGAAATCAGTTTCTCTCGCACATCCGGGATGTTGATGCGATATGCCAGGTGGTTCGCTGCTTTAATGGGACGGAGGTTCTCTCTTATACCGGAAAAGTCGACCCGATTGAAGACATCGAAACCGTCAATTTAGAATTAGTTTTGGCCGACTTGGACGTCGTTGAAAAAAGGATTGCGAGAGTCGGGAAACAAGCCCAATTAAAAACCGAAAAGGACGCCGAAACCGAATTTTCCGCCCTTTCCAAGGTCAAAGCGGTTTTAGACGAAGGAAAATTAGCCAAAACGGCCGCCTTGACGGATGAGGAAGCCGCAATGATCAAAAACTATAGTTTTTTGACCATGAAACCGATGATCTATGTCTTGAATATTTCCGAGAAAGATCTGGGCCAGGATAATGTTTTTGTAAAAACCGTCAAAGCTTATGCTGAAGAAAACCACATTCGCACCGTGGTCATCAGCGCCAAAATCGAAGAAGAAGTCAGCGGCCTTGATGACGAAACCAAAGAGATGTTTTTGGCCGATCTGGGAATCAAAGAAAGCGGCCTTGATCAGTTGGTCCGTCTGACCTATGATTTGTTGGGGCTGGCTACTTACTTTACGGCGGGCGAAAAAGAAGCCAAAGCTTGGACTTTTCGAAAAGGGATGAAGGCTCCGCAGTGCGCGGGAATCATCCACACTGATTTTGAACGAGGATTCATTCGCGCCGAAATCATTGCTTATGATGATTTCATTGCTTACGGAGGGTTGTTGAAAGCCCGGGACGCGGGAAAGATGCGTTCCGAGGGCAAGGATTATTTGTTTAAAGACGGAGACATCGCTTTGTTCCGCTTCAACGTCTAGAAAAGAGTTGCCATGAAAGCTATTGTTCTTAACATCGGAAACGAAGTACTATCCGGAAAAGTTGTTAACACCAACGCAGCTTTTTTAGCTCAGGAGTTGGCGAAGATCGGCGTCGAAGTTGAAAAGACGGTCGTGGTTGGAGACTCGGAAGCGAACATTAACCAGGAGATCGACCGCTTTAAAGACGGAGATTGTGAAATTCTGATCACCACCGGCGGCTTGGGACCGACGCATGACGACCTTACCAAAGAAGTTTTGATGAAGAACCTTCATCTTGAGATGGAATTGAATGAAGGCGCCAAACTAATATTGGATAATTATTTTCATGGCCAAATGGCAGCCTGCAATTTGAAACAAGCGTTCTTCCCAAAAGACGCAGTAATCATTGAAAACCATCTGGGAACCGCGGATGGGGCCATCGTTGAGCAAAACCATAAAATTTACATTATTTTGGTGGGCCCGCCGTTTGAAATGATGCCGATGGTCAAAGAGACGGTCATCCCTTATCTTCAGAAAAAAGCCTCAGTTGGATTCATTTCCAAAGAATATATCGTCATGGGAAATGGTGAATCGTTCTTTGAAGAACGGTTGGCACCGTTTTATCAGGAATTTTCCGAATTATCTTTGGCTCCGTATGCCAGCTTGGGAAAGATCCGTTACCAATTGATTGGTTTGGAAAAAAACCGCGAATTGATGGGGAAAGCGGACTCCCGGTTTCGTGATCTGATGGCGGATTACATCATCAGTGATCAAAACGAAGAGATTGAAGAAGTCTTGGTTCATTTGCTTGAATCAAAGCATTTTACCATCGCTTTCGGAGAGAGCTGCACCGGGGGAATGCTGGCTTCAAAGATCATCAATGTTCCCAACGCCTCAAGAGTGATCCATGAGAGTTTGGTGACTTACAGCGATGAGTCCAAAGTTCGGTATTTGGGAGTCAACCCCAAGACGCTTCAGGAGTACGGAGCTGTCAGCACCGAAACGGTTTCGGAAATGGCGGAAGGATTGTTTAAAAACACCCAAGCTGATGTTTGCGTGACCGTCAGCGGAATCGCGGGTCCGTCGGGGGGAAGCGAGCGCAAACCGGTAGGGTTGGTCCATTATGCCATTAAACTAGGTCCAAAACTCTTCTTGGAAAACAAAGTATTCCAGGGATCTCGGGACTTGGTGCGGATGAAAGCGACCATGTGGATCCTGTATCGGGTTTTTAAGTTAATCCAAAATGATAAATGAGCGGAGATTTCTCTGCTTTTTTTATTTTTAACAACATTTTCCCAAGGAAAATCCGGTTTGAAGCGTATATATGATGTAAAGAAAAATATGGAGGAAAAAATGAAAAAATTATTATTGGCATTGACCCTGACGATTTCATTAATGGTTATGACTGGCTGCGATTCTCTTACTGGAGGAATAACACCTTTCGATTTTGAAACCAAAGATCAAGTTTATGCGTTTGGAGCTATCTCCACGACCAACCTGTTGCAACAAGAAACGGGAGAATTTGCGCCGCTTGGTGCAACCACTGGGGCGACCCCTTCCGCTTTGGGCGAAGAAGATACTTTGCTTGTTGAAGAAGAAGTCGAAGACATCAACAAGTATCTGAACATGATGGAAAAATTCTTGGGAACCAACAATGGTTTCAGTACTGAGACGATGGTTTCCGACCTGCCTGAGTATTCAACCAAAATTGTGTTTACCGCCAAGGACATTTTGGGAAACGATGTCATTTATGCTTTGTACCTTAACGAGACCGTTGTGTTGACTGATACGGAGACCGAAGTCGAAGAAGACGATGAACTTGAGGGCGAAGATCAGGATGATTTGGAAGACGTTGAAACCGAATCCACTTTAAACGGGTTATTGGTTGTTGGCGGAGTCAATTATACAATTGAAGGTTCCAAAGAAGTCGAAGAGGACGAAGTTAAGATCACTGTCATCTCCCAGGTTGATGAATTTAACTATGTGAAGGTAGTTTACAAGACCGAGGAAGATGAAACTAAGTTCAGTTACCAAGTTGTTGCCAACGGTTCGGTCACCAACAAAACCGAAGTGAAGTTGGAAGTTGAAGATGATGAAACCAAAGCCGAGCTGAAGTTTTTGGAAGGTAGCGCCCAGGGCGAGTATACTTTCAAAATGGAAATCGAAGACGGGAAACAAATCATCAAGGTGGAATATTACATCAATGACGGAACAACTGAAGAATCCGGAGAAGCCAAGATCGATATCATTGTTGATCCGATTACCGGCGAAACCACCTATGCTTATCATATCTCGAGTGATGACGATACCGAAAGCGAAGTAGAAGTCGATCGCCACGAAGAGAACGAAGAAGACAACGACGAAGAAGACAATGATGAAGAAGAAGGGGAATAACCATTCCCCTTTCCGTTTTTTAGTGCATGTCCAGGAAAAACGATCTTTTTTATGATATAATGACTAATCGAATAGTGAAGAAGGGAACCCATTATGGATCAATTAGAGCATTATATCGAAGCCTTAAAACAAAGGGATGAAACCGCCTTTGAATATATTTATAATGAAACCAAGCAAGGCACTTTTGCTCTGATCCTATCGATTGTCCGCGATCGTTCCTTGGCTGAAGATGTCATGCAAGATACCTATATGAAAATGATTGCTTCACTTCATCAGTATCAAAAAGGGAAAAGTTTTCGAAATTGGCTGCTGTCAATCGCCAAAAATCAAGCCATTGATTATTACCGGCGCCGAAAACATGAAACGCTGACGGCCGGAGATGATCTGGATGCTTTGGAAGGAAATCAAACATCGGGGAATGAGTTCCAGATAGAATTTAACGAGCTTTTGGATTTGCTTAGTCAAGAAGAGCGCGAGATCGTTGTACTTCGCATTGTTGAGAACATGAAGCACCAAGATATCGCCGAAGTTTTAAACAAAAAAGTCGGAACGGTAATGTGGCAATATCACAATGCGGTGCAAAAAATGAAGAAATACCGAAAGGGGTGACAAGAATGCGAAAAAAAGAAATAATCAAAATAATCCGGACTTCGGTCGTATCCATGGTTCCAGAGCAGAAGCCGCTTTTTGACTTAAATAAAATCGAATTTGAGCGTCTTCCCGTATCCTTGCCAAGCCCGCGTCCTCGGTATTTTTCCGGGTTGGCCTTGAAAGCCGTGATGACGGCCTTAGTGATCCTTCTTTCCACGACTTTCCTTTATGTTGCCTGGAATAAGGTTCCGGATGATCAAATTGATCCGGCGTGGGATGGAAAAGAACAAATTTATACTTTTTCCGCCGTTTCGGCGACCAATCTTCTTTATGCCTCTCTGAGTGAAACCGGAAACCTGCCGATAATGCAGCCGATGGCTCTAAAACCCCTCGATTCAAACCGCTTGTTGGTTATGGATTCTTTGGGTTCGCTGAACAAATACCTTAATACCATTGAAGACCTGATCGGAAAAAGAGATGCCATGTCCTTCGAAAGTCTGGAATCAGATCGCCAGGATTATCAAGTCAAACTGTTATTCTCGACGGTTGACTTACTCGGAAATCCAATTCAATACACCATGTATTACAATGAAACCATCGAAGATTCAGAAACCAGTGCTTTCTTGGGAATCTTATTGTTCAAAGGATCGGAATTTTTGCTTGAGGGAAGCCAAACCACCTCCGACGAAGAAACAAAAATGGAATTGATCGCCTATTCATCAGCCCTTAACAAAACCGATTATGTAAAAGTGGAACACAAAATCGAAAGTGAACAACAAACCTTCGAATATGAGTTTGTTTTGGATGGGGAAACCGTTCAAAGCAGCGAACTAAAAATCGAAAGCGAAGCGGAAGACCTGAAAATCGAATTGTCCATGGAAGAAGGAGAAAACTCCTGCTCTTTCGAAATCCGCCGAATTTCCGAAGCCGGGGAAGACTTCCTGAAAGTCGAATATGACATTCAGACCTTGGACGACAACGAACAAGGAGAAATCATGGTTACCGTTGTCACCGATGAGATCTCCCAAACTTCGGTTTACCATTACTTTGTCTCCTCCGAAGAACAAGAAGATGAGTACGAGGAAGACCGGATCGAAAAAGACGATGATGAAGAAGAGGACGACGACGAAACCGGCGAGAATGAAATCGAAAGCTGATTTTGACAAAGACTTTAAAGCGAGTCAAACCCCACTGATTGATGGGGGTTGCCCGCTTTTTTTCATTTTTAGCCCGTAATAAAATAACGAAATATCATTTGCCAATAAGGGCCAAAAGTGATATAATAATTATGTTAGAAAAAAGATGGAGGATAGAAAAATGGTAGAAAACAATTATATAAATGAACAGCTTTTGAGGAAAATCGAAGTTGAACAACATGTAAAAGTTAACCAGATTCAAGCCGTTCTTAAATTGATCGAAGAAGGCGGAACCGTCCCTTTTATCGCTCGTTACCGTAAAGAAGTAACCGGAGGATTGGACGAGGACCAAATTCGCGCCATTTATACGGAATGGGAATATGGCCAAAAATTAGCCGAGCGAAAAGAAGACATCATGCGGCTGATCGAAGAAAAAGGAAAACTAACTGAAGAGCTGAAGAAAGAAATCATTCAATCCAACAAACTTTCGGAATTGGAAGATATTTATCGTCCCTTCAAAGAGAAAAAGAAGACCCGTGCCACCGATGCCAAACAAAAAGGGCTGGAACCGCTGGCTAATTATCTGCTTAGTTTTCCGGTTGAAGGCGACGTTTTGGCGGAAGCTCAAAAGTACGTGACAACTGAAGTAACCGAAGAGATGGAAAAGAACAATTTGGTCGTCAAAGACGCCAAAGAAGCCCTTCAAGGCGCCAAAGACATCATCGCGGAAATCGTTTCCGACGAGCCTAAATTCCGTCGCTGGATCCGAAGTTTCTTTGAGAGAAGATCCGATCTCACTTCAACCGTCAAAGATGCGGCTTTGGATGAGAAAAAAGTTTATGAAATGTATTACGATTACCGCGAGCCGATCAGCACCATCAAAAACAAACTGCATCGGATCTTGGCAATCAACCGCGGCGAATCCGAGAAAGTTCTGAAAGTTTCCATTGATGAGGATGTTGAACATGTATTGCGCTTTTTACAACGCCAAATCATCACCAACGAAGAATCGATTACCGTTCCTTATATTAAAGACGCCATTGAAGACGGATACCGGCGTTTGATCAAGTCCTCGATTGAAAGAGAAATCCGAGCCGATTTGAAAGACAAGGCCGAAGATCAATCGATCAAAGTCTTCGCGGAAAACTTGAAACGCTATCTTTTGACTCCGCCGATGAAGGGGAAAGTGGTTCTGGGCGTTGACCCGGCCTACCGAACCGGATGTAAATTGGCGGTTGTTGATGCCACCGGAAAAGTTTTGGATAAGGGAGTAATTTTCCCGAACCAGAAGAACATCAAAGAAACCGTGTCGGACGAAAGAACGGCGTCTTCGGTTAAAATAATATTGGATTTCATCGCTAAATACCATGTTGAAGTCGTGGCCATCGGAAACGGGACCGCCAGCCGGGAAACCGAAAGTTTCATCGCGGAAACTCTGAAAATGGCAAAGCATGAAGTTTATTACATCATTGTTAATGAAGCCGGCGCATCGATTTACTCCGCAAGCAAAATCGCTCAGGATGAGTTTCCTGATTATCATGTTGAAGAACGTTCGGCGGTTTCGATCGCTCGCCGTTTGCAAGACCCGCTTTCGGAATTGGTCAAGATTGATCCGAAATCCATCGGCGTCGGACAATATCAATATGATGTCACCCAATCCAAATTGAATGATTCTTTGGACTTCGTGGTTGAGACCGCCGTTAACAGCGTCGGGGTCAACATCAACAGCGCTTCGGTCCCATTGCTTCAAAGAGTAGCGGGTTTGAACGCCAAAACCGCGCAAGCGATTGTTGACTTTCGCGACGAAAACGGAAAATTTAAAAACCGCACGGAAATCAACATCAAAGGCGTTGGGCCGAAAACCATGGAACAGGCCATCGGTTTCCTGAGAATCCCGGATGGTAACGAGAAACTGGACATGACCAGCATCCATCCGGAAAGTTATGAAAAAGCCATTAAAATTTTGGAAAAACTTGGGTTTTCCAAAGATGACATCGGAAGTCCGGAATTGGTTGAAGCCATTAATAAATGCGATCGCAAAGCTTTGATGAGCGGATTGGAGATCGGCGAATATACTTTCAACGATATTCTTGATGCTTTCATTGCCCCAATGCGTGACCCACGGGAAAAATTCGATAAACCGTTGCTTCGAAACGATGTCCTCCATCTTGAAGATTTGAAACCGGGAATGGAACTTCAGGGAACCGTCCGGAATGTGGTGGACTTTGGGGCTTTCGTGGATTGCGGAGTCAAAGAAGACGGATTGGTCCATCTTTCGAGAATGAGCAAAAAATTCATCAAGCACCCTCTGGACAAAGTCAGCGTCGGCCAAATCGTCAAGGTTTGGGTCGTTTCGGTTGATGTTGCCAAGAGCCGGATCGAACTGACCATGATTGAACCGCACGAATAAAAAAACCAAGCCAACAGTGAACTAATCTGTTGGCTTTTTTTCGATCTTATGTTATAATAAATAAATATTGAGGTGTAATTTTGAAGCAATATGAAGCCGTTGAAGCGGTTGCCAAGAGAATAATTGCTGACGGCCTAGCCCAAGCCCTGCTTCTGAAAGGATCGCTGGCGCGGAAGCGGTCTGACGAATATTCTGATGTGGATTTTTATGCGATTGTTCGGGAAAATGATTTGCCGGCTTTTTTGGAAAGACGTTTGGATTATCTTAATGCCTATATGCCGATTCTTTATCATTCCGAAGCCGATTTCGTCGGTCCGCAGATCGTTTGCGTTTACGAAAACGGGTTGCATTTTGATTTATACACGGTAACCCGCGAACAATTGAACAGTTTTGACCGAATCGCGGTCCTCTATGATCCGTTGCATTTGCTTGATGATTACCAACCGCTGCCACTTTCCCTAAGTCCCGAGGAGATCGGGAAACTCGTGGGATCGCTCTGTTTTTCCGCTTTGGAGTTTCATACGGCTTACATGCGTCAAGATGGACTGTTTGCCCTTCGTTTGGCCAACCATATCGCGGCGGATTTGGGAATGTATTTACGAACCGTTTATGATCCTGAGTTTGCGAAAATCGGTTTAAAAGGTTTCGGATCGCATTTGGAAGATGCCGTCAGAAAAAATTACCTGGAGATCCTTAAAAAACTAAAAATGGAAACCGTTTTGGAGGCCGTTCAATTGATGTTCGTGCTTCTGGACAGTTACATCAGCAACCTGCCGATCAAGATCGCTGAGCATTTGAATTTTGATTTTTATTTCTATATAAAAAGACTTATCATGGGAATGGGAAAGTGAAAAATATGAAACATTTGTTTGTTATCAATCCAGCTGCCGGCCAAAAAGACCATACCAAAGAGATCACCAGCCAAATCGAAACGCTGTTGGCCGAAAAGGACTATGAGATCTATGTAACCAAAGCCACTTTTGACGGGATGAATTTTGTAAAAAAATATTGTATGGAGCATTCGCAAGAAGAGGAAGTTCGGGTTTACAGCTGCGGCGGGGACGGAACTCTCAATGAAGTTGTTAACGGAGCATATGGCTTTCCGAACGTTTCCGTGGCTTGTTATCCTTCCGGATCGGGAAATGACTTCATTAAAATTTTTGGTCCATCGGAAGATTTCTTAAAAATGAGTCAGCTGATCAAAGGCCGAACGATGGACATCGATTTAATCCGGTTTGGGAACCGATTTGCGATCAACATTTTGAATATGGGATTTGACGCCGATGTGGTTGAAAGAATGATGAAATATAAACGCCGTCCATTAATGACCGGAAAAGGCGCGTACATCTTGGGAGTATTGGTCACTTTTCTAAATAAAATGGGACATCATTTCGTGGTTACCGTCGACGATCATCTGATTTATGACGGAAAAGGATTGCTTTGCGCAGCGGCGAATTCCATTTGTTACGGCGGCGGATTTTATTGCGCTCCTCTGGCCAAGATCAATGACGGAATCATCGATGTCTGCTTTGTAAAAAAAGTATCCCGTTTTTCTTTCATCCGCATGATCGGGACCTATAAGGCCGGGAAACATTTAGAAACGCCTTGGGTGGCCAAGAAAATTGTCTATGCGAAAGGCAAAAAAGTGACCATTGAAATCGATCGGCCTATCAACTTTTCCATCGATGGCGAAATGGGGAAGGCTTCTTCGATAACATTGGAGATCGTTCCGAATGCCATTAAATTCGTTATTCCCCAAAGTGTGTCCATTCCTGAGTAGCCCAAAAAGTTATTTTGATTGACAATTAGCCCTTGTTTGTATATAATATAAACTAATTTAGGAGGTTCATGATGATTTTCGAAAGAGTTAAGAAACTAATTGCAAAAGAATTAAATCTAAAAGAAGAAGACATCAAACTCGAATCCAAGATCACTGAGGATTTGGGAGCGGATTCTTTGGATGCCGTTGAATTGATTATGGCCATCGAAGACGAATTCGGCGTCCAAGTCAGTGACGAAGCCGCGCAAAACATTCGTCAGGTCAGCGACATTGTTGATTTATTGAGCAAGAAATAACATAAAACGACTTTAAGCCCTCGGGTTTAAGGTCTTTTATTTTGCTTTTTTTATTTCCATTCTCAATAAATTAAGAATATAATTAAAATAATTAATAAATATATTAATAAAAATGATTTAGTGCTTGACAAAATAAATGTTTTGTTATAGAATATTGTCAAGAGGTGCAACGATGAGCTTAAAAATTCTCAAAAAAATCGAAAAAGGACTGCTCACCGCGGAACAGGGATACGATTTGCTTTATCGCCCCCAGCGGCGTCCAGCTCGTTATATCAGTTTGCGGATGGACATCCAAGAACAAAAATGGGTTTCGTCCTTAATCAATCTACTCTTTTTCCTTCCGATCCCGATTGTCTTGGGAGAAAGATTCATTTGGAAAGCCGCCCATAAAAAAGGCATGGATATCGATTACCCGACCTTCAAATCGCTGATTGCTTCCAGCGGGGGAACCGTCATCAACGTCATCTCTGAAGAAGCTAAAATTAGGATTACCATTTTTTAGGAGGAAATAAAATGAAAAAAGAAGCCATTTCCAAATGCCCGATTTGCGGCGACGAATTAACCATTACCAGGCTTCACTGCCACAACTGCGGCGTGGAGATCAACGGTGATTTTTCCCTTAGCAAATTATGCCGGTTATCAAAAGAACAATTGACCTTCGTGTTGCTGTTTTTAAAGAATCAAGGGAACATCAAGGCCATCGAAAAAGACATGAATATCTCGTACCCGACCGTAAAAAAGATTTTAAACGATGTGTTGGTAAATCTCGGGTATGATGTGGGCGATGAAGAAGTTGGAAAAACGGCCGTCCAACGCCAGGAGATTCTGGATAAATTGGCCAATAAAGAATTAAGTTTTGATGAAGCCAATCAAATGCTTAAAAATTTAAAATAGAGGAAACCATGATAGAAAGAGAGAAAGTCTTAAAAATCCTTAAAGACGGAATCACGATCGTCTTTGGTAATGACCGAGACGACTCTCCCCATTGCAAAGAGACTGATCCTTCGAGACTGCCTGAAGAGGTTGAAATCGGCAACGAAACTGAAACTGCCGACATTTATCGTTTTTCGTTAAAACGGGACTGGTTTATCGGCGAATGCCGATAAAGCCACAGAGATCAATTATTAAGACATAAACTAAAATTGAAAAGTGAGGAAAAAAACATGGATGAAAGAGAAAAAATCTTACAAATGTTAAAAGATGGAGTAATTACCGTACCGGAAGCAACCGCATTATTGGATGCGATCACGGATGATCCCCGCGATGCCAAAAAGTCTTACCGAGAAAGAAACAAAGACTTTCAGGAAGCACAAGAAGAGTTACGGGAAAAGCTCAAAAAAATGAACGAACGGCTGAGCCGGGTCGGAGAAGATGTGACCATCGCGGTTAGCGATGCCCTTAAAAAAGTGGACGCCAAATTAAACAAGAGAAATAGAAATTTTGGAAACAAGGAGTACGAAGATGAATGAAGAAAGAATGAAAATTTTGGAAATGCTTGCCAATGGGGTCATCAGTGCCACCGAGGCCAACGAATTGCTGTCAACTCTCGATAAAAACAAAGTCGAGGTGAATGGCAAAGAATTAAAAGAGGTTGATGCCTTAAAACAGAATTCCTCCCGTTTTTTGCACATTAAGGTATTGTCTTCCGACGGTGACAAGGTCAACATCAAACTTCCGGTCAATCTAGTCAAAGCCGCCATCAAAAGCGGAAATACTCAGGGGATGTTCGGAAAGATCCAAGTTAATGGCATTGACAATGATTTCATGAAAAACTCGATTGACTTTGACATGATTCTTCATTGCATCGAAAGCGATGTAATGGGAGACATCATTGACGTCGAATCCAGTGACGGCGACGTTGTAAACATCTATATCGATTGAGATCCTCCCCATCCAAGTTGACGGCCCAACAAAAGCGACCGTCAATTTTTATTTTTACTTGTTAATGCCATCAAAATAGAGTAGAATATACTTAAAAAGAGGACTATTGTTATGAAACAGGTAATCGCGCGATTGTTCATAAAGGATTTTAAGAGTGTCAACAAAGCCAAAGTTAGAGTAGCTTATGGGAAAATGGCGGGATTTGTTGGAATCATTTCTAATCTGATTCTGAGCATTGCAAAAGTTTCCATTGGAATAATCATCGGCAGCATTTCCATTTTGGCGGACGGAATCAATAACTTTTCAGATGCCGGCTCGTCTTTGGTGACAGTCATTGGCTTTCGGCTTTCCGCGATACCAGCGGACAAAGATCATCCTTTCGGTCACCAAAGAATCGAATATGTGTCGGGACTGATCGTTTCCTTTTCAATTCTCGCCGTCGGCCTGCTCCTTATGTACAACTCGATTTTAAAAATCATTACTCCAGCCGAATTGGATTACAGTTGGATCTCCATCGGCATTCTGATTGGTGCCATCGGCATTAAAATTTGGCAAGGGTTCTTTTACCGAAGCAATGGGAAACTCATCAAATCCAAAGCTTTGCTTGCCACTTCATCGGATAGTTTCAATGACGTCATTGCCACTTCGGGTGTTCTCGTTTCGGTTTTGATTGGGAAATTTTTTGGTATCAACTTGGATGGTTACATGGGTCTAGTTGTTTCCATTCTCATCATTTTCAGCGGCATCGGCTTAGTCAAAGATACCATTTCTCCTCTGATCGGAGAAGCACCGACTCCTGATTTCGTAAAACGAATCAAGAAAAAGATTCTCTCTTATGAAGGCGTGCTTGGCATCCATGACCTGATAGTTCACAATTACGGTCCGGCCAAAACTTTTATCACTGCCCACGTTGAAGTGGACAGCACGGTGGACATCAACCTCAGCCACGACATTATTGACAACATCGAACATGATTTTATGAAGACCGAATTAAATTTGGTTATACATATGGACCCGATCGATGTCAAAAACCCCTATGTTCACGAACTTAGGGAAAAAGTCACCGACATCATCAAAGGGATTGACCCGCTTTTGACCTTTCATGATTTTCGAATTGTCAAAGGACCCACTCACACCAACATCATTTTTGATCTGGTTGTCCCATTGAAATATGATTTGACTCCCGAGGAGATCAAAACGGCCATCAGCGCCAAGGTCAAAGAACTCGATTCCAGTCTCAATTTAGTCATAACCTTTGATCGCGAAGCTATTTCTTAAAAAGGAGAAAATATGCAAAACATTCAAAAATGGTTGAATTATCCGGAACTTGATCCAGAATTAAAACAAGAACTTGGAAAATTGGATGACAATCAGCTCCAGGATGCGTTTTATTCCGACTTGACTTTCGGAACCGGCGGAATCCGCGGAATTATGGGTGTTGGGACCAACCGAATGAATATTTACACAATTCGCCTTGCCAATTATGGCTACGGGAAATACATTTTGAAACGCCATCCTTCCGGAGCTTCCGTCGTGATCGCTTATGATTCTCGGAACAAAAGTTGGCAATTTGCCATGGAGTCCGCGAAAGTGTTGGCCTCGCTGGGAATTAAATCTTATGTATTCAAAGACATTACCCCAACTCCGGTCCTGTCCTTCGCTGTCCGGTATCTTCAGGCCAGCGGGGGAATTGTCATCACCGCCAGCCACAACCCCCCAAAATACAACGGATATAAAATTTATGATGAAGACGGATGCCAACTGGTTCCGGAATTGGCTGATCAAGTCATTTCCGAAATCGCTCAGGCTCCGGATGCTTTTGACATAAAAGTCGAGGATTTTACGGTTTTGTTAGCGCGAGGAAAAGTTCAGAATGTTCCCGCCGAAATAAACAATGAATATTTGAAAAATGTTAAAGGGATTAGTGTCAACCCCAAGTTGGATAAAAGTAATTTCCGAATCGTCTTTACGCCTCTTCATGGAACTTCGGCGGTCTTGGGCAAAAAGCTTTTGCAACAATTGGGGTATAATCCGATTTTCGTGACCGAACAAATGATCCCTGACCCCTTGTTTTCGACGGTTTCCTCTCCGAATCCGGAGAATCCGGCGGCTTTTGAACTGGCAATCAAGTATGCAAAAACCAATAACGCGGATATATGTGTGGCGACTGACCCGGATGCAGACCGGGTCGGGATAGCCGTCTTGGACAAGGGAGACTACCGATTGCTGACGGGAAATCAAACCGGAGCCATCTTGATTTATTACCTTGTCAATAACCGACCGATTAAGTTGCCGGCGGTGGTTTTCAATACCATCGTTACCTCGGAACTTGGAGCCAAAATCGCTAGAAGCAAAGGGTTGGAAGTCATTTCTACCCTGACCGGTTTCAAATACATCGGTTCGCAGGCCAAATTGTTGGAAGGAACAGACAAACAATTTTTCTTCGGATATGAGGAATCTTACGGATACGTAGTCAGAGACTTCGTCCGTGACAAAGATTCTTTGCAAGCTTTGCTTATGTGCTGCGAAGCTGCCAATTATTACAAATCTCAAGGCAAGACTTTGGTTCAGGTTTTGGATGAGATCTATTTGCAATTCGGGTATTTTCACGACGATTTGGTCAACATCAGTTTGGAAGGCCGTGAAGGAGCCCAAAAGATTGAAAGAATACTGGACCATTTTCACAATACCCGTTACGAAAATATCGGGAAGTTCCGGATAGTATGCAAAGAGGATTACTTAACTTCCCAAAAGAAAGAAATTGGTTCGATCACGCCCATCACGCTTCCGGTCTCCAATGTCATCAAATATTTCCTTGAGGATGGAAGTTGGTTCGTTCTGCGTCCAAGCGGGACCGAGCCTAAAATGAAAGTTTATTTCTCAGTGGTCTCTCACAACCGGAATTTGGTTGAAAACAAATTCAAAGAGATCAAAGAAGCTGTTTTCGAGATAATCAAGAAAGTAGGTTAATTATGAAACAAGAATTCTTCGTCAACAACCGCCAAAAATATTCCCAACAAGTCATCGACAATTCCCTGTCCATTTTTTTCTCCGGCCGGACCTTCCCGAAATCCGCGGATGAAGATTATCCGTTTGAAGTAGACAAAAATTTCTACTATCTGGCCGGAATCAATCAAGCCAACGTCATGCTGGTCATCACCAAAAAGGGTCGAAAGGTCCAAGAGACGCTGTTCATCGAACAAAATGATGAAATATTAAGCAAATGGGTAGGACGAAAACTTACTTTGGAAGAAGCCAGCCAACAATCCGGAATCGAAAAAGTAATGTACGCTGATGAGTTCAACAATTTTGTATTCGCGCTCTTGAATAATTCCCGCTACCATACGGAACGCGTCAAAAACGTTTATTTGAATTTGGAAAGGCGGAATGACGATGTTTTCACCAATCCGGCTTTGGAATTTTCCCAACATTTCTTAAGGAAAAAATACCCGGAAGTAGCCATTCACAACGCTTATGAGATCGTAATCGGTTTAAGAATGATCAAGGCTCCGGAAGAAATTTCGCTAATTCGTGAAAGCATCAAAACCACCAAAGCGGAATCGAGAGCTTAATGGCTCATTCGAAAGCCGGACTTTATGAATACCAATTGGAAGCTTATTTTGATTTTGCGATCAAATCCGACGGACAGAAGGATTTTGCTTTCAAATCCATCGCCGGAAGCGGAAAAAACGGAGCGACTTTGCACTATGTTGCCAACAACAAAATCATGGAAAATGGGGATTTGGTTTTGTTCGACTTGGGATCGCGCACGGAATTCTATGTCAGCGACATCACCCGAACCTTCCCGATCAACGGAAAATTTTCAGCCCGTCAAAAAGCTGTTTACCAAGCCGTCTTGGATGTCAACAAAAAGTGCATAGCTTTCTTGAAACCCGGGATTACCTGGAAAGAATACAATGACTTCGCCAAAGATTTGTTGACTAAGGCGGCCTTTGGGCTGGGCTTGATCAAGGATGAAAAAGAGTTGGTAAAATATTATTTCCATTCCATTGGCCATTTCACCGGCTTGGATACTCACGATCCGGGGCTTAATGAACAAGCTTTGGCTAAGGACATGGTCTTAACCGTTGAACCGGGTTTGTATATCGAAGAAGAGAATCTTGGCATTCGGATTGAGGACAATGTTGTCATAACCGAAGACGGAGCGGAAAACTTAAGCAAGGAGATCATCAAAGAGATCCCCGATATTGAAAAATTCATGGCTGCTTCCAAGAAGTAGCCTTTTTTTATCCTTCGTAACGGAAACGCAAATTATCCGGATAATATATTTACGGAGGGTGAAATATGAAAAAGTTATTAATTGTTGCCTTATGTTTATGGACGGCGATCGGGATTCAAAAAACCCAGGCTTATTCGACCACCGGACATGAGGGGATCATGGCCGTTTCCTTTGAGGAAGAAGGGGAGCTTTTGGTTAACATGACTTCGGCCAAGATCGAAGCCGGTTATAAAGCGCTGGGAAAAAACCGTTTCTTCGGGTGGAAATATCATTTTTTTAACATCAAAAGCTCGGCTACTTACCTTGGAGAAATAATTTTTGCGCGAAGCAATCGGACCAATGATCGTTTGGAAATTGATTACCAGATGAAAGAAACCAATTATTCGGAACGAAGCATCAAGACGACCGGAACATTATCCGGGCAGTTTGAAGGAAACATAAAAAAGATCGACGCCGGTTTGAAAGCGAGTGGCGAGATTGAACTTGACCGGACCACCTCGATTACCCGGGTCGAAGACACCAAGTTTTCGTTTGTTGTTGACCCCAATCATCGGATTACTTTCCGAGTAACCGGCGATGCGGTCATCACCAACGGCGTCAGCAAGTATTGTTTTATGGGGATCACTTTTAAAAAAGGCACTTGGGAATACATTGACATCATTACCCGTTATTACGAATTATTTGAGGAAGAATTATCCTGATGAAGAAGATTCATTATGGGATTATTTCCCTAATTGTTGCGCTTTTAATCGTTGGTTTGGTAATTGTTTTCGCCAAACAATCATTCACGCTTAAAGTCACGGCCTTTCCGATGGCTCATAATCTGGTTTCTGGTTATTCGGAAGAAGATGAACTGTCAGTCAGTTTGCTGGTCAATTCTTCAACAACTCACTTGACCGATTTTGACAGTATTACCTCCTGTTCCGTCAGCGACCGCGATAGGGAGAATCAGCTTCCTCTGACCCTAGTGGCGATCAATCCTTCCCAAGAACCGGTCTTCCTTCGAAATGAGAATTTTTATTCCTTCGAATTCCGGTTTAAGGTAGATTTTTCCACTGATCTTGATTATCAATTAGAATTACCGGAAGCTTTTCTTACCATTGGCAGCAATAAGGCCGATGAAGATGTTTTTATGTATATTGGTTCATTCTGTTTATATAGAGTATCGTCTTTTTCCCATGAAGAATTTTACGTTTCCAGACTTCGGGGATTGGTCAACGTGGTTGAATCCGGAAAAACTTTGGTGGCCGTCGAAATCGGAATTCGCAACGCCACCTCAACAAATTTGATTATTTCTTCGATCAAACCCCTGGATGGCAATATTACGGTATCGAACGCGGATGTAACCCAAACTTTCAATTACCCTTTTCAAGCGAGCGATTCCATCGACTCGGTCTTGGGCTTTGATTATGAAGTACTTGGCATCGGTGACAATTCGGATTTGGGAATGGAAATTCCGGAAGGAGAGAACGTTTCTTTCCTGCTTCCGCTAAAATACGCAATGGAAATGAAAACAAATTCTTTCGGACTTATGATCGAATATTCCGTCAATGGGGAAGAAAAAGTCGGTTATTTGAATGATTTCACTTTTTTTACTGACTATGCCTTTTATCTTCCGGAGATTAACCAATTGATTATCAGCACCTATGAAAATTATTGAATTGTTGCAAGTGAAAAAATCCTTTGGAAAACATCAAGTTTTGGACAAGATCAGTCATGTTTTCGGGTCCGGAAAATGTTATCTTCTGGTTGGTGAAAACGGCAGCGGGAAAAGTACGCTTCTCAAAGGAATGCTCGGGCTGATCAGTTTTGACTCGGGAAAAGTCAAAATCCCCAAGACCGCCATCGGCTATGTCCCTGAGCGAATGGTTTTTCCGGAATTTTTGAGCATTGATCAATGCTTGTCTGAACTGGCAAAGATCCGGGGCTTGGAAGAAGAAAAGGCCAACGAAAGCATCCGCGCTTTATTAAAAGTGTGGGATCTTTCCGATTCCCGCGATCAGAGAATGGGAGAACTCTCCAAAGGAATGCATCAAAAAGTCTTGATCATTCAGGCTTTGTTGGCGGCCCCGGACCTTTATTTTTTTGATGAACCGATGAGCGGATTGGATGAGAAATCACAAAGGCAGTTGATTGACCAAATTAAAACTCTGAAAAGTCAGAAAAAAACCGTAATCGTAACCACTCATTACCCAAAACAATACGAACATGTGGCTGACATTGTCCTGATGATGGAAGAAGGAAGATTGAATGAAAAATCTGATGTCTTGCCATTTTAACTATTTGTTCAACAAAACGTTTTTGATTGCCATCGGTTCGGTCTTGATTTTGTCAGTCATTGGGGATGTTTTATCCGTTCAGCTTTTGGGGGACATCTACGGATTTTCCGAAAGTAACGCTTTATACTTTTTTAATTCATTTATGATCCTTCGCATCGTTTCCGGTTTTTTGGCGATTTTTTTGATGGGAAATTCTTTTCATCCAAAAGTCGACCAGTATTCCTGTTTGCTTTTGACATCCGGAGTTTCCCGATTTCGGTATTTTTACTCAAAAGTTTTGACGCTGGGGATCGGTGGCTTTTTTTTCGTTTTGGGAGAATATGTCATCTATTTGGTTGTGGGGTGGATCGGTTATCCGGGATTCGTTTTTCGAAGCGAGGATTTGGCAGCTTTCGGGCATTTGTTTCTGTTTTTGCTTTTTTATGGTTTTTTCGGAATGTTTTTGGTGCAAATTTTTCGGAATCTTTATCTAATAATCATTCCCTTTTCGATCATGAACATTGGAATGCTTGTCAGCGAAAACCCAGGTTCGGAAATCTATTTCCTTTATAATCTGGCATTCCTGGGGTTTCAAGATGAATCAATGCACCTGGTTTTTGGGACATTTCATGCCTTATTTCTCCTAATGGTCATGTTGATTGTTAACTTTTTGGTCTTTCGTTTCAAAGACCTTTAATTTATCCGTAGATTATGATATAATGAACGAAGTAAACCGAACCAGAAAGATTTTGAAATAGCAGTTGACTTTTTTTGGGTTTTATTATATAATATACGAGTAATAAATCATAGTGGAAAGAGGAAGTACCCACTTCTCACCTGATCGATTTCGCATCGGTAGGTATATGTCACTTAAATAGGAACATTTGTGATCTTTGGTGGGTGTCTTTGCTTGATGCTCACTTTTCTTTTGCTATTTTTATTACAGACACTATAGGAGGTGTTGTTTTATTAGTAAGATTATTGATCGCAAAACCGATGCGTTAATCAATGAAAACATTAATGCATCTGAAGTTCTGGTCATCAATGAAAAAGGCGAACAGCTAGGTATCAAACCCCTTAACGAAGCCATAAGAATGGCCCGAAGCTTGGATCTAGACTTAGTTTGCGTTGCTCCAAACGCCAAAACCCCTGTGTGTCGTTTTCTCGACTACAGTAAATTTCATTATGAGCAGCGGAAAAAGGCCAGAGAATCCAAAAAGAACCAAAAAATTGTCACCGTAAAAGAAATTTGGTTGACTCCGGTGATAAGCGCAAATGACTTTGAAACTAAGTTAAGAACCGGAAGGAAATTCCTTGAAGGCGGAGACAAACTTAAAGTCACATTACGTTTCAACCGTCGCGCCCGAATGATGTCTTCAGATATCGATGCCCAGAAGAATTTGGACAAATTCATTCAGATGACATCGGACATTTCCAGCGCGGAAACCAAACCCGTCCAAGAAGGGAAAAGTATTTCTTTGATTCTTGTTCCCAAGAAAAAAAATTAAAAGGAGTGTAGAATATGCCCAAAATGAAAACCCATTGCGGTACTAAAAAACGTTTTAAAATTTCCGGAACTGGTCTGGTTATGTTCAGCCGTCCGGGAAACAGCCACTTGGCACCGGGAAAATCTCAAAAGAGAGCCCGTCACTTACGTAAAGAATCCTGTGTATCCAAATCAGACTTAAGCCGTATCCGTCAACAAATCGCAAATATTAAATAATAGGAGGTAATATTTATGCCACGAACAAAAGGTGGAGTCGTTTCCCGAAGAAGACGAAAAAGAGTCTTAGTCCTAGCCAAAGGTTATTTTGGCTCAAAACATACATTATTCCGTACTGCCAAGGCTCAGGTAATGAAGTCCTTGACTTATGCTTATACCGATCGGCGGGATCGCAAGGGTAATTTCCGAAAACTTTGGATTACTCGCATCAACGCTGCCGCCAGAATGAATGGATTATCTTACAGCAAACTAATGTTTGGCTTGAAAAACGCCAATATCGATGTCAACCGGAAAATGCTTTCCGAACTTGCCATTCATGATGCTGCATCATTCACCGTTCTCTGTGAAACTGCCAAAACTAAACTAGCGAAATAACATCACTAATAGTGATGTTTTTTTTATAGTCCGTCTCTTCGTGAAAGTTTGATTTAAATGGCGTGCTATGGTATAATTATCTCAAATTGACTTCTTGAATTAGGAAGGTTTTACCCAAATGCAAAAAATCAAAGACATATATCACAACTTTCTTAATCGGAAGGAAACCCAAAAAGTAAGATCCATCCTGGGAAAGTTTTTTGACAGCGATTTATACATTATCTTTTTTCTTTTGGTCGCTTTGGCTAATTGGAAATTTCATTTTGCTTACTTGGCCATCCCGGTCGGTCTGTTTTTGATTCTGCTCATTTTTATTTTTGATTTTAACCGTTTTCGTTTGATTCCGATCATCTTATTCGGGATTGCCTCCCTGCGGTTGGAAACGCGGGTGGTTTATCTGACTCCGGCCTTGATTGTAGCGGCGGTGGTCATGCCTTTATTGATCTATGATTTATTTCGAAAGAAAACGAATTTTTCAAACCAAGTCCTGATTGGGATGATTTTTTTGTTGATCGCTTCGATTTTTTCGGCGGTCAATGCTCCGGATTGGCAATCGCCGGTCCTGGGAGCCTCAACGATGGTCTTTTATATTTTCCTGTTTGCTTACTTTTATAACCTTAAAAATCAATTTGATCCCTTCCAAACCCGAATTTATCTGGCCCGTTGTTTTACTTATTTCGGATTAATGATTTTCGCGGAAACGATGATCTATAATCTGGAGATATTTGAAGGCGGGACGATTTTGGATTTTTTCAACTGGAAAACCATTGACTTGAGTTGGGCAAACATTAATTATGTAGCCATGATGTATTTGCTGGCCATCCCTTTGACTTGTTATTGGTTTGTTCAGTACCAAAAGAAGTACCAACTGATCTTGGCCCTGATCATCGAGTTGTTTGGGTTGGTCCTGACCCTGTCACGGGGAGCCTATTTGGCGGTTTTGATTACTTTCTTGCCGTTGATCATCAAATTCCTTGGTGACATTAAAAACAAAACCGAGTTCATGAAAAAAGCTTTTATGGTCATCATCTTTATCTTGCTTGTGCTTTTATTGATTGGCATTCCAACCGGAGTGGTCAAAAGTTTTTATGAAGTGTTGAATCAAAGAGGAGTATCCCTGACCGGACGAGAGATCCTTTACCGAGTCGGCCTAAGTGTCTTTCTGCGATATCCGCTTTTCGGAGGAGGACTATATACTTCCGAATATTACATTTCTCTGGTTGGAACCAATACCTACTATCATAATTTCATCATCCAAACTTTAGCGACCCTCGGAATCATGGGGATGATTGCCTTCATCTATTACCTTTTCCAAATGATCCGCCAGTCGCTACTGAAATGCGATTACAATATTTACGTGTTTTTTATCATCCTTAATTTGCTCGTTCACGGAATGTTCGACACCACTTTCTATAACCCTTTGGTTATGGCGACGTTGTCGATCATCCTTCCTTTGATGAGCGAGAAGAAGGATCTTACCATTTCATCAGGAGAGGAGACCCCTAATGTTCACAATCAAAGTCAACCAGCAAATTCTGCAGTTTGAAGACAAAATAACCCTTGAAAAATTGGCGAAGGATCTGAAGGTCAACGCTTATGTTGCCAAAGTGAACAACCGTCTTCGGGAACTGGGGTACTATGTCAATTACGACGCCGAAGTCGAGTTTCTGGATCTGAGCAGTTTTGAAGCCGCCAAAGTCTACGAGACAAGCATCCGGTATCTAATGATTATGGCTCTCGAACGGCTTTATCCCGGCATAAAAGTTAAATTCAGTCAAAGCGTTTCCCGTTCGTACATTTGCGACGTTTGGGGAATGGCGGCGCGAATCGACATGAATTTCTTAAACAAACTTGATTTGGAAATGAAAAAGCTTATTGAAGCCAATTATCCGATCATCCGAAAAAAAATTAAAAAAGAAGAAGCGATCGAAATTTATCGTTCGCGAAATTATCTCGATAAAATTGAAGTTTTGAAGTATCGGTCCGAAGATACGGTCAACGTCTATGTCTGCGATAATTACATCAATTACATGTTCGGCTACATGGTTCCTTCAACCGGATATTTAAAGAACTATCGGCTGAGGCTTTATTTTCCGAGTTTCATCGTTCAGCTTCCGCGGGCGGAAATCAACGGAAACATTCCCGAATTCATTGATTCTCCAAGCTTCGGAAGGATGCTTCGCGAAGCTCGCGAATGGTCGGAAAATTGTCAGGCTAACTCGATTCCCAAATTAAACGGATACGTTGAAGCCGGGAAGGCAACTGATTTGGTCAACATGTGCGAGACCAAGCATAACAACATGTTATCCGAATTGGGGCTGAGAATCAAAAATGACATTCACAACATTCGACTGATTGCCATTGCCGGACCTTCATCATCCGGAAAAACCACGTTCTCTCATCGCTTACGAATCGAACTTATGACCAGAGGAATCCACCCGGTCAAAATTTCAATCGATGATTATTACCTGGATCGTGACAAAGCCCCAATTGACGAATACGGAGAACCGGATTTTGAACATATTGATGCTTTGGACATTGATTTATTTAACCGGAATTTGTTATCCCTCATCCAAGGCGAAGAGGTAGATGTCCCGGAATTTGATTTCCAAATTGGGAAACGGGTTGCTTTTCACAAAGCCCGTTTGGAACCGAACACTCCGATCATCATTGAAGGGATCCATGCTCTCAACGAGCAACTGACAAATTTGATCCCCAAGAATCAAAAGTTTAAAATATATATCAGCCCAACCTCGCAGATCAACATTGATAATCACAATCCCATCAGCCCGACCGATATACGGATGCTGAGAAGGATTGTGCGCGATGCCAAGTTTCGGAAAACGAATCCGGTCGTTACTTTCCAAATGTGGCCATCGGTTCGTCGAGGGGAATTCCGTTGGATTTACCCATTTCAGGAACAAGCCGATTTCATCTTTAATACGGAATTAACTTATGAACTGAATGTCATGAAAAAATACGCGCTTCCGGTTTTGGAAAAAATCGACCACAATGATGAATTTTTCATTGCGGCCAACCGACTGGTGAAGTTTTTGAAATATTTTAAGGACATTGACGATCGTTATGTTCCTTGCAACTCTTTGTTAAGAGAATTTATCGGAGAAAGCTGTTTTTATTGATATGAGAGAAAAAGACATTCTTTATTTGAAAGAGAACGTATTCAAAATCATTGGCAAGGACAATGCCCTTCTGACCGCCGGGACCATTCAAGATTTCAATACGATGACCATCGGCTGGGCCACCATGGGCGTGCTTTGGGGAAAGAACGTGGTCATTGTTTATGTTCGACCGACAAGACATACCTATGACTTGATGGAAAACCATGACATTTTCACCGTTTCGTTTTATGAAGAAGCCTTTCGGGAGAAACTGTCCTATTTGGGAACTCACAGCGGAAAAGATGAAGACAAAGTCAAGAATTGCGAACTGACGCCTTTGGAAGTAAAAGACGGGGGAGTCACCTTCGGAGAATCTCGCCTGACTTTCGTTTGTAAAAAAATATATTTTCAAGATTTGAATTCAGAGGAAATTCCGGAATTGGTCATAGGAAAATATTATTCCCGAAGAGATTTCCATCGTTTTTACATTGGTGAAGTCGTTCAGTTATTGGAAAAAGAGAGAAACTAAAAGCGTTCTGGAAAAGATGAGAAGCATTACATACATATTCCTGAAGAAAAATTTAGTATAATTTGATTATAAAGGGAGATTATTATGGCTAAAAACACATCAATTGATTTACGCAACCTAGTTTTTTACCAAATGTTCATCCGCCAGTTCAGTCCGACTCATGATTTTAAAGGAGCCCTCAAAAAGCTCGATCAAATCAAAAGCCTGCATGCTGACGTTATCCAATTGCTTCCGATTCATCCAATCGGGAAACTGAACCGAAAAGGAACCATGGGAAGCCCTTATTCGATTTCCAATTACTATGAGATCAACCCCGATTTGGGAACGCTCCGAGACTTTCAGAATTTTCTGAATGAAGCGCACAAGCGGGATCTGAAAGTCATCATTGACATTGTATTCAATCATACTTCCCATGATGCCGTTTATTCCAAGACCCATCCCGATTGGTATTTTCATAAACCGGATGGTTCATTTGCGAACCGGGTCGGGGATTGGTGGGACATTACCGATTTCCAATTCGAAGACAATGTTCCGCTGGAGAATGAATTAATTAATGTTTTGCGTTACTGGACCGGGTTTGGAGTCGACGGTTTCCGTTGTGATGTTGCGCCTTTGCTTCCGCTAAGTTTCTGGAAACGGGCCCGCCAAGAATTGACCGCCCTTAATCCGGACTTGATTTATGTATCCGAATCGGTGCACTTGTCTTTCATCAAATACCTTCGCGATTTAGGTTATGACGCTTACAGCGACAGCGAAATTTACCGAGTCTTCGATATTTGTTATGATTATGACATCGTTGACGATTTTTACCAATACTTCAAGGGAAAAGGAAACTTACAAAAATGGGTTGACGACTTAATGCGTCAAGAATCGACCTACCCAAAGAACTACATAAAACTTCGTTTCATTGAAAACCATGATATGGAGCGTCTGGCCAAGTTTCTGACCACTGAAGCCCAGCTTCGGAACGCCAATGCCCTGATATTTCTTCTGAAAGGATGTCCGTTCATTTATAACGGTCAGGAATGCGGTCTCAAAGAAAAACCGGATTTGTTTGAAATCGACGAAATTGATTGGAAAGATTATAACAAAGCCGGGATCGTAGACATCATCAAACAAATGGGAGAACTGAGAAAAAAACTTGGATTTGTAAATTGGGTGATGAATGTTCGAACTTTGAGTCCCGATGTTTTAGAAATAAAATACGAAAAAGAAGGAATGACGGTTTTTGGAATCATCAATTTGGGAGAAAAGCCGCAAACGGTTGACATCCAATTTGGGGGGATCAATTACCTCGACCACCAAAAGGTGGAAAAAGGTTTGCATGAAGTGACCGAACCCATCGTATTAGTCATTTAAAAAAATAAGTGAGCGGCAATGAATAAAATATACCCTGTAATTCGGACACGATAAAAAAAGGCCTATAGCCTTGTAGATTGAATGTTTGATTTACAGGGCTATTTTTTTATGGTAATATTTTCTTAGGAGACAAAGATTATGAGTACAAGACTATTTACGGATGAAGAGATTGAATTTTTAAGTAAAAATCCTTATGTTTTAGTAGTGTCAGAAAGAGCTATCACTTATTCCGAAGAGTTTAAAAACATTGTGATTGCGGAG
>Ga0247841_10001951_pt1 | contig 43327 bp, 39 predicted proteins | sample LaCruzMarch2015__2_FD_192410 | JGI IMG/M metagenome (GOLD analysis project Ga0247841, IMG submission 192410) | Freshwater microbial communities from meromictic Lake La Cruz, Castile-La Mancha, Spain - LaCruzMarch2015_18m | ecosystem: Environmental > Aquatic > Freshwater > Lake | place: Spain...
CAGTGCTTCGCGTTGTCGTCGAAGACCAACACTGACGGCTTTCCTTCCTTGACCACGCTGTGCTGAACGGCCTGTGCGAGGACATCGATGTCTCCGTAGTTACAGAACGGCACAGCAATTTTGTGAACGTCGACCGCGTTGATGCCCTCCATCAGCTCGGAGAGAATCATCGCTCGCGGATTGACGCGACGCACTTCTCGCACAGCAGCGGCCATCCAACTGTACGCGTTCTGAGACGACCAGTTTTTGTTCGTCTCGTCTGTCGGATGCGTCCACGCATCCGTGATCACAAGCTGCGCGTCCTTGCATTCTTCGACGAAACGCATCAAATCAACTCCATACAGGTAAACGCCGGAAAAGGACACGAAGTTGATTTTGAGGCCGCTCTTTTCCTCGAGGCCCCTGTGAAGCCAGCCACCAACTCCATACATGGAATCGTTCGGGCCATTGCCAGCCATCACGTGCAAAACGAGTTTCAGATCGCTCATTTGGTAATCTCCTTGAGTTGCGAAAGGTCACGAATAAACAAGAGTAACCGAAAATTATACTCTAAATATCAGAAAATGTCAATAGTGACATTTTCTGATTATTCTCTTGTGTTTTATTATATTATTATAGTGGCTCCCATTATTGAATACGTTTAGAACTTTGGGTTGGAGGAAAATCAAACAAGAATTGACTACTTTTTCAAAAATATCCAGAGCCCAAGAAAGACGGCGACAAACACGATAACTGCCCAAGGCAAAGCACTCATCCATGCAGACGTTGGTGGAAAAGAAGTAAAATTATTCGGAAGTACACCATTTTGAGGTTGCTCAGAAACTAATCGGTTGTAATCAACGAAATATTTGATTGCAAAAACTACTACCGCACAAACTAAAGAAATGATAACTTTTTTCATGTCTTTATTATCCAATATTTTATAATATTTGTCAGTTCGCCAGAATGGAGAAAGTTAGAACTCAAATACCATTTTTTACAAGGCACATTTACCAGCAAAAATAGAAAAACACTCTCGACGTTTTCACGTAAGAGTGTGGGGACTGTGCTTAATACCAATTAGAGCGAGTCACTCGAGAACCTTCTCGACTTCCAACTGGACTGTTATACCGTCAAAGCTTGTCGACCAGCTCGATGTGGCCAGGTTGAATCTTATCAACGTGATCATCCTGCCGCTCAAGCTGACTTCAACATACTTTCTGTCGCCGTAATCAACTGCAAAGAACCTACTCACTACGTGCGATTCTTCGCAGAACCACTTGTAGTTTCGTGGAACATAATCAACCAGAACCGGCGTGATACGCACGGTTTGATCTGTATCCGGAACTTCCGATGGAAACTGGGAATCTGTCATTCGAGCCTCTTGGGTTGAAACAAAGCGCGTGTTGTCACTGGCTCCTTACGCAAAAACATGCTACGGAAACGTTTGATTGCATCACATCACTTGCGCTTCGGACTTCCCAACTTTTCTAGGAGCGTCCGCAAACCATCTGGTTCGGCGCATGCTTTTTGGTATTCCCCCCAGCGACGCACGAGCTTTTGCGGCGAATCATCAAGATAGATCGGCGCCGGGTACCCATTGAACCAAAACCACGCCGGGCCACCCGGGTGATCCGTTATCGCTGCGATGGCCGCATCCATAACCGTTGTGCCCCTAACCCTCCATTGAAAATGAAAGATGCCACTAGGATCCTGAACAAAACCATTCTTGTTTTTCATTCGATACTCCTCCTACAGAATCTTGAGTCGGCAATTGCTACACCAACTCATAAAGCCAAGCTCCTTTTTGCAAAACGGACACGTTTCCTTTTCCGACACAGGCGCTGCCTTTTCACTTCGTTCACCTTGTGCCACCGAACATGTTTTGTTGCTTTTGTCGTCCACGGCCGTGCTCTCCGCAAATTGTGAAAGAAAGTACTTGATCTGCACGCCGCAGACAAGACAAATCATTATCACCTCAAAATCAAGAAAAGTCAACACAGTGTGATTTCAAAAGATTGGTTTTTTACAAAGTATTGAATCATTAAGCCAATCTTGACCAAACAAGTAATTGTAGCCACACTACATCTTCCCGCATTCGGTACGCTCATTACACAAGAGATACTCCCCCTCAAATGGAGATACCCCCATGCAACACAGTATCGATCAGACTGAAGCCAGCAATGGTTCTGAAGAGATTCAAAGTCCATCGGCCGTAGAACAAGACTTGCGACTGGAAATGCAGGTCAAGAATAACGTGCTGTGGCACGCGATTTTTGACAAGTACGATTCCGTACAAGCATTTTGCAGAGCTCACAAGGAACTGAAGATTAGCGCCAGCATCATCGGTGATCTTATGCGTTTTAGGCTGTACCCATTCAAAAAGGCCCAAAGTGTCGACAGTGGTAGATGGTATTACAGCAAGGAATACCGCAGTATTTGTCTTGTATTAGAGAAGGTTCTTCGTATTCCCGTCGAGGACCTGTTTCCGAAGCATTTGTATGATCATCTTGTTGGCACGGAGACAAAAAAGGTTGTCGAAGTCAGCTCATTCACCGCTCTTCCTGCCGCAACCCAAAAGGAGATTCTCGCGCTACCTGCTCCAGCGGAAGAGCCCTCGGATTCTGAATCTGACAGAGAGTTGCTTCGCGTTCGGATCAAGGATGTCCTTAAAACGCTTTCGTATCGCGAAAGAGAGATACTAAAGCTACGCTACGGTATCTCAGATGGATGTTCCTACACTCTTGAAGAAGTCGCGCAGATCTTCAGAGTGAACCGCGAGAGCGTTCGGCAAATCGAGTGGAAAGCGATAAGTAAGCTACAACAACCATCGCGTTCGCGACAGTTGGAAGACTTTCAGTAATCTGAGCCGTGGAAGTTTCTATCAATTGTGTTCATAGCCATCACCCATGACTCAAGCGTCATGGGATTTTTTTATTATCTTATTTTATTTGCTTAAGTTCGTACGTCCACCCTGGTTGCCATTTCCATGGTGCGATTACAACTTCTGAAAGTGACACACCTTTTATCAAGTGTTCCAATCCGTATTGTGTTGCGCGGTGGCCAATGACCATTACCTTTTTGCCGTCGTATTCTTTTTTAATATCTTCCAGAAAACTTTTCATTCTCTCCGCAGCTTGTTCGTAGCTTTCGCCATTTGGAAACGGCTCAGTGATACGTTTTGGTTTTTCATCATGTACAAAATCACTCGGCTTTTGCGTATAGTCACCATAGTCACATTCGCGCAGTCTTTTGTCTTTTATGATTCTGAAATTTCTGCCGGCAAAAGCAATTTCGGCGGTTTTGTATGAACGCTGTAAATCAGAACAAAAAATCGCATCAAAATTTTCGTTGGCGTAACGCTCGCCTAGATCATGAGATTGTTTGATTCCCAGTTCCGATAATTCCACATCATTATGCCCCGACGAAAGGTTTTGTTCGTTATCGAAAGTGGTGCTGTGGGATTCGAAGATGATTGTAAGCATATTACCTATCTAAAAGATAAAATCTGAAACATTTTCACTAGTCATTAAGCATCGGATTTTTCGGCAATGCATGATTCGTCAAACAATCCTAATTGCAAACTATTCACCCAATTATCTGCTTTTAATTTTATATCTATAACTTCCTCATATATATCTCTTAAGTTAAGATCTTCATCAACAAATGTAAAAATTTCTGTGACGGGATCATAGTGACTAACCAGAAGCATCTTTCCCCCTTTAAAAAAATCCTTTGGTCCGATGTTGTAAGTGCCGATATTAACATCAACATCGTATTTCTCAATCCATTTCTTTAGACGTTCATAATAATGATCTAAATGATCTCTGAAAGTTCTATTATGAATTTTTGATGAATCAGATACTCCAAGAATATTAGAAATTACTGTGGGTGTTTTTGTATTGTCCTGAGCTTTTAACAGTTTTGATACTAGCGCACAATGAGATAAAAATGAGTGTATAGAAGAAAAAACTGCATCGGTAGGACGTTTCGCTTTGGGGTCTATGTTTTTAAACGCAATCTCCGCAAAGTGACATTGTGTCCATATTTCCCTAATTGACATCTCAATCCACAAATCCTTCTTTTTTTTCATGTTCTTCTAAGCGAAAAAATATTAAAATAGCCCATACTATTTAAATAGATATTTAAACTATGGCGAAAATTCTGCCAATATTTTTTATAATTTCCACCGCTTATGTTTTGACCGTTAGAACTTTTCAGATGTCTTGTCTTCATCAGAAGGAGCCCAACGTTTCAATTAGCTTCTTCTCTAATTCTTTACCTCCTACCGCAGTGTTAAAATATTCAATACGACGAATATGCGCTAAGTCAAAGGGAAATTTTATTTCTTCATTTTTTTGAAAAATCAATATCGTTTCTTTTTCTTCCAAGGCATGAGCAATACCTAATTCATACATTACGTTTGGATTCAACCCCGTTAAATCGGCAATAATAATCTCAGCTTCATTAATTGCCTTCCATATATCTTCCATAATAGCCTTATTGGATGGTATTTCATCTGCTCGTTTACAACTATATCCCCTTTCTTCAACCGTAGGTTTTATTATCTTCTCATACACTTTATCTAATTCCGAAGAAAATGGCATTAAAACAAATATATTTCCCCTCTTTGTGGGTACAGATGTACCAAAAACACTATTCGTGCGCACTATTGTGTCTTTTTCCATAGCATTATTTACAAGATGATACTCGCTCCTAATTTTTTTTAGGTTGTCTTCAAAAGATCTGCCAAGTTTAATCTCGACACCGTAAGAACCCCAACCAGCAATAGAAGAAACACCAGCTTTATTAATATTTATTTGAGCTGTTTTATCACTCGCTAACCAATCAAAAATTTTCTGCAATTCAGCTAATTCCTTAATTTCAGTTGAGTGAACAAAAAACTTTAAATTACTTTTTAGTAATCCGCGTGAAAAATGTTCCATTTGCCTTAATTTGTCTATGGCATCTAAAGTTCTTTTTCTTTTGAGAAGAACTTCGCGTCTAATATTCAACTCATCCCTCTCCACAGATCCTAATATTTTTCTCATGGCTCGCCACTACGGTTCAGAACCAAAAGAGACAACCACCCGAAGGGTTATAATGGGACCTTTGGGGGTGTTTGAGACGGTCTACAGAACCGCCAAATGAGACAAATAAGACACGGCATGGCACGTGCAAAAATCGGATTTTTCAGCGACTAACTCCTTGCTTTGTTGAGCGGAAGTGGCCTAATATCGCATTTTACGAATAAGACACTCGTTTTCTCAAGTGTCTCATTTGCCTTCTATTAATTTTATAGTACTACGGTATTCAACTCATTCTTTATTTAGATACAAAAGACATTAAACGCTTTCTTAAATATCTTTGTATGTAATACCCCACCGAAACTATTAAATCAAGATTCCCTGGTTCATAAATAACTTGTAAATCATTACCATGAATAATACCATTGCGAATCTTTAGAAAATTATCCATTTCTTTAGCAATCTTCCTAGATTCACTTACAGACTCCGCGATAGCTTCGGCCAAAAACAGACTACGCCACGGAATAAAACGATCATCAGTACTTTTTTGCGGTACGGGAATCAGTGCATCTAAAGCAATCGCACCATTAAAGAGCCGTGTATACGAAGATGAAGATTTTTCCATTTCATAAAGCCAGTAGGCGCCATTCAATATTTGGCCTCTTTCTTGCTGAAATTTGTTTGTCGCAGAAAATGCTTTAGTAATAAATGAATTAATCCATTCGATTGAATTGATAGATTCAAACATGGAAACCGTAGTAAACCTGTAATTCCTAACGAAGGCTTCATCATCCACATCAGTATTTTCAGTACGGACTAACTTGTTGTCGCTACTATAAATCCTAGCACCATAACTCGGAATAAGATTACCGCCTACATAATTGTCACGTACAACCATATTAAAGGCGACAAAAATCCCAGCGACTGACCGCCACAGGTAAACAGGAGAATCACCAGCCATTGCCATTTGTCCGTGAATACCCACAAATCCGTCTGTTGAAATTTCCAATAAACTATCACCTTTTTTGAGTGGCTGTATACCCGAAAATAAATCTTCTGCAATGCCCAAAGCACTCAGACCTCGTTTTTCAGGTTCGCCACTTTGTAGCTTATACATCTTCATGTTTTGTCCCATGTCCACAATTTTGTCGGTAAGCAATTCGGGAATACGAAAAATAAACTTATACGAATTAGGTAGCACTATTAACTTTCGGGTTATTTCTATTGCAAGTTTGGTAGTATCCGAAATAAATGTGGTTAAATTTTCTTCCAGCATTGCACGAAGCCGGTTATCAACCACAACCCCTTCTCTGCTATCAATTAATGCACCGAAAACAACATCACTAAAAACTAATAAGACCTGTTGATTAGTAATCAACTGATTATTTAGGATTTTAGTGAGTTTTGTGACTAATTTGATATTGTAGCTTCCTTCAATCGGCACTAATCCTTGATAGACCCTAAGATTCAATAATACATTAACAACTATCTCCGTAATTTTACCTTCAGCGGACTGCTGTTTTTCTCCAACTGCACTAGTTACAATTTTGTTCATACGCATAATTTATAATAATATCTTCAAAAGCATACTCTCTTTTCCATCCCAAGTTTCATCTCTTGCTCGCCGACGGTTTCAATCTTGCGTCTATCAAAATAATGTCGGGGGCTTTTTCCCCCTTATTTCGCGCCTCTTTCTGTAATTCCAGAACTGTTTCCACAGATTTTGCTGTTTCGGTTACCTGTAAAATTACATATACCGATCTATGAGCAGACTCGCTTTCCTGGTACGTGGGTAATTGTTTTTCATAACCATGAACAAGAGACTTATTGGATGATAATTTCAATTCAACAAGAACGCGTGCCTCATATCCATGGGACAATTTAAAATCTACTGGACCAGACCCGCTATTGGGTTCGCGATTTATATCCACGTTATTTGCCTTACAGTATGCGTCTGCCGTACTGAAAAATAATAGTTGGGAATAACGCTCAGGCCTTACCTTTTTGTGATATTTTTTTCCTGTCCACAGTAACTCGTTTGCCCCATTTAATTCAATATTCTTTTTAAATTGTTCAATAATTTTGTTCACAATTTCATTTAGTGCATTCAGATCAGTAGGGTTTGCCGGCATGGAAACGGGAAAACGATCTGCAAAAATTTTCCCAGCGATATACCAATTTACTTGGCTTGCCGGATCTTCTTTTAGGTCATAGGGGTCAGGACTTGCATTATGATAATGCTGCAATAATAAGTTAATATTTTTTGCATCCTTAAAGATGATCTCTTTTAACTGCTTTTTGGATGTTTGTTTTATGGAACTACCGATCATTTTATTAATATCTTCTCTCAGTTCACGATTAACCCTAACCACGTAGTCGATGCCATCAAAAGTCGACGCGACAGGAAGATCACTTAGTAAAGATTCCGGAATAAAAACCAGAGGTTTTCGGGTATTAATTGGATTTCTGACCATTTTATATTCACTTCCATGATACTTAACAAGAATCGTCCCGGAATCCGGTATATTTAGTTCAGCAGTTACTCTTTGCGAGTATGAAAATAAATCCTCTCGTATGATGGAAATTATCATGTCGCTTAGTCGGTCTGCGCCGAAGCCTTCCTCAAACAAACCAATTAATTCGAATATCTCCGGATCACGAATACCCATCTCAATAACTTCCTGTGCACTTTTAAGTAGTTTTAATCCAAGAACTGGACCAACCGCGCTACCATCGCTGCTATGTACACCGTAACCAATTGAAACACCCGTGGTCTCTCGAAAAATTAATCGTTTTCTTGCTTCCATCCAAGCCCTGTCTTCTGAAGTTTTTGAAGCAGTCAATAGGGTAACCACATCTCCAAAATACGCGGTAATTCTTTCTTTTGATTTACGAAATTCTGGAATTTGTGTTTTTCTCAACAATCTTGAATCAAGGAAGAGTCTGGTATCAACTCCCAACACGGCGTCAAAAACACCATGTTTTTTAAACAATGCATCACCAATTTTTAATAGTTCGCTTATTTTTCCAATCATAAGTTCGTTCTACTCCACAAAGCCCATATTGTCGATTGGGCTTAACTTTTTAGGATACTTCTTCAAAAACTCCTCGTTTTCCGACACCAAGTAGATCGTGTGGTACGCCGAACCATCAAGACTTTTCAATTTTCGCCCTCGAAGTACGCCTTCCCGCTCCAGCTTCTCTCTCGTTTTAGGGTGAATACCGTATTCCGATACAACCTGCCAATCCTGAAACCAAGTATTATCTTTTGCTTTCGTTAAATCTGGAATTACACCTTCTCGAATATTCCGACGGCAATCAACGCACGTCAGGCCATCGGGCGTCCACCAGATCCGATTCCCCGGCGCCGTCTTACTGCAAACACTGCACGTATACGGTCCTTCATTAACGTCAAGAAAGAAACCATCTGGTTCTTTGTCGAGTCTTCTCTTCCGTACATTTTCGATTCCCTGAGACTCGCCACAAATCCGTGCTAATTGCACAACGTGATGGCTACTGTATTTCATCATCGTTTGCTCATCGATTTTCGATTGCTTCTGCGGTTTCTTCTGTCCCGATATTTTGGCGAGATCTTCTTCTTGTTCGTATCCTTTTAATCGTCCCGAGATATAACCCCAAACGGTACGAAAGATCATTATTTATGAGGCGCCAGTTAGTTTCTTTTAAACTTTCTTTAATAAGTTTATCTATTGTTACAAGACTCGTCTGCTTGGGACGAGAAGAATCGGCATCCTGAACGGTAAACGGGGTGACGATGTGTTGGCTGATTTCTGGAGCGTTGAATACCAAATGAACATAGTGATTCTTTTCCAGAAGATCGCCTAACATTTTTTCTAGTTCCACAACATTCACTTTTTTGATTTGAGCAACCCATTGGTATGCGGAATTGTCATATTTTTGCACTTCCTCGTCATAGACAGTCTTTGCAATCTTCATCGCTTCCAAGAGATCAACATACTCTTTGCCTTTTTCATCAGAGAAACAATATTCATCACGATATTTTTGGAGAAGTTCGCGGTCTTCCTGTTCATTCTTCTCTCGTTCCGCGCAATCCTTTTCAAGATCATCTATATCAGTTTCAACATGGCCGCATGACAGGCACGTTTTTGTCCATTTTATTATACTGCCCTCTCTGGTGTGCGAGGATGTGACTTCTTGCTGACACTTTGAACACTGCTCTGGTTTTGATACCCACACTTCGCCATTTTCAAATACCCCTTCTCTTTTGTGGCAGGCAGGACACTCGAAGAAAAACAGCATACGCAATGGTTCGGCAATATCGTATAGATCTTTGGAAGTACTATGCATTTCCGTCTTGCATGCAGGACAAAGAACTCCTCTTGGTTCCGACGTGCAGTCATATTTCTCTTGTTTTGCTTTATCCCTGTCCATCCATTTTTGGATAGTGCTTTGCTTGTTTCTATACTCTGTTGTTTGAATGACCATAAGCTGCCAGTTCAATGCTCTACCGAATCCCTCACGCTTCTCTTCTTGAGAAAGATCCTTGAATTTATCGGCAGTGAGGCCTTCTTTGTATAGGTTTTGGAATATCTTTATTTCATCGAGGCAGCGCTTGATAGTAAGAAGATCGTAAAGGTCGGTGTAGTGCTGTTTGGGTTGGAGGTATTTATAAGATCCTGAAATTTCCATTAGATCCAATAAATCTAAATAAGCTACACCGAAGCTCCAATTCTAAGTTTGCCCATTCTCTTCTTAAGAGCATTCACACCGCCTTCTAAAACATCAATAATTTCTTCTTTAATAGCATCATTCTCAATTGCTCCGGATTTATACTCAAACACTGGATTACGTCTTCCTATCTTTTTAGAGACTAGCACTTCTTCGCTATCTGCACATACAACTAAATTTGCATTATGAGATACTACAATAATCTGGCGTCTAAATTTCTCTTTTTTTATAAAATCAACAATTGTTGTGGATATTGCCCTTGAATCAAGATCGTCTTCTGGCTGATCTAGTAAAACAGGATAATCGTAATCATCAAATTTAAAGATAAACTCAAGAAGAGCGAGTATTTGTTCACCATCCGACATTTCCGCAAACACAACACCACTGTTGCTAGTTATGCTATTAAGAAAATCAATTTTATATCTGTTCTTAAATATATCAAGCAGAACCTCTTCAGAATCCCTCCCAGACTTCAAAAGGAGTTTATTGGACAATACCCCCTCAAGAAGTTCTGTAAACAATGAAGCTAATTTTCTTTTTTCATAAATCCAGCCGCTGTGATCATTTAGAAATGTATTTGAATTTGTGTATTTGCTAGCATCATCTTTTTTAAATACAACGGAATTATGGTAGTTAATATTTTCATCAGTTGACTTTATTAACGAATCTACATCGAAAGCGACCACAATTTTAACTTTCGAAAACTTTAATGTGCCTAGATTTATCTCTAGTTGATTAAATTTATTTTCAAAATCAAGATAAATGGTTATAATGTTTTTCTTTTTTTCGTCATATTGTTTCCTAAGACCAACCAACTCGCGTTCAAGCTCTTCTATTTTTTGTTTTTCACTTTTTTTCTTTTCTAAAGCTTTCGTTAAATCCAGAAGTGATTGGCTTTTTTCGATTTTATCTTGTAAGGGCGTAATTTTTCTATTTATTTCTAAAACAGACTTATTGGATTCGCTTCTAGACTTATCAAGAAATTCAATCTCTTGATCAATGAAATCCTTCTTGAAATTCTCATCAGACTCTAAAAGCTTAATTCTAATTTTATCAATTGAACGTTGAGAAAACGGAAGTTCGAAAGCTCTCTCTGAACTAACAACACCTTCTTCTTTTAATTTTTTAAACGACGAAATATCCTGTGTGATAAGGTCTAATTTTTTCTCTTCTTCTGTCTTTCTTAAAATCAGGTTTTTGTAATTAGTCATTTCGGCAGTATTGATCGATACTGTTTTTCCAATTTTTTTCATATTAAATTCAAACCTCCTAATATCTATGTCACAGCTATCTTTATTTCCAAGCTTTTTAAGTTGCTCAGCTTTAGTACGTCCAGTATCCGTTATGGTAATTAGTTCACGAATCAAGGACGTTATTTGTAAAAAATTTCCACCCTCGAATTTTCTATAGTCAGTCAATTCGTCTTGAAACGATTTTTGATTCTCAAATAAATTAATTAAAAAATCCTCAAAACGAGTATTATCTTCATATATTAACTCCCCCAGATATTTTTGAGGAATGAACAAAATACCTTTTTCTTTGTTTTCATTTCTATTTAGCGTGTTGTGCTTACCATCTGCCCAAAAAACCTTAAACGACCCAAATGCCAAAAAATTATTCTCGTCTACTTCTCTCAAATTACACTGTTCAGGATCAATGGAGAAAGCAATATTCTTTAAGAGATTAGACTTTCCTTGTGCACGACTTCCGATAATAGAATTAAGATTTTTGTTGAAATATACTTTGTTAGTAACATTGCTCTTATCAACATATTCAACATAATCAATAACGGAAGATTTTGATTTTTCCTCAGGCTCCAACTCTTGAATCCTAACCCTTTCGGATGGTTCATAAATAATCTGTCTCAATCCTTCAAACGTCGGATCGGCCTTTATCCAGGTTGCCTTATTTGACGGATAGACACCGTATTTGGCAAATTTGTGAGCATCACTTCCTGAAATACATGGCTTTGGTTGACTACCAATGGTTTTAAAGAAATTTTTAAAAAAGCTTTGATTGTCTTTAGTTTCTTTACCGTTAAAAAGGTCGATGTTCTTTTGATCTCGGCTCTCAAATATATCCGCAATCTGCATAAAGTAATTATCATCCTGAGGATGTTTTTCCCAATCCAGCCCTAATATTCCATCGGAAGTATCATACGGAAGCAACACAAACCCAAAATTGTTTGGGATGTGCTCAAAAGCGTTGGTAAAAGAATCCTTTGTAATCTCAGCTGTTTTAGAGCCAAGCTCAAGTAGCTCATCCTCATTCAAGGTATTAGGATCTTTAAAACCGTGTTTATTAGCCTTACTAGCATCAAGAGACCGAGCAAACTCAACCAGGGCTTCGTCTGATAGATTCTTGAGACCAGATCCATTTCTTATTTGCAATCCAGATTTAAAATCCAGAAGTTGTTGGTCTGTAACTTGATTTGAAATCAGGACGTGTATATTCAGCCTATAATCAACGGGGCATTCTATTCGTAATTCCATGCCTGGTAAAACTGTCTTTTCAAGCGCATTTGGATTTTTTAGTAAATATTTGCGTAATTCAATATACCAATCGAAGGTCCAATAATCCTGAATTCCGAATACGGCAACATCAGTTTTATTTATGGTCTCAATAAACTTCTTAATAGAAACCAGTTTTTCAGTATCGTCCATTTTTTTCAGACTTTTACCACCGCGCCATAAGAAAGAAGCAGGGGTATGTATATGTAAATCCCACTTACGCCATTCAGATCCTCTTACGTATTGTTCAACAAGCACCATATGAATAAATACAATAATATAGCCCCTTTAATCTTCAAAGTAATCCCCTTTCGGCCAAAAATCAATCGGCTGTTGACAACAATCAGGGTAGTTATAAAATACATTTGTAAGTAGTTCTTTTGTAGCAACAGAAACGAAGTAAGTAGTCGAACAGTGCGCCTCGACCGGCGAAAAACACGAATGGACTGTTCAGTGAAATCAAGCTTGATTGCTTGATCATACTGATCAGTCTTTTTTGTTAGACAAAAAAGTACAGATCAAAGGTGTTTCATAACACCCGTTTTAATCTGTAAGAAATAAAGAGATGAATAATTTAAAGTCAGTCCAAGATCAGAAAATCAATATCACCTATGTTGATATTAGTAAGCTAAAAGCAAGTATATATAATCCAAGAAAATGGAGTCCCGAGGCGATGGAAAATCTAAAAGAAAGTATCCGTCGCTTCGGTACTGTTGACCCCGTTATAGTAAACAGCGCAACCGGACGAGAAGACATACTCATAGGCGGACATATGCGAATTCAGGCACTAAAGGAACTTGGCGAAAAAACCGTGCCAGTGGTTTTTGTGAATATACCCGATATAGAAAATGAAAAAGAGTTGAATATCCGATTAAACAAGAACACTGGTGCATTCGATCTAGATTTGCTCGCAGAATTCGACCCAACCCTATTAACAGATATAGGTTTTTCGAGCGAAGAGCTAGATGACATCTTTGGAATCGACGATACGCCTGAAGAATTTAATCTTACGAAAGAATTAGCAAAATTAGATATAAAGGAAATTGAGCTAAAGAAGGGCGACGTTCTCAAACTTGGCGATAGTCGTCTTATGGTCGGAGATTCCACTATAAAGGAAGATGTTCTCAAACTAATGAACGGAGAAAAAGCAGACATGTGCTTTACAGACCCACCCTACATTTTGGATTACCTTCACGGTAAAACTAAACACGGAACGGCCACAAAAGGTTTTGGTTACAAACGCGACCGTCAATATCTCGAAACGGATTCCCTGCCCCCAGACTTCACCAAACTCTGGATGAATAATATCGCAGAAGTCCAGAAACCTAGTTTCTCCATTATTGTCTACGAGCTTTGGAAAAACCTACGAGAGATATGGGGTGAGATGGAAAAACATTGGAGGGTAAAGAACATGATCGTATGGCACTTGCCCAACAGACACCAGGGATTCTCTGCGAAGTATAAGTTTTTCTCGAAGCACGATATCGCGATGGTCGGAGCAAGTAAAAGTACTGATCTAGAATTCAATTATACGCCTGAACAAGACGGCCTACAAGAAGAATACGAGTCCGCACTTTACGCCATTTCAGGAAAACCACAGTGGGAAGGGTACAAAAAAGGCAAGAAGGTAATGCCTACTGATTTTATCGAGTTTAACGCCTCAGATGAAAAGCATTCGGGGCAAGGAATTGTGTTTGGGACCAAGCCCGTTGAAATACTAATTCCTTATATAAAAGTTCTTACAAAACGTGGTGACCTTGTTGTTGAACCATTTGGCGGAAGCGGCTCAACTCTCATCGCTGCAACAAAAATGAAACGCCGATGTTACATCATGGAAAAATCCCCTGTTTATGCCGAGGTAATAAAAAAACGCTGGGAGAAACTAACCGGGCTGAAGGGAGTAAAAATTTCATGAACAACTCTATATTAGAACGTCAGAAAAAAGAGAAAGATGGATTAATCGAACAATTGAAGAAAACTCCGATAATTCAATACGCCTGCGAAAAAGCAAATATAAGCAGGGCCACATATTATCGGTGGCATAAGGACGACAAGGAGTTTGCTGAAGCAGCAGATACTGCTCTCATTGAAGGTAGCAATCTTATTAATGACATGGCGGAGAGCCAGCTCATTGCAGCTATTAAAAACCAGAATATGTCCGGGATTATATTCTGGCTCAAACACCATCACCCGTCATACAAAACTCGTATTGAATTGGCTTTAGATCAGAAACCACATGAAGAACTAACTCCGGAGCAAGAAGAAGTTGTGCGCAAGGCGTTACACCTAGCCGCCCTGACAGGAAATGAACCAATACAACAAGAAGACCATGTCCAATAATGAAAATACAATAATCAATCAACTGGTTGGCAGCAGAACATTGCGTCTTGCAACAACATGCGACAGCCATTATTGGTTCTTCCATATGTACATGTCTCATTATGTAAATTATCCAACTGCTGATTTTCAGCGCGGGTTTTTTAGAATCTCGGAAGCTAAAGACATAAAGTGTGCTGTCTTGGTAGCTTTTCGTGACTCAGCAAAAAGTACAATCATGTCGCTTTCGTATCCGATCTGGGCAATAATTGGCCAGCCACAAAAAAAGTTTGTCCTGCTTTTAAGCCAGACACAAAACCAAGCGCAGAAAATGCTGAGCAACATCAAAGCTGAGCTGGAAAATAACTCGTTACTTCGAAATGACGTTGGCGCATTAGAAGAAGAGACTGATCGTTGGGGGCGTGATTCTTTGATTATTCCAAAGTTTAATGCACAGATTATGGCAGCTTCAACTGAACAAAGCATTCGCGGAATCCGCCATCTGCAATATCGTCCTGACCTAATAATTGCAGATGACGTGGAAGACTTAAATTCTGTAAAATCTCGTGAAGGTCGCGACAAAACATATCAGTGGTTTTGCAGTGAAGTTATTCCAGTCGGAAGCCAAGATGCAAAGATAATTGTGATCGGCAATTTATTGCACGAGGACTCGTTGTTAATGAGACTGCGCCAAGATATTGAAATAAAACGGCTCAATGGTATTTATCGGCAATGCCCGCTCATTGATGATAGTGGAGTAATTATGTGGCCAGGACGATATCCTGATATGGCTAGCATAGAACAAAAACGTCTGACTATTCCGGATAAGTCAGCTTGGCTGCGGGAATTCTTGCTTAAAATCGTCCCTAATACAGATCGAATTGTTCGTCAGGAATGGATAAATTATTATGACGAATTACCTGCTGGAGATAATTACAAAACAGCTATCGGTGTTGATTTGGCTTATACGGTAACTGACAAAAGTGACTACACAGCAATTATATCTGCCCGTGTGTATGGAAGCGGCAAGGACGCAAAAATTTACCTTCTGCCCAACATTATCAACAAGCGCTTAGAATACCCAGGCCAAGTTGAAACAATAAGATCACTCGTAAAAACAATGAGTGATTCAACCATTTATTTAGAAAAAAATGGCGGACAAGATTTGTTAGTCCAACAATTCAAGCTGGAAGGTATTCATGCTGTTGGCGTCCACAATTCACATGACAAGGGAGTCAGATTAACTGCGGTAACACATCTTCTTTCCAGCGGACAAGTCGTGTTTCCAAGGCAGGGTGCGGAAATCCTAATACAGCAGCTACTAGGATTTGGAGTAGAGAGTCATGACGATTTAGCTGATGCCCTTTCATTACTGCTTACCCAAATCATGATACACAACAAGCGAAAAGCTCGAGCTTTTGAGCACAACCCATTTAATGACAAGTGGGTTAAACAAGGCATTATTTGAGCATATGTTCCGTTATTTGCGATAGCTACTTTTGTTCTGCAAGCCATGTCTGATCTAACTCATCAATCAAACGGCTTCTTGCACCCGCCTTAATAGCATCCTCTTTTGTGTTGTAAAAAACATTTTTATTTCGCGGATCAAACATGCTGCAGGTAATATATTTCATATAATCATCACCCATCACCTCTTTCAGCTTTTCTGTGCTGCCAAGTTTCTTCAGTAAATCATTTACAACTTTTTTATTTCTAAGTGTTGGTAAAATTGTACCCCTTTCATCACGTTCCAGATTGATCCTCTTTTTCATAATAATTTAAGGTTTGTATTATTTGAAATTATTTTCATTTGTTCTCTCCAATCATCTCAGAAATGACTTGCAAAAACTGGTCTGTTTTATTTATCCACCCCTCAATCATTATACTTGGTCTTATTTCCTTGTAGTTATCTGGGAAAGTAAATCCAATTGATTCCAATTTAGTTTTGAATATTTCCGCAGTTCTCTCGTTATCCTTTACAATCCATTCGAAATTAAAAGCTAATCGTTTGTCAGTCGAAAGAGTAAAAAGAGATTTGCTGCACAGTACCTGAAAAATTGGGCTGAACGAACCATAGGATCCTGTGCCCAGTCTTACTTCCGTAGCTTGTTGCTTTACAAAGCTATAGATCTTTTCAAACGATAAATATTCATCTGCAGATAATTTTTGTTTTGCGTCTTTAATCATGCCCGTTTCTGTCCACTTTTTGCGCGATGCGTTAGATGAAGAAACATTAATATCCTTTTTCACCTCCGCCCCAAATATCTTTGGAATGACGATTTCATAATTAGCATGTTTGTAGTACTCCAACTCAATGGCATAAATATCGAATTGGCTATTTTGGTTTACATATATAATTAAATCCTTAAGACGGTCATCAAGCTTATCCATAGGAACTACAAAGTGAAATTTTCCATCATCCAGACTGGATCTCATATTGTCTAATAAAACTTCAAGGCTCTCGTCTGATAGCTGAAAATATTCTTTTATTTTATCAACCGCCCGAAGATTAAATGTTTTTAAAGTATACTCATCAATTTTGGCTAAGAACTCACTAAAATTACCGGCGTGTTTCCAGAGGGCTGCGCCGTAATCTAGCGCTTGAGCAACAACGGTACGCTTATCAGAATTCTTAAACAGTTTTGTTTCGATTATATATAGCTCTCCATCCATATCAACACCAAGCGAATCAATAGGACCGCTTTGTGTAGGAAATTGACGAGCCATAATTAGAAGACGAATATCTTCTTTTATTTCGTACAACGGAAGACTTTCAGGATTATCAAAAATATATTTTTCTAAGTGTTCCTCTTTATCAAATGCAGATTTTTCTACCCTTACCGCATTTTTGCCATCTTTCGAAATAACGATCGCCATTGTCTTTCCTTTAGGGATGAATATGGCGGTAAAACACAAAGCCCACCGCCAGGCGATGTCCTTTCGGACACCCACACATCTTTCGATGTATGACCAATCACGGTGAACCTAGACGATGGGTTCTTTATCCGTGATTGGCTTTTGTGCCATGCTCCGCCAAAGGCGAAGTTTAGGCATCCATAAGTTGTATCTATGTTGTAACTTAAAAGACCCTTTAATTCAACTCTTTAAGCAACCTTGCCTTATAAAATACTATGTGCTCTGATATTTTCTGGCCTAGCCTTCCTTTAATAATGGCGGTACTGTCGTCCTTGCTGTGGATAATACTCGATACTGCCTCTACGCCAGAAAATCATCGGAAAGCGATGAACTTCAAGCGCTTTCGATAGATTCGCAAGTTAAGGAGATGTTGGAGATGGCTAAGCGAGATGGGATCAATGTGGTCGATATTAGGAAAGAAAGTCACTCCGCCAAGGATTCCGGACAACGTCCGGAGTATATGCGGATGATCGCGGATATTAGAGCCAAGTCATTTAACGGAGTGCTGACATGGGCACCAGATCGCTTAAGCAGAAACGCAGGAGATTTGGGAATATTAGTCGATTTGATGGATCAAGGACTACTGCAAGAAATCCGAACGCATGGCCAAAACTTCCGCAATTCTCCCAATGAGAAGTTCTTGCTCATGATCCTTTGTTCGCAGGCAAAACTCGAAAACGATAACCGCGGATTGAACGTGAAACGTGGACTGAGAGCAAAATGTGAGATGGGATATCGCCCCGGCGTTTCCCCGCTTGGGTACCTCAATAACCGTTATCCAAAGAAAGGACAAAAGAAAGTTGAGTTGGATTTAGTACGTGCGCCATTAATCAAACAGATGTTTGCGAAAGTAGCTTATGAAGGATATAGCGGACACAAGATTTTACACTGGCTGAACAATGAAACAAACTTCGCCACAAGATCAGGCAAAAAAATTGTATTGAGCACAATTTATATCATGCTTCGAGATCCCTATTACTACGGACAATTTGAGTACCCAAGAGAAAGCGGTAAATGGTACCAAGTTGGACATGAATCAATTATTACAAAAGAGGTATTCGATATTGCTCAAGAAAATTTGGGAACATTCCAAAAAAGGACGAGTGGAACCAAAGAGTTTGATTTTAACAAATTAATAAAATGCGGAAGTTGCGGATCAGGCATTACACCAGAAGAAAAGTTTAAAAATATTTCTGACGGAACAAGACGGCGATATGTTTATTATCACTGCAGTCAAGGAAAACGAGTTGCCTGCAAAGAGCCCTACATTCGAGAAGAAGAACTCCTAAATCAACTACTAAGCTTAATAGACAACATAAACGTAGATGAAATCTGCGTCCAAGAAAAACTTTCGCGGGAATTAGCGCGCTATCAAAAGTTTGCTGAAGGAGTACTACATATATCCAACAACCCAACAGCACCAAAAGTGGACATACGTAGCTATGCAAAATATGTGCTCAAAGAAGGAACTCGTGAGGAAAAACGTGAAGTCCTTTCCTGCCTCCGAACACAACTCGTGTTACACAATCAAACGCTACTCTTAAAAGAAAACGGGAAAGTTTGCATCTAAAACCACTTTCAATCGCTGAGCACTATTTTTATTTACCAGACTCGACAATACCAATTTCTTCGGGTGTTAACTTGTATAGTTCGTAAACGATCTGGTCGATTTCTCTGTCGATTTTTTGAATTTGTTCGTCCAGTTGTGAGCAGACTGTACGATATTTTTCGAACAAACTCAGTAGTTCGTCTTTTTGTTGAAGAGATGGATTTATTTTCAAAGTTGAAATAAAAGAAGCAAAATCGAGTTTCCACCATCGATTAAATTTATTAGGTAACGTTTCTAATTTAAGTTCAGTCTGGATAAGTTTTTTGAATCTGGCTTCGTATTTAAAAAGATCGCTATTGGATATCAATATCTTACTAACAAGGTCAATAAGACTCTCTTGCTGTACTAACTCAATATTTGCAATTGGTAATTTTTCTAAATAGTTCTTTTTTACTTCAGCAAAAGTACGACCCTTTTCCTGAGAGATGTTTTGATACAAATGATTTAATAGTTTGCTATTGAGCAAAGCCAAGATGTATCGCAAATCAAATTGTTTGTTCAGTGAACCAACGTTATACACGTTATTCAGATTAATTCTTTTTTGGTCATCAAAAAAACCTATCAGTGAATCTGACGTTTGTCTAAGAATAATTTTTTGTTCGTCAAAAAACGGAGCGTTCTCTCTTGGCTCAGCAAGCCAGCTACCATAACTTAAAAACATCGTTGGCTCTCTAAGCAAACGATAGCGTTGAAAATCACTACCAACAATACAATTTATGTAAGTGTCATTGATTTTGTGATCTGACGTAAAATTTTTAATCGTTACGATCTCCCTTGTCTGTTTAGGAATACCTTTTCCAACTTGATATGGCTTTATGCCTGCAGTGATATTAGTAATCGTACCAAGTGGCACAGTAGATGTATAATCGTTGTGAACAAACTCCGTCTTAGATAGTAAATAATTACCATCTAAACTAATAACGTACTTATACTCTCGAGGAGCACTAATTAATTCCTGATCTCTTTGATCATCACAAATGCGTACAGTTATATCCGCTTTTTTGTTGGGTGATTTCTGAATAATCCAGGAAACTGAATCACCAATACCTGCGTCTTCAAAAACTTCATATGTATATTTTGCAATAGATATTTGTGTGTATTTTTGAAGAAGTGTACGCAATTTACAAAAATATTTCTGATACGTAAAGGTCGCTGGCGTAATAAAACCAAGAAGTCCATTTGTCTTTAATAATTCAAGGCCCTTTTCGTAAAAAAGAGAATAGGAATTCAGCTGGTACTCATATGTATTATATGATTGTTCTAGATATTCTTTGTCTTTCTCAGATAATTTTGCGCCGTATGGCGGATTCCCCACAACGACATCAAAGCCACCATTTTTGAAAATCTCCGAAAAGCTCTCTTTCCAATTAAACGCCTTATCACCAGCTACTCTTGCATCATCAATCAAGCTATTTCCGCATTTTATATTATTATCTAACGCGGTTAGTTTCTTTCCCTTTTTAGCAGTCTTTAACCATAAAGATAGCTTGGTAATCTCCACAGACTCTTCATTGAGATCAACGCCGTAAATATTGTTTTGCAAAATAGATTTTACGTAGTCGTCTATCGAAAATAGATTATTTCCTAAAATACTAGCGACTCGCTCGTTCTCCGCCAAAAGGTAATCAACGACGTAAACAAGGAATGCACCCGAACCGCAAGCAGGGTCAACTATTTTAACCTTCTGTAGGAATTGCTGGTATTTGCTATAAGTTTGCTTCTCTCTCTTTTCGTAATTTTGATCATTGATATCACCCTTAAGACTAAACTCATCTTTGAATTTTTCTTCATGTTCTCTTAGATACGCACCAAGTGAATTTTCAACAATATAACGAACTATGTAGTCCGGAGTATAGAATATTCCGTCCTTTTTTCGTCGCGATTGTTGTAGCTCCTCTATATTGTGACTCTCGTTAACTTTGTTCTTTATTTCTTCTAAATCACTAATAGATTGTTCGAAGATATGACCTAAAATAGTGACACTTAAATCCTCAGAAAAATTATAACTACTAAGTCGAATAACAGCTTGCAGTGCTTCGTCACTAATTTGTAAGTTGTCTAGCGTTTCATCTTTTTTAAATAAGCCACCATTATAACCATCTGGAATTTCCAGTTTTTCACTACCAACATCAATTGCCTCAAAGAACCCTTTAAGCGTATTCCAAAGCGAACCACCGAAGACTGAATTATCCGCAGCCTTGATTACGCGATGCAATGTATTGTCCGGCAATAAACCTCTATCTTCAGCAAAACAAGCAAACACAATTCTATCAATAATTTTTTGAGCTTTCTTGATGCCCATGTCGATATCTGATCGAACAATATTGTTTTTCCTATATATATCACGTAAAAGTTCGAGACGAGCATCTCTGTACACTTTGTAAAACTTCTTACCAATTTCTTCCTGCTCAAAACGAATATCACTGAGCAAATCTTCGGTTTTGCTTGTACCTTTTGAACTAATAAAATTATCACTATGTAAAAGAGCGTAAAATGTTTTGAATTTCAGATAGTCATCTTCCGGATCGACTAGATCATCAAGTGTCCAAAGTTCATAATCAAGCTGATTGTCGCGATAGAGTCGAAATTCCCAAAAATTGCTCACAATTACAAACGGACAATTACGATACTGTGTTTTGTATTTAAAAGCTTGCTGGATCGGGCTCATGTTGCCCTCACGACGCTGTGGACGTTCTAGGAAAACAGAGGTGCCCTTTAACTCAACGACAGCTGAAATGTTAGCAATATTTCTTGAGACATCGGTGTAGCCAATGACCGCATCTGGCAATTGCCCATTCAAAGTAGACGCTTTGGGTTCAAAGCTATATGGGACGGCTGGCTTCTCTTTGTACCCAAGTATTTTGATGAAAAAATCTTGATTATACGCTTGCTCACGTGAAGTCTCCTTGTCTTGTTTAAGACTTCCGTTGTGATAATCGTTATGCCACGTTTTAACGATAGCAATTTTTTCTTCTAAACTTTGAGTGTTTAGTTTTGATGCAATATCACGAAGTTTGTTCTTTCCAAAAAGACTCGCCATTTAATATATTTCAGTAGCTGACTATAAGATTAGTATGTTCTTAGGTTATCCCTTAATGAGCTAACAATCAAAACGAAGCTTGAATTAAACTGCTGTATCATCTATTAGATGGTAGTTCTCCCACCTATACATATCTTTCCACGTAGAAATATTAATAAGGTATCCAATCTGATCTTTATTGATAATATTGGCTAAACCACAGAACAATTCGTCGAATTCCTCTAGGTTATACGAAAAGCTCTCAATCTTTTTTCCACCAAGAGAAACTGCGACTTTAAATATTTCTTTTTTCCGTATTGCTGCTGTAATTAAATGGGAACCCATTTTCGGAATCGGATAACGTAGAATATATTTCTCATCAAATCTTTTTAACAAACCAGCAAATTCTTTTAGATTATTTCTTTGACTAATACTCATATATTCGTCTAATAAACTTGGTAAATTATGTTGAAAATCTCGCATTTTATTAATGCCATAACCATTGTCTGCAAGGCCTCCCTTTAGCATGTGTTCAAACGATTGGTGAGCAACATAGCCAATAGTTGAAATAAGAGAATTTTTAAAAGCTAGTCGTGTTAACATGCAATATTCACATGATCTTGCGTAAAAAGATTGTGCTAATATCTGCTCTTCTGTTTTAAGCTCCAAAGGCGGTTTTCTGATTTTTTGATTCATTTATTCCTCGCTATACTTAAAATTTAAGCTGTTTCTTTTTTTATTCAAAAAAGACTGGTTTTTTCACGCTAATTGACTTCCACCAGAAACATTAGGGCATCATAAAAGACGTAAACCCACACAGATTCTGGTTTTTCAGAAGAATAGAACCCACGCCAGTAGCGAAAAACTCCCTCTCCTTTATAATCATAAACAAATTTAGAAAGTGTATTATCTAATAATTCTTGTGAGGGAATAATCTGCGTTACTCGAAAATTTACCAACGAATAATCAATACTAGGATAATGAAATTTTATCAAACCTTTTGTTATTCTAGTAAGAAAATTAATAGCCCTTTGTTTGGGAAATGCCATTCCTGTATCACTTTTCCCAATCTTAACCAGACTTTCAGCTACGTGCATCTTTAATTTAACGCTTCGACGAAAAGAGGAGTTCAATACTTTATTTGTCCATATCCATGCACCAGCAAGGGATCTATCTTTTAGAGATGACGCAAAAATACGAAACGCCTCGTCATCCATGGAGAATCCTTGGTTGCAGGCACTACAGCATTTAACTTTTATTAGATTGCTTGGTTTGGGTGATGGAAAAAAGTTTTGTGGCGGTATATGATCCCACGTTATATCCCTTGTCGATCCACAGTTAAAGCAAACTTCCATTTAAGCAACAATCAGATTTTCTTTATTTTTCTATAAATCCATACTACTAAGGCAACAAGACCAAATACGCTAGCAATATCTAACAGTATCCTCCAGATTACTCCTTCTACTCCCGCAGAAATCATACCAGCCAAAATACCTATTACCGCAGTCTTTCCCCAGTCTGATGTTGTAAATTTTTTTAAACTTTTAAATTGCATGTTTTTTATTTAATACTAATGATAAATATGGCTAAAAGATATTATTGATTTCTCAGAGCTTTTCCATATCGTTTATACTGTTTGAGTATCGGATTATTTGTCCTCCATTAGTAATAGTAACGTCAACGCTTTGATATTTTGTAGAGGTTTCTTTAATACACATTATTCCATTAGCGTTCTTGTATGCGCCCTCTTTCTTTGGATCCACATCCCCACAAACCTCATGTTCTTTAGTTAGACTTTTATTATTATTCTTCCAGCCGAAGAAGTAGTTTGTCTGTTTGTTCCCATTATCTTTCTTCCCAACTCTAGATGGATCAAGCTCCCAATTAGACAGGTCTACTCCAAAAATACTTTGCTGGCTAATGATATAGTCGTAGACAATCTTCTGGGCTTGGTCTTGAGTATAGCGATTTGAGTAGTCATAAGACGGTTGCAGAGCAAACCATGCTGTGCCGTCGTTATTTCTACCCCATGTGCTTGTATTACTTATTGGATCAGCAATTTCAAGAATAAGATTAGTTTTTGGATCAATTCTAAAACCAAACTGACCAGCATTATATGATTCCTCTACGGGATTATTGAAATTATTATTTTCAAAGCGGCTACAAACGAAATCAACTTGTGCATCAGGACTTCCTAGAAATTCTCGGATACTGGTAATGGCTTTTTCTTGCTCCTCCACTGGGCGAGCAGTTAAGGCACACAATTTTTTATATGCGTCTTTGTATTCTTGTGAATTGGCCTCATGATTTTTATTAAGCGTGGAAGCTAGCTCTGCAATCTGCTCAGCATTGGAATTCGAATTAAGATTATTTGTTTTTTTCTGCAAAGAAAAATAGGTAAACAAACCTGTAATGATAATTACTATTATACCCGCTAAAACAGCTTTTTTCATATTCAACCTATTTAGTTTAATTCTAAACATTATTATTTGCTAACCACCTTTCACCACACCACATCAATGACACAACAAGATTTGTTGTAGCTATTCTTTACACTGATTAGATCAACTAAGATTTTAGGTATCAATAATATATACTTCCTTCAACCAGGGGCTTGTCTCTAAATATATTATTCTTAATCGTTCCAAGATTGCTATCTGGCATGATCAATCCCTAATTATTTTCAAACAGATAATTCCTCGTGAGACCAGATGGGGGCATCGAGTATTGGATCTTTTGATTTTAATAAAGCCGCAAACCATTTGGAATCTAGCTCTGGCAAAAAATATTTTAAATATTCTGGCTTTATAAATGCCTTTATCATATCTTCAAGATCTTCTATGTTTTCCGGAAATAACCCCGTTATCCCATCTTCCTTTGATGCACTAATCTTTTGCCCTTTGCAATATATTAATGGGATTCTTATTAATGGAACCAACTTATCACCCCATTCTTTGTTTATATTTTTTTCGTGAACATTAGATATTCTGTTCGAATGAGGATCATCTCCACGCATGATATGAGTGACTCCTAATAGTTCATCCATTTTCATGTGACAATATGCTTTATTAAAACGTCTTGGTAATTGATCAGTAGCAATACATAATTTTTTTAGTCTTTTGATACGATCTTTAGGAAAACCAGAAATACAAACATGAGCATGCTCCATAATAAGTGGAATTTTTCTACCAACTTTGTTTGTTGGCAGACTCGCATATTCCGCGGATGCCTCAACCAATTCCCGATACAACTTTTTATCGTCTAAAGTATCCCAACCATAATCATAAATAATAGGAACTTCATTTGTCTTATCCTTAAAAACTCTATATTTTTGAGAACGTTCTACGCCGTCCAAAGAATGGCGCACGCCATATTCATCGATCACTTCTGACATTCCACATAGTTTCGCAACATTATAAATTCTTTTGAAACCCTCATTTCTTTGTTGTTTTTCTTTTTCACTCGCATCTCTATGCATGCTCCCTTTTGTTTTAAGTTGCCAATCAATTCTTACAATAGCCCTTCCTTTTAACGCCTTGGCTGTCCAGCAAGCAATAACAAATAACAGCGCATGGCCATAGTGAGCCGCATTAGAAGAAATATTCGGCGCTACTCTGATAATCGGTTTCGTCATATGTTTTTATTAAATAATATTTAGTTTCTATCTTTTCCAACCAATCCCGTATCTCATGATACTCGTTGAAAAAAACTTTTCATTTGGTAGTGCCCCATTATAATCAAAATCTCTCCAAAATTTAACATTTGGAACCCAATGATAATCCAGATTCTTCATTTCTTTTTTAAAACCATCAAGTTGGTTTATGGTATCCAATCTCAATTGCTCATTAGAACAATTATGAGAGTATCCTTTGTGGATATAACTATCAGTTATATCCAATCCTTCAGAAAATCTCTTTAGGAGTGGTTGTTCATTATAATATCTACTTCCCGGCCTCAAAGCGAGAAAGTGTAACTTGATCTCATAACTAGCTATTTCCCTTGCTAAATCAAAGGTTTTTTTCACACTATCAGATGTTGCTTCAGGAAGATCCAAAATCCAACTAGTTCTGACTCTAATACCAATTTTTTGAGCAAACCGTATAATTTTAGTGGCCTGTTCATCAGAAAATTTCTTCCCCAAATTTAAACGAATATCATAATCGCCATGCTCCATACCAAAATGTATCCATCTGCAGCCTGCTTCATACATAATACCTAGCAACTGCTCGTCTACATCAATTATTCTACATAAGCACCCCCAAGTAACAACTATTTTATTACGTTTTATGGATTCACAAATTTGTACGACTCTATATCGATCATTAGAAAAATTATCGTCCAAAAAAATAATTTTGTGAGCCCCAAGACTTACTAGATGCTGCATCTCAGATATAACCATCTCTGGAGAGGCAGCTCTCCATGGACCCAAGTAACCATTAGTGGAACAAAATTTGCAGCAACCATTACACCCCCTACTAGAGATAATAGAATGTACGTCTATGTAGTCATCAAAATTACATAGTTCTCTATTTGCTATTGGTCCAGATTGAGGAATCAACTCGTAAATGTTTTTCCTATTACCCCTAGGAAGTAATTTGGGATTAATGGATTTATTTTTCTGGGTGACTATATCACTATTTTCATCTAAAAGATTTAAATTTTTATGTCTAAATAAATCTGTAAGGGTAGTTTCTGGTTCACCAACAATACAACCATATAGCATAGGAAATTTGTCCAATACATCCTTTGGAAAAAAACTCGCCAACCTACCAACAAGTAAAATACAACTTGATAATTTTGATATTTTATAAAATAAATCTTCAAAAACTTCGACCGATTCGGCCGAGTAAAGGGGTATTAGATAATCGAAAACAACTATAGCAACGCTATAATGTTTGAGTTTCGTATTATTTATCGACATAACACCAAAACGGTCTAAATCAATAAATTCTACACTGTTATTGTTATGTTGAGCCCACGTAGCAAGTGTTAATGCATCAACCGGCTCAATCAGAATAGATGGGTCACTATTTGGAACGTTTGGGGCACTTACTATGAGATAATTTATATCCATCACATTCAATATTTCAAAGCTTCTAACTTCTAGTATTAAAGTAATCTTCCAACATTTTTTTTGTATATTCGGCCATTTTCAGATTTTTCACTTCTTCCGCGGAGAAAAACGCTACATCATCCCCCTCTTTTTGTTGTTCTTTCAAAATTTCAATAGACTTATTAGTCAAAGCAGTAAAGACAAACTGTACGTAAGTTCCTCTTTCCCTCCCAAGATTATATTTCTTGAAAAAATTCAAATTCTCAACTTCTATCCCTAGTTCCTCTTTCAGCTCTCTTTTGGCTGTTTCTTCAGGCTTTTCACCTTCCTCTATCTGACCACCAAACTCACTCCAAGAATCTTGATTCCACCTATTTCTTTTATCCCTGTGTTGAAGTAACACAGATCCATTTTCAGAAATTAATATAATACCTGCCCCTTGACCTATAATCATAAATTTATATTTAAATTAATAATATTTAATGAATAATAAAAAGTTCTTTGCTGGCACAAAGAACTCGCATTCATTTCAACGGCAGCCAAAGTTTTTTTGGACTATTATACGATTTACGAAATCAATGCTCATTTGAAGATCTTTGTTTATTAAATGGTAATCGACCATATCCTTCCTGAAACCGGCCAATACTTGCTTGGCAAGACCAAGACGCAAGACAATATCCCCTTCGTCCTCTCTGCTTCTTTTTCGTAAACGTCTTTCCAGCTCCTCAATAGACGGCGGGGAAACAAACACCGATACAATGTTGTTGAAGTATCTCTTTAGCTGTTCTATACCCCAAAGTGTTGTTTCCAAAAGAACGTTGCAACCACCGTCCAAGGCACAGGTAATCTCACTGATTATTATGCCATAATGGAAGCCGAATTGTTCTACTTTCTTGCTAATCAGCATCCCGTGCTCATACAACTGCCCATACTCAGCTTCAGTAATATGATGGTATTCTTTGATACCAGTGGCGTCGTCTCCCTTCGTCTTGGGTCTAGTGGTAACCGATGGAACAAGCTCGAAATCTTTGTTTTGACTCAACAAGGAGATTTTAATACTTGTCTTGCCCACACCAGAAGGTCCACACAGGACGAGTATTAAGCCCTTATTATCGCACTTAGCGACATCTATTATGGCCATTATGGCTCCTTTTTTGGTACTTATTGCCTTATTCGATTTTTAAAATACAGATTTTGTGTACCAATTTTATATTATAATGTCAACTATATCGTCCCTTTGTTCAGATATCGTGTCAACGTAAATTGACAGAATATTCACCCTTCACAATATCCTATAATACTTTTTAATTCCTACTTCAGCGCTTCGGAGATTTTGCTTTTTTCTCTTTATCTCTCTTTATAACTTCAGCCACAGCATCAATAACTTCTTTCGGGGCACAATCGCGTTTGAAGAGATAAGCCGCTGCCCCCATTTCTCGACATTTTTTGCGATCCTGTGGAGTATCTAAATTAGTAAAAACAATGATTGGGATATCTTTTGTTTTTGGGTTTTCTTTAACTGCTTTTAGGTAATCATATCCTTGCTCAGCAACAGTGTTTTCTGGCTTGGGAATAATAATATCCAAAAGAACAACATCAGGTTGTTCAAATTCAGTGATAGTTAAACCCATTTGGATATTATTATCAGTGGTCATGAAATCATATCCTTTCTTCTCAAAGACGTCATGATAAATATCTACCAGAGCTTTTTCATCTTCTATAAAAATTATCCGGCCAACTATCGATTGTAATATATTAGTACGAGCCATGAGTTTATTTTTTAGTTGAATATTTCTATCTTGTTTTCTCTGGTCACGATATCACCCATATTACCTGCTTGCTGATTAGTGTAAATAGGGATTGTAAAACTAAAAGTGGTTCCTTTTCCAGCACCGTCGCTAGCAAATGATATCTCACCGCCACTACCTTCCATGATTTTTTTAACTATGTATAAACCAAGACCGGAACCGTCAGGATGCATGCCTGAGGCGCCAGTACCGCGGGTGAACTTCTGAAAAAGCTTCTTTTTGTCCTCCTCGGTAATACCATTTCCGGTATCTTTAACGTTGATTTTTAAATAATCTCCGACCAACTCGTAAAATACTACAATTTCACCTTTGTATGTATAAAAAACGGCGTTATCCAACAAATTGGAAATAACGTCAGTGATCCTCTTGATATCACACCAAACGGTTGGAATTTCAAAGTCAGGTTTCTCGGCGGAGATTATTAGTTTTCTTTCTTTGGTATATTGTAAGTTTTTCTTTTCTTCAACCATTTTGTCTACCACGGTTGTGATATCTACTCGCTCCGGCTTCATTCTCATGCGTTCACCCTCCAGCTCGTAAGCATCCAAGAAGTCCGCGACTACCTGATTAATTCTATCTAATCCAGCCTCCACAAATGGTAATGCTTTCTCTGGTTTGTAGTCACCCTCTTTTATCATTGAAAAATATCCTCTCATGATCGAAATTGGTGTATTTAGTTGATGATTAACAACTCGTAAAAAATCAGATTTCATTGCCAATAGCTCCTGATTCAATTGGTTTTTCGTCTCCAGCTCTTTGTTGTTTTTTTCCAAATCCCTATTCTTTTTAGTAATATCTTTGGTCTGCTCAACAACTTGTTGTTTTAAATTTTTAGTTAATTCTGCCAAGGCGTCTCTAGCTTTCGCTTGGGAAAAATTAGCTTCAACAATCTTTTCAGTACTTCTGTTAAAGAAATAACCATAAACTATAACCAAAATAAAAATCATGCTCACTACCAACATCGTGATCTTGCCTTCAACTATAAAAAAAGTGGCTAGAAATATGACCACAAGAATGGAGCTAATTACTTGGTACTGCAAAAACAAGCAGTTACGAAACTTGAATCTACAGTGATTGCAACGTTTATATGGAGAATAGCCAAGATTCTTTACCAACCAACAGTTCAAATTCAGATACCTGTCTTCTATTTTTTCCTTAAGTTTGTTCACTTTTTATTTCCTAAAAATCTTTTTAAGAAGAACATACATTAAGGTAGCCACACAAAAACCCACTAAACAAGCAAGAAATATTAAAAAATCAACCATTAACAAATATATCCAAGCCAAATCAGTAGATTGCCCATAATAGACCCACAAAAAGCCCACAAGTAACAACATTCCAGTCATGCCAGAAACAAAACTCAATTCTCCCGATTCTTTTTGGACTGGCATTGTTTTGCTACCCAATATTTTTCTTATAACTGAGTTGTGAATTTGGTAGAAAATATTTAACTTAAATGAGAACGCTCCAAGAATTGTCATGACTGAAACCGCCAAAACTAACCAGTAGCTATGTACTAAAATAGCCACAAGAACAAGTATTGCGTAGACAGCTCGAGAAAATTTTAAGGAATCATCTTGGATTTGACACTGATTCATGGGTTATTTGTTATGTATAAAAATATCTATTTTTCTTTTTTTCCATATAAAACGGCTTCTGATTTCATGAGATTCACCAACTTCCACAAACTATTTGCTTTCATTGGTGAAAAATTTTCTCTAAGTCCAGTCTTATCAATAAAATAAAGATCCGTATTTTCAATCTCCTTTGGCGTCAAGCCGTTTAAAACTCTCAAGAGTAAAACAGCTGTCCCTTTTATTATAAGCGATATACTATCGACTTCATAGAAAACTTTTCCGTCTTGAAGCGAAGAGCAAAACCATGTATTTACCTGGCACCCCCTTATTAATGTATCATCATTCTTATTTTTTTCTTCAATAGCTGGTAAGGTTTTTCCCAACTTAATAAGATAACCATATTTATCTAACCAATTATCCAGAAACCTAAACTCTTTAATAATTTGTTCCTGTGTATCTTGTGTGATCATTTTATTTAATTGAATATACTTTTAATTCTAAGCAAAGCATCACACAGTAAATCAATTTCCTCGAAAGTATTATAAAAAACCAAAGATGCCCTAACGGAACCTTCTGTTCCATAGTGATTCCACAGGGGGTGTGTGCAGTGTTGGCCGGTACGTACTGCAATACTCATTCTGTCCAGAAGCACTCCGGTATCATACGGATGGATATTATCTAGCAAAAAAGAAAACAGACAGGCTTTGTTATCAGCAGTGCCATACAACTTAATACCATTAATAGCTGTTAATTTATTAGTTGCGTAATCCAGCAACTCTTTTTCATAATTACGAATATTTTCTAACCCTATGCTGGTTATATAATCAATCGCCATTCCAAGCCCGATTGCACCAATATAGTTTGGGGTACCAGCTTCAAATTTGAACGGTAAATCATTGTAGGTAGTTTTTTCAAATGTTACATGATCAATCATATCTCCTCCGCTTTGGTAAGGAGGCATTTCTCTTAATAATTTTTCTTTACCATACAAAACGCCTGTACCAGTCGGGCCATATACCTTATGTCCAGAAAAAGCATAGAATTCGCAATCTAAATCCTGAACATCAACCTTCTCATGCTGAATACCCTGCGCTCCATCTATCAAAACCGGAACGTTGTTTTTATGAGCAATTGATATTATTTCTTTTATTGGATTGATAGTTCCGAGGGAGTTAGAGACATGTGTAACTGCCACCAATTTGGTTTTTGGACTAATTAGCTTTTTATATTCATCCAACAACAACTCGCCCTTATCGTTAAAGGGAATTACCTTTAAAAACGCTCCTTTTCGGTTGCACATTAACTGCCATGGAACAATGTTGCTATGATGTTCCATCTCAGAAACAATAATTTCATCACCTTCGTTTACGTACGCCTCCCCAAAAGAATATGCTACTAAATTAATAGAAGCTGTAACTCCGCTAGTAAAAACAATTTCCTGACTTGATTTAGCATTCAAAAAATCTTTTATTTTTATTCTAGCGATCTCATACATCTCAGTCATTTGCCCACTTAAATAATGAACACCTCGATGAACATTACTATTATGTTCAGAGTGCAATCTGTTTACTGCATCTATAACAACCTTTGGCTTCTGGGTGGTCGCTCCATTATCAAAATAAACTAAAGGCTTGCCATAAACCTTCTGACTTAGGATTGGAAAGTCTTTCCTTATCCTTTTTATATCTAACGCGGATGTTTTGTGAGAACTCTTAAATCCTAGCATTTCATTATCTTATTACATTAAACTCTTTTACTTATATTGATAATAGTAGTTTGATACGTATTTATTGTATTTAAAAATGACCGAAAATAAAAGGCTATTCTCTCAACAAAGCCAAAATGCGAGTTTATCGCAAATATAACTACGCATTACTACTCAATTGATTCGAAGACGGAATAGTTTAGGTACACTAGACGCCCCGCAAGTGATTGCGTCATTCATATGGTTGTATGAACAATTTATCAGCTTCTCAGTATTTCCTTGTCGATGAATACCTTAGTCATTAAGTAGTTCATTGTTGCTAGACAAACACAGCGTCCGATCCCCGGGTATTCCGGACTCGAACTAAATTAGAGCATTTTGTAAAAACAAAAATACTCTGATGCCAGAGTATTTTGTGCTTATTTAAGCTATTTTATTGGTTTTTGGGACTGGATAGGGACCGGTCGCCAGGAACCAAATCGAACTGCTCCCGGGGTCGGACTCGAACCGACAACCTACTGGTTACACTTATTCATATGTTTCCATATGGCGTGGACTATATCATCATCCTCGACGTTGCGGTGGGATGCAGGGCGCTGTGAGTCTCTGAACCTTCAATCCTCCACTTGGAGAAAAGCTTGGCTGCGGATTACCATATCCAGTTACGGATTTAGGCTTCCCGATCCGCTATTTCAGCGGACCCGCTGTGTTAGCGGGCAATTCACCCTGTTTTTCAACCTCGATTACTCGAGGAAGCTGCCATTTAGTTAACCCTTCGACACTGCTCAGGGTCGACTGCTGTCGACAGCCAGTTGCTCTGCCATTGAGCTACCCGGGACTATTTGCCACGACGACCATCCGAACCGCTAATAAAAGCGACTCGCCGTAGCAAAGTGAGAATAGCGCGGAATATAACGAAAAGCAAGCATTTTCTGCTTCAAAACGATGTATTTCTTTGTGGTTGAATACACTATTTGCTTCCATTCATTATTGGGGATTGCTTCAGCGCCGTCTTGGCGCTTCGCAAAGACGAACGACAACGGGGCACGACTAAGATTCCCGCCTACGCGGGAATGGAACATTGTTTCAAGTTACGTTTGTCTGTGGAGATTGCTTCACCCGCATCTGCGGGTTCGCAAAGACGACGCCACTACGACGGATTCCTGCTTGTAGCAGGAATGACAACGGCTATTGAGATTGCTTCGCTACGCTCGCAAAGACGACGACTAGGATACGACTAGTAATCTCGGAGTTTGCGGAGAGTGCGGTGCTGACGGATTTTTTCGAGTGCCTTGGCTTCGATTTGGCGAATACGTTCGCGGGTAACATCAAACTCTTTACCAACTTCTTCTAAGGTGTGGTGAATGCCATCTTTTAGACCGAAACGCATTTCAAGAATTTTTTGTTCACGAGGAGCCAAATCAGACAAAACTTCAACAACATGTTCGCCGAGAATTTCTCTTGATGCCGCCTGTTCCGGTGTTACAGCTTCTTCATCTTCAATAAAGTCACCGAGCGTTGAGTCTTCTTCATCGTCACCAACAGTTTGGTCGATCGAAACAGTTTCCTGAGAAATTTTCATGATGTGCTGGATCTTGTCGACAGGCAATTTCATTTCTACAGCAATTTCTTCCGGCAGCGGATCACGACCAAGATCCTGCAACAAACGGCGTTGCACCTGAGTGAATTTGTTTATTGTTTCCACCATGTGAACAGGAATACGGATAGTACGAGACTGGTCGGCCAACGCGCGAGTGATGGCTTGGCGAATCCACCAAGTACCATATGTTGAAAACTTATAACCACGGCGATAATCAAATTTATCAACGGCGCGGAAAAGGCCGAGATTGCCTTCTTGAATCAAATCCAAAAGTGAAAGATTTTTGCGACCGGTATATTTCTTGGCGATAGAAACAACTAAACGCAAGTTTGCTTCCGCCAAACGCTTACGCGCTTCTTGGTCGCCTTTTTCTGTGCGCTTTGCGAGTTCTACTTCTTCTTCAGACGTAAGCAAATGAACTTTACCGATTTCACGCAGATACATTTGTACCGAATCGTTGGAAATATTGCTGATATCAATAGTTGTCTCATCCTCTTTGTGGTGACTCTTTTTTCCAATCGGTTCTTTTTTGCTTTTTGGTTTAATTTCTTTATCTTTGGCAGAAGGTAAATCGTAATCAATCAAAGAGCTGACCGGCTCTTCAATACGCAAACCGCGGCTGGCCAATTTGTCATAAAATAGTTCTAACGCCTCAATATTATCTTCAATATTGGGAATCGCACGCATTATTTCTTCTTCAGTCACAAAACCAACCTGTTGCCCTTTTCGCAAAAGTTCCTGAACAGTTGGAGATATTAAGATTTCTTCTGCAGAGATTTCATCCTTCTTTTCCTTAACTCGTTTTACCGGTTTTTTGTGATGAGCTTGTGCCTTGTGAGATGTTTTTTTAAACGCCATTTTAGTTTGTACGGCTGAATGTTTTTTCGCCGACTTTGAAACAGTTTTCTTATTTTTTGGCCGAGAAGTTTTTGAAACTTTTTTCCCGGAATGGGGGTGGTGCTTTTTGGATGCTGCCATAATTTAATTTGTCGTAAGATTTTCCGCTTGAACAAGTTCCTCAGTCAACTGCGCTATTTCTTGCAGTAATGCCTGTCGTTCTTGCGGCGTCGTCTGATCAATTTTTCTCGTCAGCCGGTTTAAATTTCGTCGAATATGCGACTGAAGTAATTCTTTTAGTAGCGAGTGAATTTCTTCATCGGGCTGAAACAAGAGACCCTCTTCCTGCTCTACTTCAATTGCAAGAATATAGTCATCTATCAACCTGAGGAGATCCTCTGGAAGATTTTCCCTCAATCCGGAAAAATCAAACGAGTCCCCTTTGCGGTATTCAGCATTATACAACCTAATATACTCATTAAACAAGCCCCTTGTGTGCACACCGGTAAAAACCTCCGGAGAAAGAGTTTTTAGCACGTCAGGGAAACTTCCAGGCAAAAGTAGCAACAAGGTTAAAAGACGCTCTTCGCGTAACACCAGCGGATCAAAAAGAGTGTCCGAACTACTTTCTTGTTCAGTCTGTTTATAATTTGATGCTTGCGAAACAGTATTTGGTGAACCGGCTAAACGTTTTAAATCTTCATTAAGATAACGTGAATCCAAATCTAGCTCCTCCGCCAATTTTTGGAGATATTCACCACGCGTAACAGCATCGGGAATTTTGGACAGTAACGGCAAAATTTCTCCGGCAATAGATTTCTTGGCCATCGCATCAATTTTTTTGTGCATGCTTAAAGATCGACGAAGAAGAAATTGGAAAGCGTCGGTTCTTTCCGCAATCGCTTTTCGCCAAGCTTCGGGATCTTTTATGGCCAAGTCCGCCGGATCCAAACCATTGGGCAACAAAACTGTGGTAACGGCAAAACCGGCAGAAATAGCCATATCAATGGCACGTCTTGTCGCCTCGCTTCCAGCGGCATCTCCATCAAAAGCAAAAGCGACATTTTCGGTAAAACGTTTGATAATTTGCAGATGTTCTTCGGTTAGGGCGGTGCCGGAAGTGGCCACCGCGTTGGTTACTCCTGCTTGGTGTGAAGCCATAACATCCGTGTATCCTTCAACAACGATTATTAAATCTTCTTTCCTAATTGTGTCACGCGCCCGATCAAGACCGTAAAGAATACGGCTTTTTTTATATAATGTTGTTTCAGGACTATTAATATATTTGGCAGCCGGACGATTGGGATCTTCTTTTAATATCCGCCCTGCCAAACCAACCACCGATCCGTGCATGTCTGTAAGCGGAAAAATTACCCGTCCAAAAAAGCGTTCGTAGTAGCCGCGTTGACCTTGAGCGATAATTCCCGTTTGCACCAAATCGTCGGCGGTGACACCGCGAGCTTTAGCTTTTTCTATCAATGGTGTCCCAACGTGGGGCACAAAACCAATACGCCAATCCTCTATCGATTTTTGACTTAAACCCCTTCCCAAAAGATAATCACGCGCTGTTTTTGCCGGAGCAGTTTTTAAAAATATCTGCTGATAAAAATCAGCTGTTGTGTTTAAGGTGGCACGCAAACGTTCGCGCTCTTCTCGATGTTCCACTTGTTCAAATGCCAAAGTTACACCCGCTCTTTGAGCTAAAACACGCAACGCCTCAGGAAAAGTCATCCCCTCTTTTTCCATCACCCATGTAAAAATGTCCCCAGATTTTCCGCATCCAAAACAATGAAACATTTGACGATTGGGGCTGATAATAAAAGAGGGCGTCTTCTCATTGTGAAAAGGACAGAGCCCTTTAAAATTTGCTCCGATCTTTTTCAGTCGAACCTGCTCCCCCACAAGAGCCACGATGTCCGTACGTTCCTTAACTTGTTCTACATTTTGGTCGCTCATGCAAAATGAGCTTATATCCCTTTTTGCGTTAAGTGAAGCCCCTTCTCTTGACTAGTGACTGACCAACGCGGGCTTAGCATCTTCATTCGTGAGTGTTTGAGATGTTGAACTTGGCGCACTATTTGGATTTGGTGTTGCAGAGGAGTCAACAAAATTGTAACCAAGATCATCCGTATTGTTTGAAACATTTGGAACATTAGTTTTATAAATACTGTCGGATGCCACCATTGGTTTTAATTGTTTTCTTGGCTCTGAAAATTTTGCCGCCAAAGCGAATACAAAAAATAAAAAAACAAAGAACACTATAAAAACAACGCTTGCCATCAAAAAAATCCGCATCACGGACGCGCTGTTTTTGTTATTAGTGTCATTTTGTTTTTTTGCCATTTCTTTTCTATCCTTGATTATACCAAAAATTGAGCCGCAACAGTGCTTCCCTGTTTAACTGTTAAAACAGGGAAATTAGAAACAGAAACTGTCTGTTAGATAGATGGGGATTCCGTCGGAGATGGTGGAATCAAATCTGTCGGAGTACCCATTGGTAAACCGGACGAATTTGTAGGAACTGTCGAAGCAAATACATTTGAAGATGCGTTATCAGAGGAGACATACATCGACTTCATTCCCAGATATAGCAACCCTGCCACTACCATGACCCCCAAAACAATTAAAGTATTTTTCATAGAATTTCTTTTAGATTATTAACTACATAGCAATACTAAAATACAAAAAATAATAACGCGGTAACCAAAGACACACGTTAGTTTGGTTACAAACAGTTAATCTTTGATTGTCGTACCCTTGAACTGACTACCGTCCAAGATGTTTTTAACATTCACCAAATCTTTTCCGCCTGCCACAACAACTTCCAGATTTGACTCTTGCGCAAGCCGCGCCGCAACCGGATCGACAGGAGCATGGATACCTGGTGTCCATTCCGATGGTATAAGATTCATATATTCTTTCCATGTCATTTTTTCTATCGCTTTGGCGTCAGCATGCAATTGATTGTCTTTGTCGTAAACATAATACGGTTTGCCTAAAATAATCGCTTGCGATACGCCAAAATCCGCGGCAATTTGCGTTGCTACATAATCAGTAGACCATCCCGGACGCCAGCCAGCGCCAATAATCACAGGATAATCTCCAAACTCGCTAATTTTTCCCCGCGCTTCAAAAATAATCGGGTTTGCTATCTCTTGAAAAACAGTGCGTAAAAGATGGGCATTTAAACGCGTAGCATGGATACCTATCCAATCCTTATCCTCATCCGAAACCATAACGATTTCAGATGCCGCTTTCTGATACTGGCGCGCCGGACCACCGCCACCAATAACCAAAACAAATCGTTGATCAAGCTTTATCTGCCCAAGCAGAAAAGCGCGAAACTCCTTTAGATAAGCGACATTAACTTCACCAGGACAGACAATCGAACCACCCAAAGCAATTACGAAGTCACGTTTATTCGAATCAGACATCCGTGTTATTTTAGACGTTTTCTGCTTTTATTTCAAATAGACTAATCTAAATAATTTGTTATGTGATTTTTTACAGCTCCCTTACATCTCCCGGAATTATTCTATTAAGAACATTGACGGAGGGACAAGTAGTGCCTGAGACAGTAACTGATGATCCCACACCGGCTTTAGTGAATCTTATTGTTGCATTTGCAGTACCCTGGCCGGAAGTTACTGTTCCGTTGGAAGAGGGGACGACACTCCATGTGTAACCGGTTCCTCCTGTTGTGGTGAAGTTAACGTCCGATCCCGTGTAAACATTTGAGGATTGACCTGAAGCAAGTGAACAAGAGAGAGTTGAGGCCGGATTGATCATCACATCGATATCTTTTAATTTTGATGTGCCATCTAAGCCATTGCAAGTTATTGAGTATGTTTTCGGCATAGCACTTGCACCTGTGTTTGTTGGTGTATCAATACCGCTGCCACTTGTGCCCGTGCCTGATGCCATGAAATTATTGGCGGTTGGACAACTAGATGTGTACATACTAGACCACGTTAGGTTTACTGGGGTACCAGAAGGAACTCCTGAAGCAGGAGCATCAGAAGTTAATGTTACAGTTGGGCTGGGATAAGAAACAGTTACTGTGCAACTGCCTGTTTTTCCGCCACTACTAACCGTAACTATTTTACTGCCAATGGTTGAATAATTTATTACTACGCTATTTCCAGAACCAGAAACCTTCGTTCCATCATCTCCCAAACTAGGCCATGAATAGCTGGTATTGTCACCACCACTGGCAGTTACTGCCACGTCTTGATTTACGACTGCATTGGTGTTTTCACAGGTTGGCGAAAAGTTCAACCAGCCATAGACACCAAACCAATTGGCGAGAAACCACGTTTGATTAACTTTTAAATGTTTTTTGTAACCAGTAATCCTAAAGGTTGTGTTACCCACATTTTCATTCACGCTAAAACTTCCTGTAAACGTAGACTTTAAGGCATAATATTTACCATCATATTCACTTCCAGAAACGTATTTACCGCTGCTCTCGTCGTATTCAGTCGTACCAATGTTGGTGGTCCAGTTAACACTGTCGCTCACTGTGCCGTTATAACCCAAATTTAAACCATTAGTTCCTTCACTGTTTTTATGAGCAAAGTAGTCGTGAAAAGGAACCCAGTTGTTGGCCGTTGGAACAATTTTTCCGCCAGCTTTAAGATGATCGATTGCAATACCCGCATGTGAGCCCCTGTTATTGCATTTATCCCAATACAAATCAAAATTTATGGGAATGTTTGTGGGTAAAAAAACTTCTGCTGTATTTGGTTTGCTAATTTTAACCCTTACCCCCTGAAAACTCCCGCGATACACATAGTAATAATTACCAGCTCCGGCATCAGGAGTAATATCTGGGATAATTTTGACAGCATTTGCCACCGGCAAATTCACTATTAATATTCCCAACCCACCAAGCACCAAAAGCATCATCATAATTGTTGATTTTGTGTTTGCCCCGCTACGTTTATGGGTTCTAACCAAAAGAACTATGGTACCGATCGTACCAATTAAGGCGATAATTACTCCCAAAACTAATCCTACAATATTGGGCTTTGCGGTTGGAGAAGTTTGATTTTGTTGTGTGGGCACTCTAGAGCCAACTGTATTTTTTGGCGCAGGAACTTTGTATGTATAAGTATCAAGCACGTTACCTTGTGCATCTTTCAGGATTACTTTGAGCCCGGGATCTTGCAGGGCTGACTGAAGATTAAAGATAAAACTAATCGGTACAACTGCACCTGTTTCACCACTAAGCTTAACTGCTTCCGATGTTTGTTCCGCAATCTGTTTGTCTCCATCAAGAATGGCAACTGTTGTGGCGGCTTCCAAAACACTGGAATCATCGGCTGGACCAACAATATTAACATCTATCTGCGCCTTTTTGGTTGTTAACTCATTAAACACAGCGCTAATAACTTTTCCTGATCCTCCCTTTACAACCAAACGATATTCGGAAACACTGGAGACAGTTTTGCCGTTCTCATCCACGAAATCCATAAAGATTGTATAAGATCCGGGCTTTTCCGGAGCTTTTATTTCAATAGATCCATCGGTGGCCTTTTTGCTGGGAACAACTGCTGGCAACTGTTCGCCCGTTTGTTCAGATACTTTTGAATTTAATGTTTTGGTTTCAAAAATACCTAAGTGCGGTTTAACTGTTAGAGATTTGGTACCGCTATTTAAGTAGCTAAAACCAAGTGTTACATCGCCATTGGGATCAACGTTTAATCCGTCTAAAGCAAAAGATTTTTGTTTTAGGTCATTTGTTTGGGCAACCCAAGTTATTGGCACGATAATAAACCCGGTATCTCTTCCCAAGGAGACATCGGCATTGTCCCATCCTAAACCGACATTCTTGGAAGTTTGAACACGAATTCTAATGCGATAGTCACCTTTTGGTACACCTGGAATAGTAAGTTTAAAAGGGATTGTCTTCTTTTCCTTTGAGGTCAATGAAGCAATATTGAGATAATCTTGACTTGCATATGTTTGATAATCTTCCGGAACAATAGTGTTTGGTTTTAATTTTGGAGCAGCGTCGATAAGTGATACTACATATCCAAGATCACCGATTAGCAGGTCATTATCATTGGCCATCACAAAAGAACCGCTGATCTGGTCGGCTTCAGCACTATATTTATCAATCACTATATCGCTTACGGAAACAGAGGGAAGAAGAAAAACATTTTGGTCACCACTGCCCTGTAGCGGAGACGCCACGAGAGGCGCTTCCACTGCCTTCGCAACTTTTATCATAAATAGACCCCCGATAACCACTGTTATCACCAAGCCAAATACGCAAGCTATTTTCTTCATCAAAGTATGTTTGTTTATAGATTTGTTATTTAATGGCTCTATTTTACCACATTTCCACCTGTTATCAAAAACATCCCTCTATGATTCGTCAAGAATTATTTTATCTTTGAATGCTCCCCTTTCCTCAACTTTCTTTTTTCTTGCTGTGTTTACGTCTTCTTGATCGAATTTTTTGTAATCAGCTATCGCATCAATTACCTCAACCAAATCAGCAAACTCTTCAATACTTTCGTCTTGTTTAAATTCCTCAATTTCTTCAATTAATTTTTCTTTCAACTTCTCCCAATATTCCGCCTCATTTGCAACATGAAAAAGGGGTTTTCCGCCTTTTTTGACGATGTATTCCGGAATTTTATCCCGCACCAGTTTATTGTATTTCATAGGTTCATTATACACCCATGAAATATGATAATTTCGAATCCACCCAGCAACACAAGCAGTTGGCTCGCTCCCTCTCCTGCTAATATAAAACAAGCGCATAGAGCGCTTGTTTTATATTATGCGGTGTTTTTTGGACGAAGTTCGAACATTTTTTGACGAAAATCCGAATTCCAAATTTTGAAATCCAATCGCTCGGGCGGGCAAAAAGGAAGGGGGTTGGGGGGAAGGAATTTTTGCCCGCCCTCGTTTTCCGATTCCAATTTTTTTCCGCCGCCGAATTTCGTGCCAGCGAAACTGGCGCGCCGCCTTTTCTAATTATAACAGCCCGCCGACCAATAATCTAAAATCTTTCTCTGTTTCCCAGACCTTAACCAATTCGTCAAAATTATCATCTGGTTTTTGCATAAGGCGGGCAAGGTTATCAATTTTTTTCAACTCTTCTTGTGTAAGTTTGTTAAACTTTTCGTTTCCGCCATAACCTCCAATGGGTCCATAAGTATAAATAATTTCATTGTTCATAAGAGAGTGGAAATCGTAAAAAAGCGACCAAAGAACCACGATTGCACCCCTAACCCCACCGGCATTGTAAAAATGTTGTGGGTCAAGTTTTTCGGCGCGGATGCCGAGCCACACATCAGCAGGAAAATCAAATTTTCCGTCTGGTATATCGTAAGGGTCTAGACTTTCTTTCAAGCTCAAACTTCCGTCAACATCAATCGTTACCCAACGATTTTCCTGTTCGCTCCAGTATTGGTTTATCCAGTGGTCAGTACTCACATTTCCAATCTTGCCCATATCAAAATATGGAGCATTACCAGCGCGAACTCGCGCCGGGATACCTTTTGACTTCAAAATACTTGCAATCATTATTGTTACGAAACGACAAGTCAAAACCAATTTATTTTTTGGTTCACGGTCATTCACAAAACATCTCTTGTCTCGCCGATAAAGTTCGGCGAGCATAGCACCAGCAGTAACTAAAATATCGTCTTCGGGTTGACGCCACCACGGAACTTTTGTCATGTCGCCGAACTTTAGGTCAGCGTTAGTGCCGACATTTCCGGCGGCTAAAGTAGTGCGATGAATAAAGTTTTTGCGTACCAAAAGACCAATTTTTCTTATATCGTCAGGCAAATCATTTTTTAGTTTATCTTGGTATAATCCGGGATAAGTAAAAGTGCCAAAATCTAAATAATGTTTTAATACTTTATCGTTCATATTTTTATTAAGTCCTCTAAATTATTTGGCAAGTCGTCAATCCCACTAAATTCTTTGACGACTACCGATTTTATTTTTTGTTTAATTTCTGGTTTTACAAAAGTAATCGTCATTTCTTTTTCTCCGCCAATACTTTCACAATCGTCTTCGATTAAAACATCGGGGATAATTTTCTCGGCGATATCCTTATAAGATTCTCCGTTCCGGCGGTAAAAAACTTGTCCCTTTGGAAAGCCATATTTTTCTAAAACTGATTTATCTTTTTCAACATCTTCGGTGGTTTCGTGTGAGCTTAAATACAAAATCTCTGCACTTTGCGATTGCCAAGATTTTAATTTTTCTACGGCATTACCAACGGGAACATAAGAAATATAATCATGCACCGAGGGGTCACTACTTAAAACTTGTTTTACTCGCTCTTCGCGAGTTTTACCCTCTGCACCTTCATGCATTATTGCTGTGCCGTGTAGAAAAATTAAAATCTTCATAATTTACTTTATTAAATCATCAACTTGAACTTCTAATGCTTTGGCGATTTTCTGCAAGGTTTCAATCGTTGGATTAGTAATTCCGCCAGTTTCAAGTTTGATGATTGAATTATAAGAAACATCTGCCGCTTTTGAGAGGCGATCTTGCGACAAGCCTTTGGCTTGTCTTAGTTTCTTTATGTTCTTGCTGATTTTATTCTCTTGTGCCATACTTGTATTATAATACTATTATTGATAAAATGGGGTTATGCGAACTTATATTGAAATCATATTATTAGAA
>Ga0247841_10001952_pt1 | contig 43323 bp, 44 predicted proteins | sample LaCruzMarch2015__2_FD_192410 | JGI IMG/M metagenome (GOLD analysis project Ga0247841, IMG submission 192410) | Freshwater microbial communities from meromictic Lake La Cruz, Castile-La Mancha, Spain - LaCruzMarch2015_18m | ecosystem: Environmental > Aquatic > Freshwater > Lake | place: Spain...
AGATGATAAAAGTCATCAGCCAGGCAGGATACTTGGTGGAGAAAGATTTGAAGGAGGGATGCGGTTGAACCGCAGCATCTTGTTTTTTTAAGTTTTTCATGTGGAGTCACAGAGCGCACAGAGGACGAACGCCGAGATTATCTTCGCTCCGAGGCCATCAGATATCCTCCAAAGCTCGCTCCCCAGAGGATCACCGGATAGACGATCATCCTCTCCATGCCGCCTGGACCCAGTCCCAGGTGGATATGAAGCACAAACAGTACCAGGGAGCCCAAAGTCAAACCGCCCAGGAAGATAACCGCGATGGACATGGGAAATCGTATCAGGGCAAAGGATAAGATTTCAGATAATCCGCCAAATATAAAAGTAATGCCGGCGAAGATCTCGTGGTAAGGGCTTAAATTTTCGGGAAAAAAGCCGACGCCCATCGCACCCATGCCGGTTAAGATCATGAGAATAGTGAATATTTTATTTCTATGAAAAGAATGAAATGTAATTGCCGAGAGAGTGATCAGCAGACCCAGGACGATGATGGAGCTGTTGAAGATAGCTGCAGTGGAGCCGATACCAAGATCGCTTATCATATTATTGGACATGCTGTAGCCGGGATAAAGTGCCTCACAGATGAGCATGAAGATGAGAAATTGAGAGGCTCCGACGAAGGAAAGCAATCCGGCAAATCTTTTCGAATACATAGATAATGTTAACTGCATAAATTAATATATAAAGCTATTGATGACGCCTCTTTGAGGCAATCAGCAATGGCCTAGAGCGCCGCATTATCGAGGGCATCCTGGCAGCCGCATGACCTCTCCGCAGGAATTTTTTGCGCCGCCTGATAGATTATCTCGCCCACGATTTCCTGAGACTTTTTCATAAGATCGGCGATCTCAGAGACGGCCAGATCGCTTCCGCCCGCCATTCCCGCTGCGGGGTTGGTAACGACGCACAGCGACGCATAGCAAAGTGCCGCCTCCCTGGCCAGGACTACCTCAGGATAGCCGGTCATGCCTACCACATCCCCGAACTGGCGCATCATCCTGATCTGGGCAGGCGACTCCAGATGCGGCCCTTCGGCGCAAACGTAGACGCCCTCGGCGACCTGCTTGCCAAGCGAGCGGGCTGCTTCGGCCAAAGACGTGCGCAGCACCGGGCAATAAGGCCGGCTCATATCCACGTGAACGGCCTTTTCTTCAAAGAAAGTATTGGGCCGGCATTTGGTGAACTCCACAAAGTCGCTCGGCAAAAAGATGCTGCCCAGGGGATGCCCGGCCATGCTGCCAGCGGTGTTGGTGGAGATGATCGCATTTGCGCCCGATATCTTGGCGGCGGAGACTATGGCCCGGTAGTTAACTTTGTGGGGAGGGAGGTGATTGCCGCCATGGCGGGAGATGAAGACGATCTTCTGTCCCCTCATCCGGCTGCGAACAATGGGCACTTTGCCATAGGGCGTCTCCACCTCGTCCGCCAGTCCCTCCAGGGCAAAGCCCACACCGCCGATGACGGCCAGATCAGGATTCATAAGAGCATTCGATCTTCCTTCCTAAAATGCTTTTTCAAACCATGGGCATGAGCGGCGGCCGGAAGACGCCCTTCTCTGTGATCAGACCGGATACCAGCTCCAGCGGCGTGGCATCAAAGGCCGGATTGTAAACGTCGATGCCCTGGGGCGCGAGGCGTTTTCCGTTCAGGCTGCAGATCTCCTCTGCATCGCGCTCCTCCACCGTTATGTCTATTTCTTCGTGCAGGCGGTCGAAGGTGGAGAGCGGCGCTGCCACGTAGAAGGGGACCTTATGATACCTGGCCAAAACAGCGTGACCGTAAGTACCGATCTTGTTGAAGACTACATCCCTGGTGATGCGATCGGCGCCCACCATGACCTTATCGATCTTGCCCTTTCTCATCAGGCTGCCGGACATGCTGTCACAGATGAGCGTGACCGGTATTTCGTCCTGGTCCAGCTCCCAGGCGGTCAGGCGCGACCCCTGGTGCAAAGGCCGGGTCTCGCAGACGTAGACATGAATGTGCTTGCCTGCGGCAACTGCGGATCGGACGACGCCCAGAGCCGTGCCCCAGCCCACGCAGGCCAGCCTTCCGGCATTGCAGTGGGTGAGGACATTGTCCCCATCATCCAATAGCTTGGCCCCGTTCTTTCCCAGGGCTTTATTAATGCGGATATCTTCCTCTGCGATCTCCTCCGCCTCACCAAGAGCCGCCATACGAATCTCTTCTGCCGTCTCCTGAAGGGCCCCCGCCCGCATGGCCCTATCCACGCCCCAGGAGAGGTTGACGGCTGTGGGGCGCGAGCCTTTGATCATATCGGCAGCCATCTCCAGCTCAGCCGTCATCTCCTGTGCATTGGAAGCCCGAGAGAGCTCCGCTGCCAGCGCCACCCCATAGGCTCCGGCCGCCCCCAGAGCCGGCGCGCCGCGCACGCGCAGGGTCTTGATAGCTTCGATGAGCTGCCGGACGCTTTTTATGCGGAGGGGCAAGAGCTCGCCGGGCAGACGGGTCTGATCAATCAGCCACAGGCCGCCATCCCACCAGATGGTCTTCGATTCACACATGCTCAAGAAAAGATCACCATGCCTGATGCATACATCCTGGTATTATTATTTTTTGCTGCTTCGAGAGATTGATTTCTCTTGCATTTCCGATGGTTGATTATGATCTCCCGTCCCTTAAAGAGAGGCTTTTATAGTTAGAGGCATTTGATTTAAGGGCCTTTGCCCTCTAGCCGAGATGAGAAATCACGATAGTTGCACACGCGGCTGGAATTTGGAGACTGCAATACATGCCGGCTTGCAAAGATCGCCTGGTCCTCTCGGTAGTCCTTCGCTTAGCCCTATGCCTGCTGATCCTTACAGATCTTGGGACAATATCAGCGCAAGCTGAGGATGGCCGGCCCCAGATTCTTATCCTCAACTCCTACAAAGAGAACCATCCCTGGGTGCATGATGAGATGGAGGGCTTCCTGCAGGTCTATCAAAGAGAAGTTCCGGATGCTCCAGATCCCATGATCGAGTACATGGACTGCATGCAATATCCAGAAAAGGAATACCAGAGATACCTTCTCGATCTTTATCGCTACAAATATTCGGAAAAAAAGTTGGACCAGGTCGTTGTTTTCGATGGCCCGGCTATGGCTTTTGTCCTTGAACACCGAGAAGAGCTCTTTCCAGGAGCATTTATCATCTTTGCCGGGACGAAAATCGATACCATTCCTATGAACCTCAGCCAGGAGAACATCACCGGCACGCTGCAAAAGACAGAGATAGCCGGCACGCTGCAGGTAATGCTACAGCTTCATCCGCATACGAGCCAGGTTCTTGTGGTGCTGGATGACACTGAGATAGGCAATGCCATAAGAGATGAGCTTAACGAACAAACCCCTCTTTTTAAAGATAGATTGAACTTGTCGATTTTGCAGATGCCGCAGGACGGCAATATGAGCCAGGTGCTCAGAGCTGTGCCGGCTCTTGACGACAGCAGCCTGGTTCTCTCCGGCCTTTTTGATGAGGACGGAAACGGCAAAACAATCAACTCTCGCGAGGCCACCGCTATTATCAGCTCTCACAGCCAGGTAGCAGTCTACGGCCTTTGGGATTTTCAGTTGGGGCAAGACATTGTGGGAGGAAAACTGGTATCCGGGCAAGTTTTAGGAGAGAATGCAGCCACCCTTGCTGGCAAGGTTTTAAATGGAGATAAAACGCCCATAATGCCAAATAGTTCAGCAGTACTGAAATTTGATCGGAAGCAATTGGAACGCTTCGCCATCTCCGAGCAGTCTCTGCCTCAGGGAAGCATGGTGTTCGATCTTCAGCCTTCCATTTATGAGAAGTATAATCCACTGATCCTGGCACTGGCTACCATGCTCCTCTCCATAGTCCTGGGACTTGTCACCATCTCGGTCCTGAACATCCGACAACGATCTGGAACCGGGAAAGAGCTGAAAGAGAGCGAGCAAAAATACCGGGAGCTATCCCTTCAGTTGCCGCAGACCACTTTTGAGCTGAACGCTCTAGGCAATTTGGTATTTATCAACCGTTTTGGCTGCCAGGTACTTGGCTATACCCATGATGATCTCCAGGCGGGCTTGAACATACTCCAGATTGTGGCCGAGGATGATAAAGAAAGGGTGAGCGAGGACATCAGTCTGGCAATGCAGGGAAATGCACAGGCAAAAGAATACCGGCTGAAAAAGAAGGATGGCAGCACTTTTCCGGCTATTGCTTATTCGATACCCATAGTTAAAGAGGGGCGAACTGTGGGGCTTAGGGGAATATTTCTGGATATCTCTGAGCGCAAACGAACCGAGCTGGCTTTGAAAGAATCAGAGAACAAGTTTCGGGTACTGGCCGAAAAGTCTCTTGTGGGAGTGTATATCGTCCAGGACTGGAAGTTTAAATACGTCAATCCCAGGTTTGCAGAGATGTTTGGATATAGAGTCGAAGAAATGATCTCGAAAATGGGTCCCAGAGACATAGCGCCTGCCGATGAATTGGAAAAAATTGCTGATCGTATTCAAAACAAACTCGCTGCTGAGAACGGTTCACTTTACTATGAGATCATGGGGATCACCAAGAAAGGTGATTTAGTTAATATCCAGGTCTTTGGATCGATAACCACTTATGAGTCCAGTCCGGCGGTTGTAGGAACCGCTCTGGATATAACCGAAAGAAAGCATATCGAAGAGGATCTGATGAGGGCCAAAGAGGCTGCGGAGGCTGCGGCAAGGGTAAAATCAGAGTTTTTGGCCAACATGAGCCATGAGATCCGAACACCCATGAATGCGGTCATTGGAATGACCAGCCTCATTTTGGAGACCGACCTGAACTCAGAGCAAAAAGAGTATCTCGAAACCATCAAAAATAGCGGCCAGGCCCTACTTACCATCATAAATGACATTCTTGACTTCTCCAGGATTGAGAGCGGGAAGATTGATCTGGAATGCCATCCATTTACATTGAGTTCTTGCATAGAGGAAGCAGTAAACCTCATCTCAACACTGGCCTTGGAGAAAGGCTTGAAGCTACATTTTGATGCAGAAGGCGAGATCCCGGAAGCAATTGCTGGTGATGAATCAAGGATTCGCCAGGTTCTGGTAAACTTGCTCTCCAATGCTGTGAAGTTTACACAAGAAGGTGAGATAGAGGTCAAAGCAAAGGCTTCTAAGCTTGCCGATGACAACTACGAGATACAGTTTTCAGTAAGAGATACCGGGATTGGCATATCCCAGGAAACGATGGACAGGCTTTTCCAGCCATTCTCGCAGGCCGATGCATCTACCTCCCGGAAATATGGCGGGACTGGTTTGGGGCTGGCTATAAGCAAGAGGCTGGTAGAACTCATGGGCGGGAGGATCTGGGTCAAGAGTGGGGAAGACAAGGGAAGCACATTTCACTTCACCATCATGGCCAGAAGATCAATCATTCCGGTCAATAAGGCATTGCCCATCTTAACGCACCGAGATATGCCAAAGCATAACAGGGAACGATCCATTCTCCTGGCCGAGGACAACACGGTCAACCAAAGGATGGCAATTCTCATGCTTAAAAAACTTGGATATAAAGCAGATAATGTGGCCAACGGCCGGGAAGCGCTCGCGGCACTGGAGAGCAAATCCTACGACCTGATCCTGATGGACGTGCAGATGCCTGAAATGGACGGCCTGCAGGCTACCAGAGAGATACGCAAACGATGGCCTGTAGGCGGTCCTAAAATTGTGGCTTTGACGGCTCATGCCATTGCAGGCGATAGGGAAAAATGTCTTGAGGCGGGCATGGACGATTATCTATGCAAGCCAATCAATCTCGAGGACCTTAAAATAACCTTAGAGCGCGCTTTTCTCAATTGATTCACTTTATGATCCCTAATGCGATCTCTAATAAGACAATGATGAAAGGAATAATAATGATTAATATTATATATAATAGCTCATGGGAGCCAAAAGGCCATTCACACATTTGATTTAATTTGTCCTGCACAGTAAAAATATCTTTTATGTGCGATACATTCTTATCAGTTGGAACCTCGAATGATTCATCCATAGCTGCCCTCAATTGAGATGAGAAAAGCTCAATTTTTTCTTTTTTAGTTGAGATCATCATCCTGTGTATGCTATACTGAGGCAGGATGAAGTAGGCGAAAAGCAAGAACGCAAAGCTCAGAAACCATAATATCATCTGCAAGGATGAAAACTGGGGGGGCACGATGATGTGGAAAAAGCCCCATATGACGTAGACGCCGGCTGCGCAGATGGTGAACTTCGAGTATAATATCCCGATAGCGTGAAAGTCCGAATACAGCGCGTCAATACGCAGTGGCAAGACCCCAATTTTATGCACGGTGAATGCCGTCATAATCAAAATATATAATCCAGCTCCTTCCAGGTAAACCGCTAAATAATATCCTAATTTAAAAATGAATAATGAAATACTGGAATTAAATGATATCGCGTGGTAATCTATGCCTGCTATGTGAACAAAAAAAATAAAAAATATTGTGAAAATGATCATTCCTTTATCGTGGAAGATATCAGTTTCCTGCTTCCGACAAGTTTCAATTATAGCTCCCTTCGGCAGGCCAACTATGCTAATGAGAATATCCTCAAACGATTCTATTTTATTGTGCGCCCAACTGATAATCGTGCCCTCCAAGGCAATTATGACGGAAATGATTAAAAAAGCATCTACATACCGGAATGTTTTTTCAAATAGCATCAAAATTAGGGATGAAATCAACAAAAAAGCAAACGAAAAGAGAGACCATCCCAGATAATAAGGGATGGGAATTAAAGATATAAGCATCTCTAGATGTGTCTTATTGGATTGCCCATTTGGATCTAAAATACTGCAATGCATAAATTTAGAGCTACCACGCCGATTATGTGTATTTATCTCTCAGCATACTATATCTAATTTATCAGATTCAATTTTTTTTGATTCACTGTATCTCGATTTTGCAGGAAATGAAACAATACAATCTGAAATAGCTTTGTCCTGGCAATATCCAGAACAGAATTGTCTTCAAGGGGCTATACGCTCAGTATCCTCCACCCGACCAGGGGCCGGAGATTGCCAGGACATCGGTCTATGCAAGGAGAAAAGAAAAAGGATGAAAAAACTCCTTTTCCCGGCCTTCCGCAATCCTACCGCTCTTGCATCAATCCAGGATCTTGATGGCCTCGTCTGCCGTCTTGCCCTTATTGACAATGGCAGCTATGGCCATGGTCATCTTCACGGGATCGCCGGCCTGGAAGACATTCCTGCCGATGGCCACGCCGCGCGCGCCCGCCTGCAGGGCACCCTCGATCATCTGCAGGAATTCCATATCCGTCTCCGTCTTGGGCCCGCCGGCGATGACCACAGGCACCGGGCAGCCCTCCACCACGCGCCGGAAGGAATCGATATCGCCGGTGTAGTTGGTCTTGATTATGTCTGCGCCTAATTCGGCTCCGGCCCGGGCGGCATGGGCCACGACCTCCACATCATTGGGATTTAAGATGGCTTTGCCACGCGGGTACATCATGGCCACGAGTGGCATGCCCCAGAAGTCACAACGCTCAGAGACACAGCCCAGTATGCTGAGCTGATCGGACTCGGTCTCAGAGCCGATGTTGATGTGAACGGATACGGCGTCAGCTCCCATCTTCAGGCACTCCTCCACCTGACAGACCTGCACCTTGTTGTTGGGATCGGGGCCTAGAGAGGTAGAAGCGCTCATGTGCACAATCAGGCCGACATCTCGACCGTAGCCGCGGTGCCCATGCCGGACCATTCCCTTCTGCTGGAGAACGGCATTGGCCCCACCCTTGGCCACCTTGTTTACCATTTTTGGCAGGTCGACCAATCCCTTGATGGGACCGACGGATATGCCATGGTCCAGGGGAATGATAACTGTGTTCCCGCTTTCTCTGTCCATTATCCTTTCCATTCGAACTCTTTTGCCAATCTCACTCAAATCTTATCATCCCGCAAATGCTAACATGCTCCATGCTAACACGTATCATATTTAAGGGTTATGATTAACTTGAGTGATGTTCAAAAAAGAGAGGCTTGAAGGATTTAATTGATATTATGAAATGGCTAGCTGCATCCGCAATCGCTGTGATTGTGCCCACAGCCGCTGTGGTCATGGTCGTGATCGCAACTGCTGTGATCATGCTCGCAGTTGTCGACATTGGCGCAGGAACCACAACTGGAGACCTCATCCTCCGGGCCCCTAATGATGAAACCGGTCCCCCGATCGTCATCCACATAATCAATTATGGTCTCGCTGAGCAGTTCCGTATCTTTTTGGCTCATGTAGACCAACACACCCCGGCTCTCAAAGATTTCGTCCCCCTCTTCCTCGTCTCCCAAAGCCAGACCATAATTCGCGCCGGTAGAATCAATAGCTGCCAGGAACATCCGGATCACTTTGCCCTCCACCAGGCTGCGCTTTATCATATTGGCTGCCGCCTCAGTAATCTCGATCATGAATTGCACATCCAAATTATATCACCACAAACTCATATTTAAAGATATTATTATCAGGCACGATGGAGGATTTATCATCGAGGAGAAACAAGGGATAAACCATGGGCGTTGATTTGGGAGACCTGCTACATAGAAAGAAGATCGAGATAAAGGATCTCTCCGGAAGATGGGTGGCGATCGATGCCTTCAACACCCTTTACCAGTTCCTGAGCATAATCCGGCAAAAGGACGGCACGCCGCTCATGGACAGCCAGGGAAGGGTGACCTCGCATCTATCCGGTTTATTGTACCGCACCGCCAATCTCATTGAAGCCGGGGTCAAGGTGGCTTTTATCTTCGACGGAAAGCCTCCCTCCTTTAAGGCGGAAACGCTTGCAGAGAGGTCAGAGGTGAGGGAAAAAGCGGCCGCCGCCTGGCAAGAAGCAAAGGCCGCCGGCCAGGATGGATTCAAGTATGCTCAGGCGGCCTCCCGCATCAACTCCGAGATACTCGAGGACGGAAGAAGGCTCATTTTGGCCATGGGGCTTCCCGTTATTCAGGCCCCATCGGAAGGCGAAGCGCAGGCAGCTCGAATGGCAGCCAGAGGAGACGTCGAACTGGTGGGCAGCCAGGACTATGATTCGCTCCTCTTCGGGGCTCCCTTGGTAGTGAGGAACCTGGCCATCACCGGCAAGCGGAAGCTTCCCAGGAAGAACATTTACGTGGATGTAGAGCCGGAGATTATCAATTTAGAGGAAGGTCTGGCACGTCTCGGCATTAGCCGAAAGCAGCTTGTGGAGATCGGCATCATGTGCGGCACCGACTACAACGGCGGCCTGACCAGGGTCGGCCCAAAGACGGCTTTAAAGCTGATCCGGGAGAAGGGAGATCTGGAATCCATCCTGGCCGAGCAGGAGGAGATGATCGAGAGCTTCGCCGAGATACGGGAATTCTTCCTTCATCCCGATGTCACGGATGATTATGAGATCAAGATGAAAAAGCCCCGCGGGGATGAGATCGTCTCCTTCCTGGTTGAAGAACGAGACTTTGATAGGGAGAGAGTGGAAAAGGCGGCGGGAAGGCTGGAGGAGGTCTATCGGCGTGGCCAAAGCACACTTGACCGCTGGTTCTAACCCCGAATTCTCCAGCTTCTCAGGCTATGAACTTGACCTGGATAGAGCTGTAGATCTTATCCAGAAGAGCGGGGCATGCCGGGTGGGTCTGCAGGCTCCGGAGGGGCTGAAGAGGGCCACGTCCGGCTTAGCTCGACGCATTGAAGAGAAGACGGGAGCGCAGGTCATCATCTCCGGAGATCCCTGCTTTGGGGCATGCGACGTAGACATGCAGCTTTGCCTGGAGGTGGATCTGATGCTCCATCTGGGCCATGCACAGATCGGGGTTGGGCCAGACAATGTCATCTTTCTGGTGGCCAGGATGAAAGAAGACTTGAGAGACGTGGTAGAGAAAGCAGCCATTGTCCTCAAGTCCAGGAGAGTGGGCGTTACTACTACCATCCAGCATGTGCACAAGCTCGATCAGGCGCTAGAGGCCCTCAAGGAACATGGCATCGAAGGCCTCCTGGGGCCGGCAGAAGGAAGGATTAAGTATGCTGGGCAGGTCTTGGGCTGTAGCTACAGCACGGCCAAGGCCCTGGATGTGGAGGAGTATCTCTTCATCGGCACAGGGCAGTTTCATCCCCTCGGAATCGCCCTGGCCACAGGCAAGAGAGTGGTGATCGCAGATCCGGTCGCCGGCAAGGTATCGGAGATCAACACCGATCCCATGCTACGGCGGCGCTTTGGGGCCATCACTCGGGCCGGGGAGGCGAAGCGCTTCGCCATCCTGGTATCCAAGAAGCCCGGACAGAGAAGAATGGCCCTTGCAAAGCGGCTGAAGGCCTTGGGCGAGGCCAGGGGACGGGAGATGTTTCTGGTTTATCTGGACAACATTGAGCCCGACCGGCTGCTCAATCTGGGGGCCGGGGCAGCGGTGTCCACGGCCTGCCCCAGGGTGGCGCTCGATGATGCTGCCAAGTACCGGATTCCCATACTCACGCCGCCTGAGTTCGAGGTGCTACTTGGGGAGAGAGAGTGGCAGGAATACGAGTTTGATGAGATCGAATGACGTGACTTCCTTCCCACCTAAAAGGATGGGGCTTCCTGCTTCAACGAACCGGCGCTCACTTTGGACATAGGCCAAAGCCGGAGGTCGATTCTCCACAGGCTATCCCCCCCAGTCCGAGGGTTCAGATTCCCATGCTTGCATTGAGATCTATCTCCAGCCGCTCGCCGGGCAACAGATGCGTCCGGCAAAGATTTCGCCGAAAAGGAAACGCGAACCAGGCATGAAAAATGAGAGATTTTAGAGGAGATACCAAATAGTCTGCGGCTGCCCTGCTACAAGCACATCATGCCCGCCGGCTTATTTCTGGCGGGCGGCGTGCACATGCCCACATCGGCCGATCTGCGGAACTGCCGTTGCCGGGCGATCCCTGCGCGATTCCCGCCGTCCTAATGTCGTCTCCCCGGCCTCAAACCTTTTGAAGCGACGCATGATGCTGTAATTGCACCCTTTTCAGCGGAAGAGATCTTTGTCGTCGAACAGGGTACAATATTCATCTTTTTCACTTATGCATCGGTTGGGGCATGCTTCACAAAAACTGAGGTTCTCATCCCAGGCTTTGGAAAGCACATTCAGCATTTTGTTGATCAGCCTATCGTCGAGATGGGGAAAATAAGATTCAATTAGCTCATATGAAATGCATACTTTCTTATCTTTACCGGATAATTGTCTTAAGATAACATACTTAAGTTTCTTCGATGTGCAAATTGAAAAATCCGCCAGAACCTCTTCGCTGATTTTGTGTCTCCTTAGTCGATATCCAAGATCTTCCCTCATATTATCATATATTCCCATTGATAATTCATAGCAAAACCAATTTAGTTTTATTTTCTCACTCTCATTAGAATAGAATGATGTCGGTTTTATCATGCCAAGCGCAGATTTATTTTTTTCCTTCGAATTCGTCATGTCACTATGGTTATGCGTTCGATTTTAAAAAGAATATGCTCAAAGTGTTTGGTGCAGCCACGGACATGCTAGAGGAACTGCCAGGTCCGACTCAGATATAGAACTACTCTTATAATTTTCCCGGGCGACCCTCTCTGCCCAGCCTTTCCCCCAACCAATCCGCCCGGGCAACCCCCATAAAAAACCATATGCAGAAAACTATAAAGTGTAAGAACGAATAATAGCATTAAGGTGAATCAAGAATGAAAGAAGAAGTTTTCTTTGGCGAAGGCATGGCCAGGACCAGGACTGAATATCCCGACCTCTACAAAGCCATTGTCGGACTGAACGAGGCCATCTACACAGGCAAAGCCCTGGACTACAAGGCCCAGAAGCTGATTGCCATCGGCATCAATGCCGCCGCCTCCGACGACCGGGCCACCAAGAAGCAGATGATGAGCGGCATGTTGGAGCTGGGCATCACCAAGGACGAGATTGTGGATGTCCTGAGAGTGGTTCTGCTAACTTCCGGAATGCCTCCCTTCACCAAGGGCATGAAGATATTGTACGAGATACTGGATAAATAGAATCAATCCGATATCGCCTTCTTTCTCAGCAACCGGTTGTAGGCTAAGGCAAATCTGTGCGCCTCGTCTCTGATCTCCTGCACATAGAGCGATGCCTTTTCATTCCTCTTGATCGGCAGCGGTCCTTCCAGGCCGGGCGCGTAGATCTCCTCCTCGCCCTTGGCCAGAGAGATGATGGGAATCTTGAGCCGCAGCTTCCGCAGTTCTGCCAGCGCAAAGGATAGCTGCCCCTTGCCTCCGTCGATGACGATGAGGTCGGGCAGCTCCAGGCTCCCCTCCTTGAGACGGGAGTAGCGGCGGCGCACCACTTCCGCGATGGAGGCGAAATCGTTCACCCCCTGCACGCTCTTGATTTTGAAGCGCCGGTAGTTGCTCTTGTCCGGCCTGCCCCCCCGAAACTGCACCATGGAGCCGACGGAAAAGGTGCCGGCGAGGTGTGAGATGTCGAAGCACTCAATGACCTCCGGCTTACGGGGCAGGCGCAAAGCCTCCTGCAGGGCCTGCATCTTCATTCTGTCCCCGAAAAAGCCGATCTCCACATTCTTCTTGGCCAGCTCCAGAAGCTCTTTCTTTTCCCCCTGCTTGGGAACGGTGACGCGCACCTTTTTGCCCTTGATGTGAGAGAGAAAATCCACCAGGGACTGCTCCAGCGGCTCTTCCACTATCAGCTCCTCAGCAGGCTCGCGCTCCGAGTAGTACTGCACCAGGAACTCCTCCAGGAAGTTCTCGCTCTGGGCAAAGACGTAATCCTCTTTTCCCTCCAGAGTGCCCCGGTAGACCTTGAAGAGCATGAGAAAGACGCTGGTGCCGTCCAACTGGTAGCTGAGAACGTCCTGATCGTACTTGCGGCTCTTCTCGACCTGCTGCCTCTCCTGCAGGTGCCGCAGAGCTGCGATCTCATCGCGTAGTTCAATTGCTCTCTCAAACTCCTGCCGGGCGGAGAGCTGTGTCATCTCCCTTTGCAGAGATTCGACCAGCTCCCCAGTCTTGCCTCCCAGAGCCGAGGCCGCCCTTTTTACCCGGTCCTGGTAGTCCTCCTCTCCGATCTTGCCCAGGCAGGGGCCGGTGCAGTGGCCCAGGTGGTAGCGCAGGCAGGCGCGCCTGGGCAGCCTTTTACAGGTGCGTAGGCCAAAGGTCTTCCTGAGGAGCTGATAGACGAATGTCCTCTCCCGGGCAGAGGTGAAGGGGCCGAAGAACGAGCCCTTGCCAGTGGCCTTGCGAGAGATTCTGATGCGCGGGAATCGCTCTTCTGTAAGCTCTATGCAGGCATAACGGGAGGAGTCTTTCAGCTTGATGTTGTAGCGGGGCAGATGCTTTTTGATGAGGGTGTTTTCCAGGAGCAGCGCTTCGACCTCGGTGTTGGTGACGATATAGTCCACTGCCTTTGCTGCAAAGACGAGAGCCTCTGTCCTGGGGCCGTGATCTTGCTTCTGAAAATAATTGGCGACCCGCTTCTTGAGATCTCGGGCTTTGCCCACGTAGATCACTTTACCCTGGCCGTCTCTGAAGAGGTAGCATCCGGGATTGTGGGGGAGAGAGTCCAGAGAGATCATGCTTGGAGAGCCACTATATTTTCGGGCTATTTCATTGTAACTCAGGATCTCGTAAAGGGCTAAATCAAGAAAACGAATTCATGGAAAAATTCCGTATCTGCACCGCAATCGGCATTTCGCCAATGGTGCAGATCCGGTCATCATTGTCTCTTCAATATTTTGCAAAAATTTGCTGACCTCTTCAGGCGGCAACGGCTAGATCTCCTTCCCCACCCCCATTATTACTATTATCGACACCGCCTCCCAGTCCCATGCAGTTGCATCTGCCGTCAGCCCATTGACAGCCGGATTGCTGGCATTCAGCTACCGGATTTGGTGCAGGATTGAAAGGCTCTGGCTCGGGATTCGGATTGGGGACAGGTCCCGGCATAGGCTCAGGGTTTAGCCCCCGGCAGTAGCACTGGCCATTAATGTAGTCGCAGGTGGGATTTGCCTCACATTCATTAACGGGATTGGGCACAGGTCCCGGCGGGCATTGACACTCTCCATCCGCCCAGAAGCAGCCCGGCTTATTCTCGCATTCTGCTACGGGATTGGGAGCCGGCTTCATGTAGCATTGACAGCTTGCGTCACGCCATTCGCATGTTTGTGTATCGGAACTCCTTGCCTCACATTCTCTCTTGGGGTCTGGAGTGGGCTTGGGAATGGTGGGTGAATAGACATCGATGATGACGGCATTGCTGTATGCGCTGTTGGTAGCAAACAGGCTGCGGTGCCTGCCGGGAGTATCGGCATAATACCAGACGTAGTAGTATCCGGGCTGCACCATTCCCAGGTTATTTCCAAGCACATAGCCGCCGGGATAGATTTCGTACATGGTGACGGGAGAAGCCTGCGGCACGTAGATCAGCTCTCTCGTCCATCCGCCCCAGGGTAGTGTGGCATAGAAAGTCCAGCTCACGGCTCTCTCTATCCACAAGCCCGGATTATTGCTGGGGAAGGTGGCGGAAAAGTCGTTCCAGGCCAGGTAATCACCGTTGTAGTACATGTACCTGGGCGGACTCTTAAGAACCGCGGAAGGCATGAGCTTCTTCAGATCCGTAATAGGTGGGGCCTGCTCGGTGTAGGCGGCAATCTCCGTTCCCGCATCTTCTGAAGTCGCCTGCGGCACGCCGGTGTCAACAATGGTGCCTTCCAGATTATTTGCCGGAGCCAGGGCGCTAAATTCGGATATAGTCAGATTCTTTGCACCAGAATTTCCGGATTGGTCCAATCCTCCCAAAGATATGCTGCAAAGGAGGAGAATGGCTATAGCAATACGAAATAACAAATAGTCGGCTTTCATGTTCCATCACGCTCTTTATCAAATTGCTAATATTACTACTAATGGGCCAAAATAAAGTTACTTTTCATCACCACACTATAATCCTTATTCATTACGTATAAATTTTTTGTACGGTTTGACTGGGATTTTGAAATGAGACCAGCCAAAAGATCCGCATCAAGCCAGGAGGAAGTGCAGAGACGTTCCGACTAAGAGCGCCGCCACCAGCCTCAACGCCACGGATTTCAGGGTTCCCGATACACCCAGCTCCCTCAGCATCACCATGAATGTGGCCACACAGGGAAAATACAATGCCAGTACCACAGAGGCTACCACCAGTTGCGCCGCCGTCATATCCAGAGGCGCGAACATGCCGATCCCCACATCCTTTCTTAAAAAGCCGATGATCAATGCCGTAGCGGCATCACTGGGCAGCCCTAAAAGGCCGGACACGACCGGTCGCAATGCCTCGCCGATGAGATGCATCAAGCCGGAGAGGTAAAAAAAGTTCATCACTATCATACCTAAAGCAATGTATGGCACTGCCTCTTTCAAAAATTCGCGAATGCGAATGAAGGTCTTCTTGAGCAATGAGCACAAGTCCGGCATGCGGTAGGGTGGGATCTCTAAAAAGATCTCGGGGGACTCTCCGCCGATAAACCTGTGCAGCAGGAAACCTGTGACTGCGAACGTGGTGAAGAGGGACAGGTAGACGGCAAGAATGTATCTAAGGCCAAAGGGTGCCAGCATGCCGAAGATCATGGCCGATTGCGAGGCGCAGGGGATGGCCATGGTCATGAGCGTGGCCGCCAGATACCTCTGCTTGGGCGACTCCAGGATGCGCACAGAAAGGACGGCCGGCACGCTGCAGCCCATGCAAAGGACGCAGGGCAGGATGGCCGCCCCATGTAGACCAATCCTGTGCATGAAAGCGTCCAAGATGATGCTCAGCCGGGGAAGGTAGCCGATGTCCTCCAGGACGCCCAGCACCAGGTAAAAGGGAATGAGGAAGGGCAGGACCACGCCTAATGGAATATAGAGACCGGTGGTGAGAATGCCGAAGGACTTGAGCAGCTCAGGAGAATTTCCGATCAGGATCTCACGCAGCAAGGTCGAGCTGATGTGGCTTTCTACAACGCCGCTCATGAACTGAGAGTAGGCAATGAATATGGGGTCGGTGATTCTAACTTGCAGCAGCTCTCCCGCTTCAATCACCAGGCTGAAGGATAAATAGAGCACCAGCATGGCGATGGGAATTCCTGTGAGCGGCTTGATGGAGATATCCTCCAGTTGGTCGAAGAGAGAGGGGTGGCGGTGCATGACCTTCTGCGTCCTGGCCGCAATCTCGCCGATGCGTGCCCAGCGCTGGTCCGGGGAGGCAAAGTGCATGATGGGGGGCGTCTTCGCCTCGGCCAGGGTCCCCACCAGGTCGCGGATGCCCTGGCCGCTCACAGCCACTGTGGGAATTACGGGGACGCCCAATTCCCTCTCCAGAGCGGCCACATCGATCTCGATGCCCTTTTTGGTTGCGACGTCCCAGAGATTGAGGGCCACCACGGTTGGCACACCCCTCTCCAGAATCTGCAAGGTGAGGTTGAGGTTTCTCTCCAGATTGGTGGCATCGATGACGTTCACCACCACGTCCGCGCCCTTCGAGAAGATCTTGCGGCTGACCTCCTCCACCCGGGAGGTTGGGTCGAGGGAGTAGACGCCGGGAGCATCCACTAGGGTGGCCATCTGCTCGCAAAGTTTCATGCGTCCTTCCGTGTACTCCACAGTGGTGCCGGGGTAGTTGGCGGAGATGACCTCGATCCCGGTGAGGCGGGAGAAGATGACGCTCTTTCCCACGTTGGGGTTGCCCATGAGGAGTATCTTCAAGATCGTAGGCTCCAAAGTTCTGGTTTCATTACCCGAGATAAGTGTGTATATATTTTGGCACACACAAAGGAGGCGTCAGGATTTTTGAGAATTCAATGCATTCAAGTTTGCCTTCGCTTTTTTTGTGAGCGGGTGGTCGTCCCCCAGGAATTTCTGCAATATTCTGATTGATCGCTCGTAGCATCTTTTTGCGCCCGCTAGATCGCCCTGATCTTGCAGCACTAAGCCCAGGTTGTTGGCAATTGTGGCCACGCTGGTGTGCTCCGGTCCGAATGCCTTCTCGTCTATTGCGAGAGCTCTCTCGAAGCATCTTTTTGCGCCCGCCAGGTCGCCCTGATCTTTCAGCACCAAGCCCAGGTTGTTGGCAATTGTGGCCACGCTGGTGTGCTCCGGTCCGAATGCCTTCTCGTCGATGGCGAGAGCCCTCTCGAAGCATCTTTTTGCGCCCGCCAGGTCGCCCTGATCTTTCAGCACCAAGCCCAGGTTGTTGACTCTGATGGCCACGCTGGTGTGCTCCGGCCCGAAGGCCTTCTCGTCGATGGCGAGAGCCCTCTCGAAGCATCTTTTTGCGCCCGCCAGGTCGCCCAGATCTTGCAGCACCGAGCCCAGGTTGTTGGCATTTGTGGCCACGCTGGTGTGCTCCGGTCCGAATGCCTTCTCGTCTATTGCGAGAGCCCTCTCGAAGCATCTTTTTGCGCCTGCCAGATCGCCCTGATCTTTCAGCACCAAGCCCAGGTTGTTGACATCTCTGGCCACGCTGGTGTGCTCCGGCCCGAAGGCCTTCTCGTCGATGGCGAGAGCCCTCTCGAAGCATCTTTTTGCGCCCGCCAGGTCGCCCAGATCTTGCAGCACCGAGCCCAGGTTGTTGGCAATTGTGGCCACGCTGGTGTGCTCCGGCCCGAGAGCCTTCTCGTCGATTGCGAGAGCCCTCTCGAAGCTGCTTTTGGCTTCGTTGAAATCTGCGAAATGACGCTGATAGCTGCCAGCATTATTCAGAATCTCTGCAATAATCTCCGATGCTACGCCATGCACCTCAGCGTATCCGGCGCAGGCCAGAGCATGAAGCAACAAAGGCGCGCACACCGCCCAGCTTTTCTGGCTATTTTTATCGAATTGGAATGCGCCATTCAGCAAATTCAGGGAAGCTGCAGACCACTTATGTTGCTCATCCTCAGCCAGCTCGCTTCGAACTACTGCCTGCACAAGTTGATGCATGGAAAAGCTATCTCCGTCACCAGTGATCAGCGAGTAGCGCCTCAGCTCTATCATGACAAAATCAAGCTCCAGCTCGTCCGCTGCTGCCGAGGCTAAGGGCTCTGGAAAATGCTCTGCACCTGCGGCGATCATTGACCTGGGAATATCATCGGGTGCAAGAAAGGAGCAAAGGACGAGGAGATCAGCGGCTGCCGGAGACTTCGTTCTCACAGCCTGAAAAGAGATATTCCAGGTTGTGGCAACGGTGTCAAGATAATCGGCCGGATTGCCGCGTTTGAGTATCTTCGCTCGTTTTTTTCGGAATCGTGCCAGATAATCTGAAAGTTTTATTCCGCTCTCTTTGATGTAGGCTCCTGCCTGCTCCAGTGCCAGAGGCAGTCTCCCGGTCTCCGTGGCCAGGACTTCTGCTGAGGAGTGATCATCCTGGTTGGTTCGCCTGAGAATGAAGTCAACTGCTTCGGCAGGCTCGAAAACCTCAACAGGCAGCACTTTGGCTACGCTTCCCCAATTGGGATTGCGAGAGGTGATGAGCACATGGCCACCGCCTCCCTGGGGCAGAAACCTATTCAACGCATCCGAGTCCTGGGCGTTATCAAAGATCAGCAGCCATTTCCGGTTCTGCCCCAGCCATCTCTTCACAGCATTCACAACCTGGTCAGGAGAATCCATTTTGGGCAGATCAAGGGCCGCTGCCAGGCTGACATAATCCATGGTTATGCTTGCAGGCTCATCAGCATGCATCCACCAGACCAGATCATAATCGGCCTGGTAACGATAAGCATACTCTCTAGCGAGTGTTGTCTTTCCCTTCCCACCTAGGCCGCTCAGAGCCTGAAGCCATGAGTCAGGCTGACCTGAATTCAGAGCGGTGTGAAGACCGGCCAGCATTGGTTCGCGGCCTGTGAAGTTGCGATTTCGCAGGTGCGGCACATTCCAAATGAGCGGAAGCGCGCCGGGAAAGCGCGGCCCTCCTGATACAGTGCGATCGCCTGGAAAGCCGGGCGGAGAGCTGGGCTTCAGACGCTTGCCCCCAGCGACTGCCAGTATTCTTTTTCTTGCTGCATCTTCATCAAGGCCCACCAGATCGAGGTAATTGATTGCAGCCAAAAGGCCGTCTGGCTGGCAATCCTGGACTCGTATTAATAATAACCTTCTTTTTTTGCCAGTGGGATCGCTAACAAAGGCTGCCGCCCACTCTGGTTGCGTGAAAATCGAAGTAAGGAAATGAGGGGACAAAACTCCAATGGTCCGCTCAGCATCTTTGGCTGCCTCATGCATCTCCAGCACGAAATTGCCGCCGGGCAGAAAATCCCAGCACTGGATTACCACAGAGTAGCCTGCATCCTCCAACTGCCACGCGATCCATTCCGCCCACTGGCGATCAGCTTTGTTGTAGCTGATGAAAAAATCTTTCATCTGGTCTCTGCAAGCAACTCTTGAAGATAAAACATTTGTGCAAGGTTGTCCTCGCTAATTGATAAACAATCATATTAGTATTATTACTATAATTAGAATGAACCAGGCCAAATAATTGCTATATTTCATATTGATCAAGCCACTTGAGACACAAAGTTCAAATAGTATTGCTGCAAATCATTCTTAAAAAAAATTATTAATAAATAAAGGTAGCAAGAGCGGTCCGGGTCTTCTTCAACCGTTCGTTGGGATGGATGCGGCTTTCCCGAAATCCTGCTTGAATCAATCGACTTGAATGAAGGGGGAGGATAAAACGTCAATGTTGATACCTATCGGCATAGTAATGCTAAGCGGCGCTGTAGGCGGAATTGTCAATGCACTGGTGAGCGACAACGGCTTTGTCAGGCCCAGCGAGGAGACGGCGGGCGATGTCACCATAATCCGCCCCGGTTTTGCCGGCAACGCGCTTCTGGGAGCCACGGCCGCCTTCATCTCCTGGGGCCTTTACGGAGCCTTCAGCAGTGTGGCAGTTTGGGGTGCATCCTCCGGAATGGGAACGGAGGAGGTAACCGTCTCCATCTCATCCATTGCCGGCGCCGTCATGGTGGGAATTGGGGGAGCCCGCTGGCTGACCAATGAGGTGGACAAGAAGCTGCTCCGAACAGCAGCGTCCACGGCTGCCGCCTCCAAAGCGTCCTTTGACGACTCCCAGAAGATCGCCACGGCCACCCCGGCTCAGGCCTTCAACATCGCCAAGAAGATGTACCAGGAATGAGAGACTAGCGCCGCAAATGCGCCATTATGATCACAGAGTGCATGCGGGCAATGCTGGGGACGTCTGGAAGCATTTCCTACTGCTGGAGGCGGCAGACTGCCTCCTCGACCCCGACGGCAGCCTGATCTATGCAGAAAGCCATGTGGGACGCCCCCATTATGCCCTGAGAGCGCCCGGTGATTGGGAGGGCGGAATAGGCAAGATCTGGCCGGCTCTGCCTGCCCTCCGAAATTTTTGCTATTTTAAGATCCTGGCCGATTTGAATCAGGAAATTTTGAGACCCTTGCTTTATCCCGGATCCGCCCGCCTCATCTATGAGCTGGCGAAGAGGAAGGGAGCAAAATTAGAGGCCGATGTTTGGGACAATGATCCGGGCGTAGCATGCTCTTGGGGGGGCTTCTCTCAAGCGACAAAGTACGCCGGATCTTTTTTGCCGGCCAAAATCGTCTTTCATCAGGGAGACGGCTTTACCGGAGTGCTGTCATGTCTTCGCAGATCTCCGCCAGGACTCCTTTTCATCGATCCTCCTTACATCGATCCCCAGGATATCCGGCTAGCAGAGAAGCTGCTGCTAAGAGCCAGAGAACGGGGATGGATTGTGCTCTGGTGGTACATGATGGGCATGAAGACGATGGACACGAAGACTGCGCCGGATGACTTGCAGACATTCGAGCTGCAATTTGCCGAGGCGGGGCTGGAGGGCGGAAGATGGAAGGGAGGAATCGTGGCTTTTGCCGGCGAAGATCGCGAGCGGCTTGATCATCTCATTAGCCAGATGCACCGGCAAATAGAGAAATTCATCAGAGTACTTAAGCGTTAAGTTTATCCGTTTTCTTGAGGATTTATTCGCACAAGGGGATCTCACTTGCGCAAAGTCTACCGGCTCACTCTCTCATTGCTTCTTGTTATGCTGATTTACAGCCTCGCCTTCATGGAGCTGATGAGCATTGAGGGCCAGCACCAGAATGTGAACCTTGCCAAGGCTGTCTACTGGGTGGTGGTGACCATGACCACGCTGGGTTATGGAGATATAGTCTTCAAAAGCGCAGCAGGGTACCTTTTTACGATCATCGTCTCCCTCTCCGGAATTGCTATTCTCTGGTCAGTGGTGGTTCCACTGGGCATAACTCCCAATCTGGAACGCATGATCCGGGCCGCTCCCTCTTCCGCCCCGGAAAAGATGAACGGCCATATAATTATTTCCGGATACAATTCCCTGGTGGAAACTTTAGCGGAGAGATTTTCTCTGCTGAAGATACCCTTTTTGATCATAGAGCGCTCAGAGAGCATAGCCAGAAGAATCTATAAGAATTATCCCGTGCTCTGGGGAGATCCTTCCCAGGCAGAGGTGCTGCAAAGAGCGAGCGTCAGCTCCGCCCGGCTCTTCATAGCCAATGAAAATGATGAGTTGAATGCTGAGGTCATTTTAACATTGCGGGAGATCTCGGATATCGAGATCATAGCTCTGGTAGACGATCTGACCAGATCCAGGTTCCTGAAGTATGCGGGAGCCTCCCGCATCATTTCGCCTAAAACCTTGCTCGGAACCTTCATCGCCCAGATCACCTCTCTGCCCATGAAAAATGTATTTCCGGGGTCCATCCAGCTCTTTGGCGATCTTCTCTTAGTGGAGCTGCCCATCTATCCGGGAGCGGAGCTGATCGGAGAGAAGCTGGCGGAAGTAGGGATCAAGAACACGGGCGCCGGCATCGTGGGCATCTGGCAGAGAGGTGTCTTTCATCCCAGCCCCGGGCCCGAGGAGACGGTGCGCTCCAACTCGGTGCTGATGGCGGTGGGAAACATGGAGCAGCTATCCATCATCCGGGATCTCACACTCGGCACTCGCAAGGAGGGGCCTCAAATAATCCTGGGATACGGGGATGTGGGAAAGCGCGTAGCTGCCGTGCTCTCCGACTGCGGAATAAACCCAACGATCCTGGACCGGCGCGCTTTAACCGAAACCGCCTTTGTGCATATAATCGGCGATGCTACGTCTGAGGCCGATCTGCTGCAAGCAGGAATCAAAGAAGCGGTGGGAGTTCTGATCATGCTCAACTTGGACTCTGATGCCATTTATGCCACCCTTCTCGCCAAAAACCTCAATCCCAATGCATTTGTGGTGGTGAGAGCCAATCACCTCAAGTCTGCCGAGAAGATCTACCGGGCCGGGGCGGATTATGTAGCATCCGTACCAATCGTTGCCAGCCACATGCTGGCCAGGATCATTCAGGGAGAAGAGGAGAAGCTGGATCTGCTTTATGAGGATCTGGAACTGAAGATATTCCATGTAGGCAAGAGATCCCGCTTAGCGGGCAGGACACTGGTGAAGCTGGATCTGCCGCAGAGGTTCGGCTGCCGGGCTGTAGCCCTGGAGCGGATGGGCCAGGCCATGGCTGTGCCGGACACAAAGACGGTAGTAGAAGGAGGCGATATTTTAGCGCTGATGGGCAGCCCGAAGGGCATTGAGGCCTTCAGCCGGAAATACGATCAAAGGAAAGACTGGATGACGAGACTTAAAAAAGGTTTAATAGAATGAGGGCTTTTTCAAAAGATTCGCCCTTGGCATTCATTCTTTTTCTGGTTCTTCATCCAAACCCAAATCCATAGACTCAGCCAGGTCGTCGATCAAAGGCCCAAGCTTCTCCTTCATCTCCGGCCTTAGTTCAATCATCTTGAAGAATATCAGCATCTTGCTCGACATGCAAATATCCTCAAGCTCTGCATTGATTCCTTCCAGGCTGTCGTTGATGGAGGCAAGCGTCTCAGCTATCTCTTCCATGGTTTCTTCTTTAGACATCTGTCTTTCACATCCCTTGCTACTCTTTGCCATTCTTGAGATAAATATAGTTGCTCCTCAAGAATCAGCGGTATCCAGCCGGGAGTCTGTCTCTCTATCCCCTGAGACCTTGTAAAATTCATCCCAGGCTCCCTTCGGCCCGGAGAGCTGCACCTGCATGTCTTCGACCTTGATCAGGAGATCTTGCAACCGGATGGCCCGGCAGAACCTCTCCAGATCCAACCTCTCTCCTTTCGCGACGACCAGAACCCGGCCGTCTGCCAGGTTCTTCACATATCAGTAGGAGCATTTCCTTGCACTTGCATCTCTATTTATTTGAGGATAGCTTTTTTTGCGGTCCAGGCCGCGGCCTGCAGCTTCTCGGGACCTGGGTCTTCCTCCCGGCTCAAATCAATAGCATCATCCTGCCGCTCCAGACCTGATTCTGCCCCATTTAACCTATGATTGGTCTTGCATATTTCACGCTCTACCCTTTCCAGTCCCGCGGGCGCCAGCAGAAAATTGCCTGTCATGGTTTCGTTACACGGTTGTAGCTGCATCTCATGCCGGAAAATGGTTTTATTAAAATTGCTAAATTCTCCCGTTGCTTCTTTGCAGTCGATCATAATCCCCTCGACCTTAATTTTTGCGTTGTCTATCCTGATGGCCTTGACAAATCTCGCCAAATCCTCTTTGGGCCCCTCGGCAATAATGAATGCCTTGCCGTCGGGAAGATTCTCAATGTATCCTTTGAGGTCAAGGGTCCCGGCTAAGGTCACTACCATCGACCTGTATCCTACCCCTTGCACCTTTCCCGATACATGGGCAATTAAACGCTTCATATCATGCCAAAATAGACAGGCAGCGCCAGCAGAATCGTAGGCAAGCCCACCAGCAGCCACACCATGCGGTTGCTGTCAAAGATCTTCTTGCCGTCCAGGGGGCCGAAGGGAAGCAAGTTGAAGGCCGCTAAAATGAGGTTTATATTTAGGGCGAAGTTGGCCGCCTGAGCGATAAGGCCGTTGGTTGGTCCGAGCAGCAGCAAAAGGAAGAAGAATATCGCTAATACGACGTTGGTCATGGGCCCGGCCAGGGATATCCAGAGCGTTTCCCTTTTTATCTCTCTCTTCAGTTCTTCCTGGCCGAAGGGGTCCTGCATATAGAATTCCTGCGGCGCACTGGGCTTGCTTATCATCACCGCTCCCGGTGCGGCAAAGATGAATCCGACAAAAGCGAGGGCTACGGCGAACAGCAGCCCCATCCGGTTGGCCCTGTACTCAGCCCAGTAGCCAAAGTGCAGTGCTACGAATTTGTGTGCCATCTCGTGCAGCAAAAAGCCAGTGCCTACGCCTACTGTGATGATGATAATCATCTCCGAACCGGGAATTCTCTTCCCGTTCATCAGCACAGAGAAGGCAACAACCAGCGCTACCAGCGATAAAAGCAGATCCCTCAGCTCGATGGAGCTGATGCGGCCAGCAATGCTCATACAAAATGGTTGCACGTGCTGACTATATCTCTTTATTGATGCGAAGAGTCTGGGCTATCTATAGATTAGATAACCTACTACTATCATCAATACAAATAGCAAGGCCAGAAAAGCGAGACCGTGCCAGGGTTGTATGGGCCCGCCCTCTCGGGTATGTTTAGGTCTATGCTTCAGGATCTCTTCTGTGAACTTTTCCTGCTGCCTCATAGCGTCACTCTTTTCCACCATAGATCATCAGCCTCTTTTTCTCCTTGCTTGCCTGGAAAATGCAGCGTCCGGCTTAATCCAGAAGCTTGTTTCTAATCTTCTCTTCTTTGATCTTCTCTTGATTCGGCTTGCTGGAAGAGTCTATCCTCTCCAGGGCCTGTTCTATCTGTTTTATGTCTTATCATTATTAAGTTAGTGGGCGGCTTCAAGAACGCCCTGCTGGGTGGCGAAGGCATCATCCTGCTGGCTTTAGCTTCCTTATTTTTTTAGGTGGTCTGGCGCATTGAGACAACTTTTGGACCTCCCATGATATCGATTGGCATAGTACAACCACAGATAGGTTTATATAGAATCCCAACCCAGTAGCTTGTTGATGAAGCTAAGCATTACTGTCTACTGCATCACCTTGAAATCAGGTTTAGAACGGACATTTTTCTAGCTTGGCCTTGGCTTTAGACAATCCCTTTTGACTAATGCGAACAACTGTTGATTCGTATTATCAATATAACCGCAAAAAGGGGAGGGCGCTATCGTCGTATAGTATTATAAATAAAATATTATGAAATTCGGAGGTGACTCGCTATGATGAATCGCACAATGAAACTGCTCCTGCTTTCAGACATATTCGTCCTCACAGGATTTGGGCTGATCCAGCCCATACTGGCCATTTACATTAACGATGGTGGCGTGACAGGAGGGACGATGCTCACCGCAGGCATGGCGAGCGCCATCTTCATGCTCACCAAGTCATTGGTGCAACTGCCCTTTGGGCATTATGTGGACAGCCATGCCGGGAAAGAGAGGTGGCTGATCTTGGGAACGCTGCTCATGGCCAGTGTTCCCATAATCTACCTCTCCGCAAACAGCATCTATCAGATATATCTGGCAGAGATGATTTATGGACTGGGCAGCGGCCTGGCCTACCCCACCTGGCTTGGCCTGTGGTCCGTGAATCTGGATCGGGGCAGGGAAAGCTTCCAGTGGTCCATTTACCACACATCCACAGGCATGGGGACCGCGGCCACGGGCGCAGCCGGGGCAGCGGTGGCCAGTCAGATGGGCTTTTCCGCCACTTTCCTGCTGGCCGGACTGCTCTGCATTGTGGGCTGCCTGGTCCTTTTGGTCCTGGAGCGCAGGGGTGCTAGAGTAGCTGAGGATTTGGGGGGTGAGGCCCGTTTCCGTAGAAGAGGGATGGGCTTTTTCCTATCCCGGCTGGGGGACTCAAGGCAAGGGTCCCTTTGCCTTTAAGGCCAAATACGAAGACCCCAGATGTAATCTCTGGTGAACACGATGATGAAAATCTCAAATGGTTTGAGTAATGAAAAATATTCCGATGACACACCATACCCAAGTCGCCTGATCCTGGGATGTTACAAGGGCCGCCTTATTCATGTCGTAGCAGCCAACAATTGTCTCGACGAGGAGATAATAGTAATCACAGTCTACGAGCCCGATCCCTCCGAATGGGACCCGAATGTGTGCCTGCTCAAGTCTGCCCCAATAGCACAGGAGCACAGGTCGATCTCATTGAATAATTGCCTCTTCAGCAGGATCCGGCTCTGGCCCCTCAGGCCCCACCTGTCTATTCTCTTCGTTCTTATCTTGTTAGTGCAATAACTCTATCGCTCTCCTCCAGCATCTCTGCCAGGCGGTAGAGGCTGGTGATCTTGATCCCCTCTACATAGTCCTCGCTCGTTCCACCCTTGGGCGCATAGCCCCGCGCCGTGGCGCACCTGGGGCAGGCCTCCACCTGCGCACCCAGCCGGGCCAGCTCGGCAAAGAGCACTCCCGCATTGGCAAAAAAGGCGGGATTCTGGCCGGCTTTGGGGATATGAACCGCATCCAGGTAGAGAAAGATATTTACCCTGTGCGCTTTCGTTTTCAGGGCCGCTTTGGCAATCTTGTAGGCCATCTCGGCATACTGGGAGATGTAGGGCCCGTCTGTCAGGATGATGGTCAAGGTGCCCATCAGCCTGTCCTCATAAATCCCACGCACTCCCTACTACTACCACTACTACCTCGCATTCTGCTCACAGATATTCTCGCAGGGCTCGCAGCGTTTCCAGGCTGGTGGCGAACCTGGGCTCCAACAGCGGCGTGCACTTCTCTAAAGCTGTCTCACCTCCTACCAGCCGGATGGCAAAGGCGTAGCAGCTCTGCTCTCCACAGATCTTGCAATCGGTCCTGGGCAGATATTTGTAGATCTCGGCGTGATCCACTTTGACCTTCTCTCTGGCCACAGGCGTAATGCCGCTGGCGATGGCCTTATTGATGGTCTCTTTCAGGCTTTCCAAAACGGCCCGGGCTTCAGCCTCGCTGCTGATCATAGTCATGGTCACATTGCCGGTAGAGTAGAGGGTGATGAGGACATTGCCTTTCTGAATGATGAGGGCGCCAATTCTCTCCGAATATCTGCCTCGCGGAAATAAGGGCTCCAGGAGCTTCAGGGCCCCGCCCAAATTCGGCTCCAGCCGGGCGATGATGCGAAACTTGGAGGTATCGGCAATGCAGGGCAGCAGTTGTCGAACCTGTGTGATCTTTAAGGGCAGCGTCCCGGAAAGGTCCTTCCGGGCCTCGGATGGCTTCACGGCCTTGGTCTCCATGAAGTTCTTTCCGAAATCGGTCAGGACGATTTCACCCTCCTTGATATCGGCAAGTCCCGCCTGCTGCAGCATTTGCAGGTGATAGTCCAGCATGGAAGCTCCCGCCGCCTGCTCGACCTCAACTCTAGTTCTCTCCTTCTCAACCAGCATGGCCATGATCTTCCTTCTCGTGGCGTTGGCCATGGCGTTGCTCACGAGCTTAACGTCTGCCTGTCCTCCAACCATATTGTCCACCCCATTAGCAAATCAATTATTTTCTCTTAAGCTGTCCGGCTAAGTTGAGCATATCAGTAACTGTCCCATCCGAGATCCTGTAGCGACACCATTTTCCCTCCTTTCTCTCTTTTACGAGGCCGGCGTCCTCAAGTATGGACAGATTATGAGATATGGAGGATTGCGGTCTTTTCAGAGCCAGCATTATCTCACAAATGCAAAGCTCTCCACCGCTCAGAAGTTTGAGAATCTTGAGACGGGTCGCATCGGCTACCGCCTTAAAGACCTTCATCTCGGCAGTCAAATCCTCTTCGTCTATCTTTTTTATCTGAGCGCATACCTGGAGACATCGCTCTCTGGCTATGCTTCTGTCACCATAAAACCGGGCAAGAGTATTTTCTGCTTCGCAGCAAGCGCTATTGTCGCAGCAGGAGTCTTTCTCTCTTTTTTTGCAGAAAATCATTGGCAGTTCTTTATCCAGCATCAGTACAGCCTACCATGGTGATTTTATTACTGCTCATATCAATCTATTCTTATATAAGGATTTCTGGATTCATAATCCAGTACTAATAATATATTTTGGTAAGAATGCTTAATAGAGGGTGATATGGAGAACAGTAAAGAGCAGAGAACAATCAACCATGATTTGGCCGAAACCACCATCCTTATGTGAGGTTATCCACACTCCATCATACTAGCGAATAAGGCGGGGACAATGAGCGATTCATTGGAGATACGCGACAATTAAGCCGCAATCCAGAATCAATCTAATGGCCAATGATCAAGCATAAGCCTTCGCCAAGTGATGAAAGAGTCAGACAAGTCATTCCTACTTGAAAATATCGTAAAACAGCGAAAAATTAAAATAGTACGGACGGCAATAATAAGACCGTAGTTATCGAAAATATGGAGAAGACTATTGAACTAGCGGCGCACTGTATGCTTTTGCCGGGGCGGAAAAACTCCAACGATCCCATGTCTTCAGGCAGAAAGAGGAGGACTGAAAGATGAGCAAAGATGAAGCAATACAACTTACGAATTCTGCATATTTTGATGTTGAAAGAGGAGATCTGATAAATGGACGAGCCAAACTCGAAACCGCCCTTAAATTGGCTGATGATATTCCAGATACACATAACGAATATGCAACAATTCTAGCGTCTCTTGGAGAGTTTGAAAAAGCTAGACAACATATTGAGCGTGCTATCAATCTCTCCCCTAATGAACCGAAATTTTGGGCTTGCCTAAGTAAATGGTACTTTGATCGTCAGGATTTTTCAGAAGCCCTGAATACTATATTAGTGGCTGAAAAATTAGATCCATCATATCCTACGATAGAAGTGGCCAAAATGCGTATCTCTCGGGCAATGGGAGCCACACCTGATGTTATTAGGGCTCATCAGGAGAATGCCTCTAAACTGTACGAAATGAGAGGACGAAGAGCTGACGGAACCCCTTTCAGATCAGGAGATTTAAATAGAATTTTATCAACAGATTCGGACACAACGGTTTTTGAATCGAAAAGAGTCAACACAAACGACTTTGCGTGGTCAATAAAGTACCTTCCCATTCCATCAGATCCTGAAGCGAATAGGTTATTTGAGCAGGCCATGGATGCTGAAGGAGGAATAGGAAAGATGTCTTTCTGGTTACTTTGCAGAGGACTTGTTGGAGCAAGCCCCTATAATCAAGCACTTATTCTTTACACAAAATCCTTAGAAAAAGAGCCTATTTGTCCTAAAGTCCATACTGCCTTTGGAATCTTGCTTGCTCGTATCGGAAGAAAACAAGAGGCATTACAACATTTCCTAAAGGCAAATAAACTACATCCTAAAAATGCATGGATAGAAGCCAATTTATCATTGTGTTACTATGAATTGAGCGACTTCGATAGCGCTTCCAGGTTTCTGCTATTAGCGCAATCACATAAAAAACCTTAGATAAAGTAACCGATGACATCCTTGACTAATTAGGGGCTATTTGTGGTCGAGGCCGTCCATAATTTATGATTTTTTCCAAGATGTCTTCTATGCCGCGCATTCACAAGAGGTGTTCATAAATCGCAATGTCTTTATTGTCAGCATGCGTGGCGCTAGAAATGATCAAAGGAAGGTGTGAGCTGGACATGAACATCGTTATCCGCAATGAGATCAAGTCGGACATCAAAGCGATATCGGAGATCACGAAAGCCGCTTTTGAGACTCTTGCAGTTAGTAACCAAACGGAACAGTTCATTATTGATGCGCTGCGAGATGCGAACGCGCTTACCATCTCGTTGGTGGCAGTTGCTGGGAAAAGGGTGGTAGGCCACATAGCTTTCTCGCCTGTGACTATTTCCGATGGTAGCCTCGGTTGGTATGGTCTGGGTCCCATCTCAGTCTTGCCGGAATTTCAGAAGCAGGGCATCGGAAAATCTCTGATCCGTGAAGGCCTGTCCTCATTAAAGTCATTGGGTGCAAAAGGCTGCATCCTCGTGGGAGATCCCGGCTACTACGAGCGGTTCGGCTTCAGAAGTCCCCCGGACCTGGCTATTGACGGCGTTCCGCAAGAGTACGTTCTTGCATTGCCGTTCGATGAAAGCAAAACCAGCGGCACTGTGGCATTTCATGATGGCTTTGCTGCAACCGGCTAACAGGGCGCTGGAGACAATCGGCGAAATAGGGCGCTCTGGCTCGGCTCTGTGTTGGTGAGCGCCATATTCGGCATAGGTAAGACCACATGGAGGCCACTTCCGCCCCGTTCATCAAAACCGGATTCTCAACATTTACACTGAGCCAGAGCATCGACGTCGTGGCTTCGCAAAGGCCATCGTTGAAACCATAGTCGGATGGTGTCGCACTCAAGAGTTCGCGTCGGTCTCTCTTCATACGAGTGATGCAGGTCGGCACCTATACGAGGTCCTTGGCTTCACACCGACGAATGAGATGCGTCTTCTTCTCAAATAAGGCGGGGGCCTACAAACTGGGAATGTGACCTTGGGGAGAACTATGAAGAAGACTTTATATCCTCGGCTTAAGGGGCAAAGAAAATCCCGTGCCTTCATGCAGGGGACGAATTGGTCCCCTATATGATTACTTTCGCGATGCTCGGATCGACTTGAAATAGTCTCAAGCCAATCCCATCTCAATTCCCAGGTGAAGTCGTTTGAAACGGCAATAGAAGGGACTGATTGATATGGAAGAAAATAAAATGAACCAGGATAACTATACCTCAAAAGCGCAGTTCTACTTGAAATCCTTATGCAATGTAAAACCAAATAGGCGGACGGGATCATTGGGAAACAGGGATGCAACGGATTTCTTTGCAAATACCATCAGTACCTGCGGATATGAAGTTGATGCCACTCCTTTTAAGTGCCTAGACCATGTATGTGGTGGAGCATTATTGACCCATGAAGAAGAAGATTACGAAGTCTATGCCAGTCCCTATACTTTGGGGTGCGATGTCTTGGCTGAACTGATCACCGTCTCGACTATAGAGGAACTGGAAAACACCGACTTCGAGGGAAAAATTCTGCTAATGAAGGGTGCAATATGCAGAGAGCAGTTGATGCCGAAGAATTTCGTCTTCTACAATCCAGAGCATCACCAAAGGATCATTACCCTTCTGGAGAGCCGCAAGCCAGTGGGAATAATCACAGCCACCGAGAAGAAACCGGAACAAGTAGGGGCGTTATACCCATTTCCGCTAATTGTAGACGGGGATTTCGATATCCCAAGTGTTTACTGTCGGGATACGATGGGAGACATCCTGGCAGCCAAGGGTGGTCTATTTCGGTTGAAGATCGATGCAACTCGGCTTGTGTCGAGAGCAACAAACATAATTGCCCGATTAAACGCCGGAGCAACGAGAAAGATTGTTATCACAGCACACATTGATGCTTACGAAGGATCACCTGGTGCTTCAGACAACGCGTCTGGTGTTGTCGTATTGCTTCTTTGTGCTGAGATGTTGTCTGACTATCGTGGAGAGAACTGTATTGAAATCGCCGCATTCAATGGTGAAGACCACTATAGTGCGGGCGGCGAGATGGACTATCTGAAGCGATACGGGACTGAAATACCTAAAGCTATGCTTGCCGTGAACATCGATGATGTTGGCTATAAAAATGGGCGGTCAGCATACTCGTTCTATGAATGCCCTCTTCTACTCGAGAAGAATGCTAAAGATATCTTTCAGCGATTCAAGGGCTTAGTGCTTGGCGAGCAATGGTTCAATGGGGATCATATGATTTTCGTGCAGAATCGGATTCCATCTGTGGCCTTCACATCCGAATGCATGGCCAACCTGATGAAGACTGTGACCCATACATCCTTAGATACACCTGATCTCATTGAATGCCATAAGCTGGTTGAGGTTGCAGAGTCACTGAATACTTTAGTAAGATCGCTTTAAATATAGAACAGAACAAAAAAACAATCCAACTAATGAGCATTAACGTAGCATCTGCTGGTTCTTGACATGACATCAAGAAGATCGACAAAGACGACCGCAATTTCCACGAAGCTAATCGCTCCCTGCGGAATGAATTGCCGTCTCTGCAGCGCATTCACGAGAGATAAGAAACCATGCCCAGGCTGCCGGGGCGAGGACAGCCTCAAATCGAAATCCTGCGTCGTATGTCGAATCAAGAACTGTGAGAAGATGGGCAGCGCCAAAGCCAAGTACTGCTTCTGTTGTGACAGCTTCCCTTGCGTCCGGCTGAACCATTTGGATAAGCGGTATAGAACCAAGTATGGCATGAGCATGATCGGCAATCTTGAGAACATTAGAAAATTCGGCATAAGGCATTTCATAAGAGCCGAAAAAGAAAGGTGGAGATGCCCAAAATGCGGTGAGATACTTTGTGTTCACACGCCGCAATGTCTTTATTGTCAGCACACATGGCGCTAGAAATGATCAAAGGAAGGTGTGAGCTGGACATGGACATCGTTATCCGCAATGAGATCAAGTCGGACATCAAAGCGATATCGGAGATCACGAAAGTCGCTTTTGAGACTCTTGCAATCAGTAACCACACGGAACAGTTCATAATTGATGCACTGCGAGATGCGAATGTGCTCACCATCTCGTTGGTGGCAGTTGTCGGGAGAAAGGTGGTAGGCCACATAGCTTTCTCGCCTGTGACCATTTCCGATGGTAGCCCCGGTTGGTATGGTCTGGGTCCCATCTCTGTCTTGCCGGAATTACAGAAGCAAGGTATCGGAAAATCCCTGATCTGTGAAGGCCTGTCCTCACTAAAATCATTGGGTGCAAAGGGCTGCGTGCTCGTGGGAGATCCCGGCTACTACGAACGGTTGGGCTTCAGAAGTCCCCCGGACCTGGTTATTGAAGGCGTTCCGCAAGAGTACGTTCTTGCATTGCCATTCGTTGAAAGCAAAACCAGCGGCACTGTGGCATTTCATGATGGCTTTGCTGCAACCGGCTAACATTTGAGACAAAGCCGCTCTTGATGCCATGGATGTGAAGGGCTTCTCGTGCTGGTGACCTGTGCGATGATGTCAAAACGAAAGCGAAACACAAAGCTAGCCTCGTGGAGGTAGGCCATGTCTGAATCCAAAAGCACACTGAAACGTCCCAAGAACCAAATGCCCCTCTTCGTTCGAGACGCCCTTAACGAGAGTGGGCTGATGGACGCTTATCTTGCGCGCCCTCCTTATCAGCAAAACGACTATCTCGGCTGGATCGCTCGTGCCAAGCTTGAGGCCACGAAGACAAAGCGCCTAAACCAGATGCTTGACGAGCTGGAGGGCAGAAGGTTGTACATGAACATGACATGGAAGCCCCGTTTGCAGCAAAGATAGCAATACAAAAAAGCAAACAACGGAGACCATAACATGAATGAAGCCAATCCAATTGACCTGCTCTTCGGAGGTATGGAGAAGCTGGGTCCGGGAAGTAATTCTGATACAATGAAAGTGCTCAACATGCTCCCCAGAAAGGATTATGAAGTCATCGTTGACGCGGGGTGCGGGACGGGAAGACAGACTCTGGCGCTGGCAAAGCGGCTACAAAGCCTGGTGCATGCCGTGGATTCATATGAGCCGTTCCTGGCCAGTCTGGCACAGCGTGCCAAGGAGGCCGGAATAGAGCACCTTGTCCAAACGCACTGCATGGATATGGCAGACATTCCACGTACATTCCCCGAGATTGATTTGCTCTGGTCTGAGGGAGCGGCCTACAACATCGGATTTCCTCAAGCGCTAAAGACGTGGCATTCCGCCATGAAGCCTGGCGGATTTGCGGTTGTAAGCGAACTGTCGTGGCTGCGTGATGATGTTCCTGCTGAAGTGCGGCAGTTCTTCCAAGCCGGTTATCCCGATATGCGAAGCGTTGATGAGAATCGGGCAGTGGCAAAGGACGCCGGCTACAATGTCCTCAGCACGCACACGCTGCCCAGAGAGGCATGGGTGGAGGGTTACTACGACATACTGGAACCCCGAGCCAAAGCGCTTCTCGATCATCCCGACGAATCGGTCAAAGGCTTCGCGGCTGAAACGATAGAGGAGATACGAATCTTTGGCTGCTCTGAAGATAGCTATGAATATGTATTCTACGTTATGCAGAAGGCCTAACCGAAATGCAGCGACGCCTAACGTCGCCGCTAACTTGCGGCGTTAGGCTAGCTGATAGTAGCAATGCAATGGTGGTCGCTTTGAACACGTTCGGAAGTCTATTGCTGCTTGCTGCCCTCTTAGCAGCAGCAATCTTCGTCTTTGCCCAAGTCAGATCAAACTACCAGGCCCACGGCAGGCTTTCCCGCCCAGTCGCCATTTTACAGGTCGCCTACTTCTGCGTCTATGCCCTTGCCTCTTACGTTTTTCTGGACTCCAGACTGTCACAAGTCAACACTGTGGGATTGCTTTTCCCCTTGGCGTTCGTTCTTATGATAGTAGGCTTTCTGCTAGTTGTTTTCTCGATGCCTTTTCTCGGTCAGCGGTCATTCGGGCAGGAGGTTGGCAGTCTTCGGACCAGTGGCCTATACCGATACAGCCGCAATCCACAGTTGGTCGGAGGTTTCTTTTTCATCGTCGGATATGCTATGTTGTGGCCTTCCTGGAAGGGCGCGTTATGGGCGGGTCTGTGGTTTGTGATTATGCATTTGATGGTGCGAGGCGAGGAAGCGCATTTGGAGAATGTCTTTGGAGCTGAGTACCGGAATTACTGCGCGCGAACGCCTCGATATCTTGGGCTTCCCAAGAAGTGAGTTGCGGTGGGAAAGAATCTACGGCCTAACACTCGGTCGGAGACAACTGCGTTTCGCTGGTCTGGCGGAATGTGGCCGCGAAAGCAGAGCGCCACATTATGAGGAGACAAGACAATGGAATACCTGATAGACATTATGAAACCGGAAGACTGGGAGCAAGTCCGTTCGATCTATCTGGAAGGCATCGTCACGGGCAATTCTACCTTTGAGGCAGATGCTCCTGATTGGGACAAATGGGACTACACCCACTTGCGGGAGCACCGGTTAGTGGTAAGAGTTGGCGATAGTATTGTAGCATGGGCCGCACTCAGCCCCGTTTCCACCCGCTGTGTCTACTCAGGTGTAGCGGAACTCAGTATTTACGTGGCAGCCAAACATAGAGGTAGAGGCATAGGGTCAACCTTGCTGGAGGCAATCATAAACTCAACCGAAAAGGCTGGGCTATGGACTCTGCAAGGAGGCATCTTTCCCGAGAATACACCAAGCCTCAGCCTAGTGAAAAAGCACGGATTCAAGGAGATCGGAAGGCGTGAAAAGATAGGCAAGATGACCTATGGGGAACTTGCCGGAACCTGGCGAGACGTTATCTTGGTGGAACGGCGAAGCACCGTGGCAGGTATAGATTGATAAGACCTCATAACAAGGCGCTGGAGTCAATCGCATGATTCTCGCGCTCTGGATCAGATCTGTGTTGGGCTTAAGTAAGGTACTCACATAGCTTCTGCGGGATGTTGACATGACATCAAAAAGATCGAGGAAGAAAACTGCAATTTTCACGAAGCTAATCGCTTCCTGTGGAATGAATTGCCGCCTCTGCCTCGCATACACAAGAGATAAGAAACCATGCCCTGGTTGCCGAGGTGACGACAGCCTCAAATCGAAATCCTGCGTCATGTGCAAAATCAAGAACTGTGAGAAGATAGTGAACGCCAAAGTCAAGTACTGCTTCTGTTGTGACAGCTTTCCTTGCGTCAGGCTGAACCATTTGGATAAGCGGTATAGAACCAAGTATGGCATGAGCATGATCGGCAATCTTGAGAGCATAAGAAAATTCGGCATAAGGCATTTCATAAGAGCCGAAAAAGAAAGGTGGAGCTGCCCAAAATGCTATGAGATACTTTGTGTTCACACGCCGCAATGTCTTTATTGTCAGCACACATGGCGTTAAGAAAATATCGAAGGACTTACAGACAGCACAACTAAGGCAGCCACCGGATGGCTTACAGTTGCTGGTGATGCACGTCGTTATATCTATATGGACGTGATGTAATGGAACAGCTTGATCCAGAATCATATCAAATTCGAGAAGTCTATGCCCGCTACGGTCTTGCCATGTATCAGGCGCAATGTGTTGAACGACAACTTGCTTTACTCTTGATCACTGAATATAGGCCTGGTCCATCTAGGATCACACGTTCTCAATACGATCACTTATTGGAAGCGCATTTTGAAAAAAACACTTGGCAGTCTTATCCGTCAGCTTGAGAAGTCCATTACTCTTCCGGCCGATTTCGAGAACACACTTCATACGGCTTTGAAAAAGCGAAACTGGTTAGCGCATCGGTATTTCTGGGAGCGAGCAGGCCATTTCATGTCAGAAAGAGGCAGGGACAAAATGTTGCTGGAACTTCAAGAAGCCATTGACTACTTTGAAACTCTTGATGCAAAGCTCACCGAAATTGCTGACTCTTGGGCGAGACGACACGGTATTCCACCCGAAGACATGGAGAAGGCTTTGGAGAGAATCATCGCAAATGCAGAGAAGGAGACATAACCTGGCATGCAGAGGATCATGGCAAAAGATGGCTACTCCTGCTGACACCCAGCGTTCGGCAGGAAGAAGGAAAAAATGGATGAGAAGCTAACTGCATAATCTGGATGCGCATGCCCCTTATCTCCGCCGCAAGCAGCGGGGTATTACGATCAAATGACTTCGCGGCTTCGCGCCTTCGCGTGAAACCGTACCCGGTTGAATCTCACGCGAAGCCTTGACTGGCGCGAAGAACGGTCAGCCGTTCACAAAGGCAAGGCACATTATCCTCTCACAATCATGGCTTTAATTAGGCCTCGTTGTACTCTAGCTTCCGCACCTCGCCAGATCCCCCGTAAAATACCTCTCTTTCAGCTTCAGTGCCACATTCACCAGTCCGATCAACATCGGCACCTCGATGAGCGGCCCAATCACGGCAGCAAAAGCCTCCTGGGAGGCGATGCCAAAGACGCCCACAGCCACAGCGATAGCCAGCTCGAAGTTGTTGCTGGCCGCAGCAAAGGAGAGAGCAGCCGTGTTCTCGTAATTCACGCCGAGCTTGTAAGCCATGAAGAAGCTGACAAAGAACATGAGCAGGAAGTAAATGGCCAGAGGCACGGCCACCCGCACCACATCCAGGGGAAGCTGTACGATGTAGTCCCCCTTCAGGGAGAACATCACCACAATGGTAAAGAGCAGGGCAATGAGCGTCAGAGGCGAGATTTTAGGTATGAAATCCCTCTCGTACCAGACTCTTCCTCGGGCCTTAATCAGGCTGAATCTGGTGATTATGCCGGCCAGGAAGGGTATGCCCAGATAGATGAAAACGCTCTGTGCAATCTGGGAAATTGTTACATTGACCAGCGTTCCCTCAGCTATGCCTAGAGCTGCCGGCAGCACCGTGATAAAAACGTAAGCGTAAACGGAATAAAACAGCACCTGGAATATGGAGTTGAGCCCCACCAGGGCGGCGCAGTACTCGGTGCAGCCGCGAGCCAGCTCATTCCAGACGATGACCATGGCAATGCAACGAGCCAGACCAATGAGGATTATGCCGTACATGAGATGAGGATAATCTCGCAGGAAGATTACCGCCAATGCAAACATCAGAATGGGGCCGATGATCCAGTTTTGTATCAGGGAAAGACTGAGGACCTTTCTGTCTTCGAAAACCCTTCCCAGCTCTTCATATTTTACCTTTGCAAGGGGCGGGTACATCATGAGAATGAGGCCGATGGCGATAGGTATTGATGTTGTGCCGATTTGCAGGCTTAAGATGAACCGGGTGATTCCGGGAGCATAATAGCCCACGGCCACACCCAGGAACATGGCTACAAAGATCCAGATAGTGAGGTAGCGGGATAAGAAATCCAGGCCCTTACTGACACCATTTGACATTCAACTCCTCCCTCCATTGATGAAAATTAAAATTGTATCATGTCGTGCCAAGCTTGGTGTACTTCGAGCCGACAGCGTCTTCACCGGCAGTGGATGTCTTGTTCCCTGTGTCTGAGGTCGTTTCATTAACTGCGTCCCCAGACTTGTGCGCCTTCCAGTCCTCCCAGGTATAAATGCTGGCCTCATATCCCATGAGCTGCAAGGCATACCAGACCAGAGCAGACCGGCTGTAATCATCGGAATAGACCACAATTGGCTTTTCTTTGTCCGGCCTGCTGAACACCGTGCCCAAATCCGTACCGGTTTTGATCTTATCTCCTTTGATCACATTGGATGGATCAAAGGCGATAGAACCAGGTATGCGGCCTTTGCCAAACTCGACGAACGGCCGGACATCTATGATCTGGGCCTGGCCGGACTTTACATATTCATAATCGGCCAGCAGCTCTGACTTGACCGCGGGCTTGTATTCCATAGCGGGCCTTTTATTTTCCGAGGATTCCACGGGCAGACCGGCTGCTTTCCAGTCTTTGAAAGTGCCGTCCAAAACCTTTACATCTGCCTGTCCCAGGTAGCTGAGTGCCCAGAAAACCAGCTCTGCTTCTCCCGAACTCTCCGGACTGCCGTAAAGAACCACGGAATCTTTTTGAGAGACTCCTGCCTCGCCCAGCAGCATTGCCAGTTCATCCTCTGTCTTCAAGGCGCCGTTGACGTCAAGAAGGCTTTGCATAGGAAGATGAAGAGCATTCTTAATGTGAGATAAATTGTTGCTATCGTCATTGGATATGTCGAGCACCAGGTGGGAAGAGGAAACGCTCTTCATGGGCATCAGAGCCTCGCCGTTCGGGAAGGCATCCGATCTTTGTGATGGCTTTTCTGCAGCTATGCTGGCATTGTTGTCTTCGCTTTGTGCATGGTCATGAATTGTGGTCTGTCCTCCTGCATCAGCATCGCTTAGGAATGTCTGAGCGGTTGCCTCCCAGTTGCCGACGCTGCAGCAGCTTGAGCCTGCATTCACTAAGGGTGCCAGAGCAATCAGAGAGAGCATCACAATTCCCAGAACAAGATATATTTTTGTCATTTATTATTACCTCTATAAAAATTGGACTCTTTGATCAGCCTTGCCTGGTTGAGCATATCTATTACAGCGCCTTCGGACAGCCGGTATCTGGACCATCTTCCGTCCTTGCGTTCTTTGATGAGCCCTGCATCCTTGAGTGTGGTCGGTCCACGCCGACCATGATCTCGCAGACGCATAGCTCGCCTTCCCGCAGAAGCGACAGGATCTTGAGGCGGCAGGGATCGGCCAATGCCTTGAATATTTCAGCCTCAACTTCGATCTCCCTCTCGTCCAGCTTGCTTGTAATGGAGCGCAGCTTATTGACTTTGCACTCGGCTTTGTCGGCATCTCCAATCAGCCGCGTCATCCTGCTGACAGCCTCTTTCGGAATACATGCCATGCAATGATCCTCTCTCAACAGCAATCGCAGCTCTTTTTAGCCAGGAGGTTTTGCGCTTCTTGCTTCAAACAACCTTCGCATATCCTTATTCTCCCTCTCTCTTTGTGACTGACTATGAAGAGGGATTCTACTTCACTGTTGCAGATTTCGCATTTCACTGGAATCATTTTGGTCATTCACCTAATTCTCATGCAGCTTGATCCGCCCCAACTTCAGGGCTGATTGGACATCCATATCCAGTTATTTCGATATATAAGATTTTCCCGTCAGAAAGCTAAATCAGAGTACGACATCTGTCTTTAATTAAATATAATAAATTTGATGTAAATATTTACAAAACAAGCGGATCTAAATTAACAATTGAGAACACACAAGCTCTTTGAAATATAGTTGATTTGAAGGGATTTGAGCTAATATTTTTTTTAAGTATGGCCTAATAAATCGCAAAGTCGAAAGACTTATATCCAATAATGTCGATGCTATCGGCATTGGGAATGAGTGTGGAAAAGAATAGCATGCAACGTGGAGAGTGTGTTTAATGTACAAATCATCTTTGATTGCGATCATCCTTCTGGCATCCGGCATTAACGCCATGGGAGCTGCATCTTCGGTAGGATATGGAAATAATGACTGGTGGACGGCTTATCCTGACCAGTCCTCAGGCGCTGGCGGCGATGTCAATCATCCATCCTGGGTTTTGGACGCCCTTATAGCCAAGCCTGTGCTGATTTATGTGCACAAGTCGTGCGATTATTGTGTGCCCCAGACAGAGGCCGTGCAAAATATTACCGATGAATTCAAAGGCAAGATCACATTTTTCGAGATAAGTGCAGAAGGCAGTGATGCCAGGTCCGAGGAAGCACTGCAGATCTATGATCCCAACGGCGGCAAAACGTATGTGCCTCTGACCGTTGTGGTAACTTTGGCCCACAATTCCGAAGGCGAGGTCGTGCCGGTCTGGCACAGCACTGATGAGGTCACGGGCGATGGCTGGATCAAGAATTATGTAGAGGATGCCATAAGCCAATACGATGAGTTCTCCGTTGACTGGAATATGTGAAGGCATAATGTCAATAAAATGTAAAAAATCTTCAATCACACTTTTTGCCATCTTAATTTCCATCTTCTTCTTGTGCATCTCCGCCAGCCTATCTCAGGAGGCTATTGCTCCTGATTTTCAGGCAGTGGACCAGAATAGAAAGGATATATCTCTAGGCGACTATCGGGGCGAGTTTGTCCTTCTGCACATCACCAACATTGAAAATCCCCTCTGCCGGGAGTGCGAGCATGCTCTAAACGCACAGACCAGCCAGATTTCCCTGCTCGCCAAGAAAGATCCGGGCATAAAAATCATAACCCTCAACGTTCGGAAAAATCCCTATTCTAAAGACGGGCCCACCCTGGCCAAAGCCTGGTGGAACATCAATGTAACCTGGCCCTGGATCGAGGACTTTGAGCCCTATCCACTCACGGGCAAGTACATCGACTACTCCACCCTGGAAGGCGGCTTTGCCAACCCTACCTTGATCTTGATTGATAAAGAGGGAAAGGTAGCCGGCCTCTATCACGTCTATCAGCTTGGCAAGGGAGAGATAGACGGCATAAAGAGCGCTGAGAATCTATCCCACGATCTGTCAGGCCTGGAGCGCGGTGAGGCCTCAGCCTCCGGATTCAAAGGGGTGGCGTCCACAAGAGGCGTAAACTACCTGAGCATGTTTGGCTTAGGCATTATAACCTCCCTCTCCCCCTGCTCGGTAGCCCTGCTGCTGGCCATGTTCTCCTACGTCATGACGGCCCGCCGGAAGGAGGAGTACCTCAAGAAGTCAGCCTCGGCATCCAAAGAGGGCTTCATGATCGGGGTGGCCTTCACTTTAGGCATGGCCATGGTCTTCTTCGTGGTGGGGCTGTTCCTATCCGACATCGGCGTCTTCATTCGCCAGGCCCGCTTCTTTGATCTGGCCGCAGGAATGCTGATGGTCATCCTGGGCATCAATATCATCAAGCCCATTGGTGAAATCATCGAGCCGGTACGATCGCGCCTCTCTTTACGCCGGGCTCATTCCGATGACTTTCCCGGTGACTGTGCTGCGGAGAAGAAGGGCATCATGGAAAGGCTGGTCCACTTCTCCATGGGCCTCTTTCAGTACTCAGCCTTCATCGGCGCTTTTACTCTGGGCGTATTCTTTGCCCTGGGCTGGGCTCCCTGTGCTGTGTCTCTGGTCTTTCCCGTGCTCATCTGGCTCATCTCCCAGGATGTGACGCCCCTGGCAGGTGGCCTGATGCTCTTCGTCTTCGGCGTCGGCCACGGCGTGCCGGTGATTCCCATTGCTACCTTTTCCCGGGCAGTGGGCGGGCAGATCGGTGAGAAGTACATCTCGGCAGGAAAGTACGTCACCAAAGTCTTCGGAGTGGCGGTGATAGTAATCGGGCTGATCTATGCGGTGAGGTACCTGGGATACAAGATGTGGTGAGGTACCTGGGGGCGAACGCCCTGAGGGGCCCTCTCTCCACCCCTTGCCCAGGCAGTGAGCGAACTATCCAAACAATATTCGAATACTCTCTTTGAAATACTTTAATATAAATTATTTTAGCATTAATTCTACTATTATCAGGATTTATTTCAATATTTTCCGGCAAAGAGTCCATATCAACAAAAAGAATTTATACTAAAAGAACACCATGACAGTATATCAAAATAAATTAAGTTTTAATACCGGCCCAGTGGTAAAAATGTCAAAAAATTCAGGGAACTCCCCCGCCAACAGCAACTCCTCTCTGCAGGAGAGAGCACTTGATCTCATCGGCTCGCGAGGAGGCGGCCTGTTTCAGTCGGAGCTGCGTCGTCTCATGTCCATAGACAGCAGCAAGTGCTCGAAGATTGTGTGCAAGATGCAGAGTTCCGGTCTCATCTACCGGGAGAAGGTTCCTGCCAGCAGCACCTATCTGATAAAGCTTACCCGGCCCGCCCAGGAGATCACTTTTGACAAACCTGCCCGCCGCAACATCGATAGCTACTTAACTGAGTTCTATCTGCTCTATCTGGTGCGCGGCATCTCTGGCTAGGGGCCGCAGGGGCTTATTGCATTGAGGGCATATTGGGAGATCTTGCGTCCTTTCAACTGCATGATGGCGGCAGCAGCAGCTATCATTGGTCTTGCCATCGCCGGTGGACTGGAACCTCTGGCGACAGCACTCATTTTCCTCACGGTTTTCCTGATTACAGGCGCAGGAAATGCCGTCAATGATTACTATGATCGAGATATCGATGCCATAAACAGACCCAGAAGGCCCATTCCCAGCGGGCGCGTCAGCGCGCGTGCGGCTTTCTATTATTCTCTGGCCCTCTTTGCCGTGGGCTGCCTTTGCGCGGGTCTGGTCAACCAGATCTGTCTGGCCGTGGCCGCCTTCAATTCTGTGCTCCTGTTTCTTTATGCTCGTAACCTCAAGGCCACGCCCCTGGCCGGCAACATCTCTGTCGCCTTTCTCACCGGCTCCGCCTTCCTTTTTGGGGGGGCAGTCGTGGGCACCGCGGGCCTTCTGGCTAACAGGATTCCCTTTTTGCTCTCCTTTCTGGTCAGCATGAGCCGGGAGATCGCCAAAGACATCGAGGACATGGCCGGCGACCGGGCGGGCGGCGCGCGCACGCTGCCCATCCTGGCAGGCGAGCGCGCCAGCGCTGCCCTGGCTGCTGCCTTTGCCCTGGCGGCGGTTGGCTTAGGCTTCTATGCGCCCTTCGGCGAGGTGTATCTGGTGATCGTAGTAGTAGCGGATCTGTTCTTCCTGCTCTCTGTGCTGAAAATCGCCAGAGGGGATGCCACCGGATCGCAAAAGGCGCTAAAAAAGGGAATGGCAGTGGCGCTGGTGGCTTTTCTGGCGGCGGCTCTATTCTACTAACATCTAGAAACAAGGCCAAGTGCGGCTGCAAGAAGTCGGATGAATTACAGGCGTGGGGTGTAGGGGTAGAGAACGCCCCGGTCTTTAGGCCGGGGATGAATCGTACCCCACCCGTTGCGCCAATATCCTTAAATACAATCAACTGCTTAACATAGTTCTATGCTTAAGGC
>Ga0247841_10001954_pt1 | contig 43250 bp, 34 predicted proteins | sample LaCruzMarch2015__2_FD_192410 | JGI IMG/M metagenome (GOLD analysis project Ga0247841, IMG submission 192410) | Freshwater microbial communities from meromictic Lake La Cruz, Castile-La Mancha, Spain - LaCruzMarch2015_18m | ecosystem: Environmental > Aquatic > Freshwater > Lake | place: Spain...
TGCGCTCATCAAGAATCGGCCACAACGGCTGCAGTTTTTCGGTAATCTGCGCAAGGGTGCTCATGCTCGGAGAGCATATCACAATTCCTATGCAAGTTGCTACCTTTATTTATTGACGCCGCCTTATCATCTGCCAGCCCGTCGGCATTGCCGCGTGGGTCATGGGGAATGCCGATCTCAAGCAGATCGCTGCCGGCACGATGGATCCTGAGGGGAAATCCCTTACTCAAATCGGCAAGATCCTTGGCATTATTGCCACGGTGCTGCTGGCCCTCGGGATCATCTTCGGCGTGCTGGCCATGGTCCTCGGACTCGGCGCGGCCGTCATGGCTCCGAATAGTTAACTCGAACGACGGTTCACGACCCGACCTGGCTATTTGTGAGGCAGGTCGAGAAAATCGCGCACGAAGTCATTGGCCGGGTTGGAGCGCACGGCATGGGGGGTTCCGGATTGCTGGAGGACGCCCTGGTCAATGAGGACGACGCGGTCGGCCACCTCGAAGGCTTCGTCCTGGTCGTGTGTGACGAAGATGGTAGTGAGTTGGATGCGGTGGTGGAATTCCCGCAGCCAGCGGCGCAGGTCCTTGCGGACCTTGGCGTCCAGCGCGCCGAAGGGCTCGTCCAGGAGAAGCACCTCTGGCTCGATGGCCAGGGCACGGGCGAAAGCCACCCGCTGGCGCTGGCCTCCGGAGAGCTGGGAAGGAAGCCTTTTTTCGTAGCCGGCAAGCTGGACGGCATCCAGGAGGGTGTCCACGCGCTCGCGGATCGCGGACTCCGGGGGGCGCTTCCGGCGGGGAAGCACGCGAAATGCAAAGGCGATGTTCTCAAAGACGCTCATGTGGGCGAAGAGCGCGTAGTGCTGGAAGACGAATCCCGCCCGGCGCTTGTAGGCCGAGAGGCTGGTGACATCCCGCTCCCCGAAACTCACGGTCCCGCCGTTGTCGGGAAACTCCAGTCCGGCGATGAGCCGCAGGAGGGTGGTTTTCCCCGATCCGCTGGGGCCCAGCAGCGCGATGAGCTCGCCGGTTGCGATGCCGATGCTCACCCCGTTGAGGGCGGGATATCGGGAGAAGGATTTCGAGACGTTGGAGATGGTGATGCTCATAGGGAGGCTTCGCGGAGCTGGCGATCCGCACGCCATTCGGCATAGGTTTTCAGGAAAAGCGTGACGATGGCGAGCAGGGCCAGAAGCGACGCGACGGCGAAGGCGGCGGCGAACTGGTATTCGTTGTAGAGGATCTCGATTTGAAGCGGCATCGTGGTGGTCTTTCCGCGGATATGGCCGGAGACGACCGAGACCGCACCGAATTCCCCCATGGCCCGCGCGTTGCAGAGGATCACCCCGTAGAGCAGCCCCCACTTGATCTTGGGCAGCGTCACACGCCGGAAAATCTGCCAGCCGTTCGCGCCAAGCGTCAGCGCCGCCTCCTCCTCCTTGAGCCCCTGCGCCTCCATGAGCGGGATGAGCCCGCGCGCGACGAAGGGAAATGTCACAAACACCGTGGCCAGCACGATGCCCGGCACGGCGAAAATAATCCGTATGTCGTTTTCGCGGAGCCACGGGCCGAACCAGCCCCGCGCACCAAACACCAGCATGTAAATCAAGCCGCCGATGACCGGGGAAACCCACAGCGGCAGGTCGATCAAGGTCACCAGAAACGAGCGTCCGCGAAACCGGAAGCGGGTGAGACTCCACGCGGCCGCGAGCCCGAAGAGGGTATTGAGCGGCACCACGATGACGGCCACCAGAAGCGTGAGCCAGATCGCGCTGCGCGTGAAGGGATCCTGGAACGCCTGAAAAAAGGCGGCCGCGCCTTTTGAGAAAGCTTCCTGAAAAACCACGACGAGCGGAAGGAACAGAAACAGGCCGAGAAAAACCAGCGCGATTCCGATCAGAACCGCCCGGGCGACCGGAGATTCCGCCGTCGCGCGGCGTGGAGGAGTCGAACTGCGAAGGTAAAGGGTGGATGCGCCGGCCATGGTGGTTTCAGGAAATTCCGTGACGCTTGTTGTTCCAGGATTGGAGGCTGTTGCTGACGATCAGAATCAGAAACGAGGCCGCGAGCATGACGAACCCGATCGCCGCGGCCCCGGAGTAGTCGTATTGCTCGAGCTTGGTAATGATCATGAGCGGGGTGATTTCGGTTTTGAACGGCAGGTTGCCGGAAATGAAAACCACCGATCCATACTCGCCGACCGCCCGCCCGTAGGCGAGGGTGACTCCTGTGAGGATCGACGGGAGCAGCGCGGGAAAAATCACGCGTCGGAACGTGTGCCAACGGTTCGCTCCCAGACAGGCCGCGGCTTCCTCGACCTCGGCGACCAGATCCTGGATGACCGGCTGCACGGTGCGCACCACGAACGGGAGGCCAATGAACGTCAGCGCCACGAAAATCCCCAGCCGGGTATAGGCGATCTGGATTCCCATCGGCTTGAGGTATTGTCCGATCCACTCGTTCGGAGCGTAGAGCGCCGTCAGCGCGATCCCTGCCACGGCCGTCGGCAGGGCGAAGGGCAAATCCACAATCGCATCGAGAATCCGGCGGCCCGGAAACCGGTATCGCACGAGCACCCACGCGGCAATCACCCCGAACACCCCGTTGACCAGCGCCGCGAGGAGCGAAATGCCGAAGCTGACCTGATAGGATGCCACCACGCGCGGCGAAGTGACGGTTTCCCAAAAGTGCTGCCAGCCTCCCGAGGCGGTCTTCAGGAAAAGCGCGGCAAACGGGATCAGCACAATGAGGCTCAGATAAACCAAAGAAAATCCCAGCGTGAGTCCGAACCCGGGCAGGACGTGCTTTTTCATATATTCTGCCCCTCGGCGATCATGGTGCGGAAGCGATCCAGCATGGTGAGGAGAGCCGCGATATGGGCCTCGACCTGCTGGTCGAGCGGCGCCCGGTTCGGGGTTTCGAAAACAATCTCGAAGGGCTGCGGTTTCTGGGTGGGCGGTGCGCCGAGGACTCCGGTGTATCCGCCCTCGATGATCCCCTCGTTGGCCTGGAAGTTGTCGATGCTTCTGTCGGAATTGCGCGGAAGAAATTTGGAAGCGGCTTCAAGGCTTGGCTCCAGGACATGCCGCGTGAGCTGGTGGCCCTTCACGAACCCGTAGAGCCCGTTGGAGGAATCATCTCCATGCAGGGAGACGACGCCGTCGAAGGCCAGCTTCATCAGCTGGCCTTCCAGCACAAGAACCTCGATCTCGTCGCTTCCGCGCCAGAACTCGCGGTTCATGTCCGCTCCGTTCTTGAGCCAGCGTATATCGCGGGCGTAGCCCCAGGGGTTGCAGACGGGATAGACAAACAGCTCGTAGCCGAGCGCGGGCTGAGGGTCGTCGTGGAGACGCTGGAGGAGCTTCACCGCCGCCTCGGCCCCGCCGACCTCATCGCCATGCACGCCCGCGAAGATCCCCACCCGCAGAAAACTTCCCCGGTCACCCGGTCCGGTGAAAAGGAATCGCGGGATTCTCTCCGGCGTCCCGCGCGGATCCGAACAGTCGAGGTGCGCGGTGAACAGGCAATCCGATTGCGCGGAAAGCTCTTCCAGGGGCGCCAGGAGTGCATGGATGTCCCGGCGGGGTTCCCTGCGGTCCGGTCGGGTGGGAGAGGGTTTCAGCATGGTTTACGCAACCGCCTGGCGGGCTTCATCCGCAAGGGCGGTGCTGAGATAGCGCTCGCCGGTGCTGCATCCGATGGTGACGATGAGTTTCCCCCTGTTCTCCGGACGCGCCGCGACCTGCAGGGCCGCCCACACATTGGCACCGGTGGAAATCCCGACAAGGATCCCCTCCTCCAGGGCAAGCCTGCGGGCGGTGATGATCGCGTCGTCGTTGGTGACTTTCACCACGTCATCCAGGATCTCAAGGTTCAGGTTCTTCGGAATAAATCCGGCGCCGGCCCCCTGGATCTTGTGCGGTCCCGGCTTGACCGGCTCGCCCGCACGGGTCTGCGTGATGACCGGGGAATCGGAGGGCTCGACCGCGATGGATTGGAACCCCGGCCGGCGGGGTTTGATCACCTCGCTCACGCCGGTGATCGTGCCACCGGTTCCCACGGCCGAAACGAGGATGTCCACGGTGCCGTCGGAGTCAGCCCAGATTTCCTCGGCCGTTGTGCTCCGGTGGATTTCGGGATTGGCCGGGTTGTTGAACTGCTGGGGAATCCACGAGTCGGGAGTCCCGGCATGAAGTTGTTCCGCCCGGGCGATGGCCCCCTTCATCCCCTCCGCGGCCGGGGTGAGGACCAGCCTGGCCCCGAGAAGCGCGAGGAGCGTCCGGCGCTCGACGCTCATGCTCTCGGGCATCGTGAGGACGAGCTTGTAACCTCTCGCTGCCGCGACAAACGCGAGGGCGATGCCGGTATTTCCGGAAGTGGGCTCGATGATCGTGGTCGAGGGATGGAGAAGCCCGTCTCTCTCCGCAGCATCGACCATCGCAACCCCGATGCGGTCTTTCACGCTGCCCAGAGGGTTTGCAAATTCGCCCTTGAGCGCGATGGTCGCCGGTGACCCGGCCGTGATGCGGTTGAGTTTGACGAGCGGCGTGCGACCGACCGTCCCGATGATGTTGCTATGGATTGGCATGGCTTTAGTTTTTTGATGGTTGGTAGATTTGATCGAAGATCCCGCCGTCGGAAAAGAACGTCTTTTGCGCTTTCGCCCACCCGCCGAACTGCTCGTCAATCGTCACAATCCCGATTTTCGGGAACTGCGCGGCATGCTTCGCGCGGGCGGCTTCGGAGGTCGGACGGTAGAAATTCCTGCCGGCGATGTCCTGCCCGACATCCGAGTAGAGGAATTCGAGGTAGGCGGTCGCGACCGCGCGGGTCCCGCGCTTGTCCACAACCTTGTCCACCACGGCCACCGGCGGCTCGGCCAGAATGCTCAACGACGGGGCGATGATCTCGAATTCTCCGGGTTTTTCCTTCTGGATGAGAAAGGCCTCATTTTCCCAGGAGAGAAAGACATCGCCGATCCCGCGCTCGGAGAACGTGATCGTCGAGCCGCGGGCGCCGGAGTCGAGCACCGGGACATTTTTGAAGAGCTTCGCGACAAACTCCCTCGCCTTGGCCTCGCCGCCGTTGTTCAGCGCCCACGCCCAGGCGGCGAGGAAGTTCCATCGCGCCCCGCCCGAGGTTTTCGGGTTCGGCGTGATGACCTGCACGCCGGCTTTCACCAGATCACCCCAGTCCTTGATGCCCTTCGGGTTCCCCTTCCTGACCACAAAGACAATCGTCGAGGTGTAGGGCGAGCTGTTGTGCGGAAGCCGCTTCTGCCAGTCCGCCGGGATGAGCCCGCCCTTGGCGGCAAGCTCGTCGATATCGTAAGCCAGGGCCAGCGTGGCAACGTCGGCTTCGATGCCGTCAATGATCGAGCGCGCCTGTTTGCCCGACCCGCCGTGGGACTGGTTGATCTTGAGATCCTGCCCGGTCTTCTCTTTCCAGTGCGAGGCAAACGCCGCATTGAACTCGGTGTAGAGCTCGCGCGTCGGATCGTAGGAGACGTTGAGCAGCTCAACGGACTTTGCTCCGGCCGACAGGGCCGTCGCGAGGACAATCGCCAGTATGATGGTTTTCATGGATTGAGTGTGTGCTGATTTTTTAGAATGTCACTCCGGCTTGGAACCCGAGCACCGTCGCGTTCGGCGTGAGACCGTTGGCACCCGGACGGATGATGTATTGCAGCGAGGGCTGGAGATACGCCCATTTGTTGATCTGGACCCGGTAGTCGAACTCCAGAACGCCTTCATATTCCTGGACCGGCAGCCCTTTGTTCTCGTCGGCGATTTGCTTGTAAGCGCTGTAATTGCCGTAGGCCAGCGCCACGCCCGTCTGGTCGTTGTCGCGGCCGGGGATGAGTCCCTTGTAAACCAGTCCGGTCTGAAAATAGAACGGGATGTTGTTGTTGAACTTCGGCGCGAAGTTCACGAGCGAGAAGAGCGAGAGCCCTTGGTCGCTGATCCTGGGCTTGGAAACAACGGCCTTCTTTCCGTCCGACGGCCCCTTGCCCGCAGGCTCCCCGGCCGAGGGCTCGCGAAAGAGCATCTGGTCGGCCTGCCAGTAAACCGCGACTTTCTCGTCGTATTTCTCGCCGTAGAACGAGGTGTTCTCGACCCCCCAATAAATGAAGCCGGCAGCGTAGCGTCCGGGCAGCTTCGCCGGCCCGATCGCCGGTGTCACCCCGGTCTCCGCCAGGAAATACAGGCCGTTCAGATCCGGGTTGATCCGGTAGCCGGCAAAATCCAGCCCGTGGTTGTTCGTGGCCGTCCCCTGCGGGATCGCCAGATAAAGCCCGGCCTGTGCGTAATACCAGTCGAGCGGCTTCACCTTCACATACCCACCCCAGGCCGCGTAACTCCCGCCCCACGGAATCCCGTTCGCAGACAGCCCCCGGCCTGAATTGAACGTGTTGTTCACGAAAAACTTGTTCAGCGGCTGCGTGATGAAGATATCGGTCGGATTCTGCCATCCGCCGGAGATCGTCAGAAGCTGCTTCACGCCGAAAAGCTCGGGAGTCGTGTAGGTCGCATACGCATTCTGGAACCTCCAAAGGCGCCCCCCTTGGAACGTGCTCGGAGCAAAGTTTGCGCTCGCCCCCACCCACTTGTTGACGCCGGCCCCGCCGCGGTATCGCACGTCCGAAAAGAACGTCAGCCCGTCGAGCGCCTCCCAGCCGGTCAGCTTCGACGCATCGAGCAGAACGCGAAACTTGAACTCGTCGTCATATCCGAACCTCTGCTGCAAGCCGCCGTCCACGTTCCAGAGAAAATTGGCTTTCCACTCTCCGCTGAATGTCACCCCGTGGTCCACCAGCGTCTCCCGTGCGCCAAACCAGTTCCCCGTGGCATACTTCCCCTCCCACCAGTCCGAAAAACGGTATTCCGCACTGGCCGTTCCGATTGTTCCGACCAACCCGATCAAGGCCAGTCCCTTCGCAATGGTGATTCTCACCGGGTTTTTGTTTTTCATTAAAATCTATTGAAACAGTCGTTAATCTACTTTTCTCGCGGGATTCGATCCGCGATCCGAGCCCACGAAATACCCAATATATGCTGCTAAGCTCTGTTTCCAGGAACCATTTGTCCCCTGCCAGAGGTCTGCTGTTTTTGATTTCATATACGACTCTTCTAGTCGTTAAATAAAATCCGTCAAGAGAAAAATGAAAGGAACCGGCATTCAATAACCGGCGAGCGAAACGGAAGCGGTCTGGCCGATGCGGAGCGGGACGGGAGGTTTGCCGGTGACGCGGATCCGGACAGGAAAGCGGTTCGGCAAGCGCACCCAGTCGATCGTCTGGCTCACATCCGGCAACATTTGCACGCTGGAGCCGTCGGAAACAAAAATCCCCCATGCCACGCTTTCGACCACGCCGTCGAAGGGCTGTCCGTCATGTCCCATGAGGCGGATTTTGACCGCGGATTCTTCGGCCAGGTGGCGGAGCTGGGTTTCTTTGAAATAGGCCGCCACCCAAAACGAATGGGAATCCACCAAAGCCAGGATCCCCTGCCCGCCCGAAACAAATTCACCAGGCGAGGTGGAGACATTCGTGAGGTATCCGTCCACCGGAGCGTAAATTTTCGTGTAGCTCAGGCTGAGCTTCGCGTAATCGAGGGCCGCCTGGCCGGCCGCAACGTCCGCCTGTTTGGCAATGTAGGTATCCTGCGCATCCTGGAGATCCCGGACATCAATCACCTTGGTTTGGTAGAGGATCGTTTGCCGGTCGAGCTCCTGCTTCGCCTGGACGGCCTTTGCCTGGGCTTGCTGGAGTTTGCCGGTCGCGGTGTTGACGTCGGCGATGTAGGTGGCGGGATCGATTTCGAAAAGGAGGTCTCCTTTTTTCACCTGCTGGTTGTCCTTGACGGGAATTTGCAGGATTGGTCCGGCGACGCGGCACGCAATCCCGACGACGTTCGCGCGGACCTGGGCGTCACGCGTCCACGGGCGCGTGACGTAGCGGTGATACATGGCCAGTGCGGCTCCGATGGCCAGGATGATCGCCACCGAAGTGACCGCATATTTCGACGGGGTGCTTTTCATGGAGCAAAGGCCAGGCCGAGAGCACATCCTAACAGCACGGCAAGCGCGACAAAAAACAGCGGCACATGCCAGATTCGGCGGGTCCAGGTCCGGCGCTCGAGTTCGAGCACCACCAGCCACGCCGCCAGAAACCCGATCACGCTGATCACCATCCCCCACGGAACAAGAAAATCTCCGATCTGGAACTCAGGGGTCCGCAGGAAGTCGAAGAGTTTCATGACGGGGAATTAAAGGATGCCGAGCCTCATCTTTCCGGCTTCGCTGATCATGGCCTGGTTCCACGGCGGATCCCAGACGAGTTCCACCTCCGCCTCGTCCACTCCTTCGAGCGAGAGGATTTTGCCCCGGGCATCGGCCGCGATCGTCGGGCCCATCCCGCAGCCGGGTGCGGTCAGGGTCATTTTCACCTGGACCGCTGTCTTGCCTCCATCTTTTTTGCTCACCTGGCAATCGTAGATCAGGCCGAGGTCCACGACATTGACCGGGATCTCCGGATCGAAAACGCTTTTGAGCTGATCCCAGACCGCCTGCTCGATCGTTCCCTCGATTTTGATTTTTGCCGTGGCTTCCTCGGGAGTGAGGCCGAGCGCGTCGGTGTCCTTCCATTCGATGCGGGCGAGTCCGCCGGGCGTCGCCACGGTGAATGTGCCGCCAAGCGACTGGGTGACGACCACCGACATCCCGGCGGGCAGGACGAGCGGATGGCCGCTGGGAATCTGGATGGCGTCGCAGTCGCGTGAAAGTGTGATTTCTCGTTGGGTTGACATGGCTTGCACGCTAGTGGATTCGCAAAGGATTTCAACTCCTTCATCGCGCATCTCTCAGCCACCCGGATAAGGAATATGGCCGCCTGCGGATTTCTCCAGTGCGCGGGCCATGGCGCGGATATTGGCGGCGGGCATGCCCGGGCTGACGCCACCGCCGACAGAGAGGATCAGGGGATGCCCGGACGCTTTGCGCAGCACCTCGCGCGCGGCCAGTTCCACCTGCTCCGGAGAGCCCCTGACTCCCAGATCTAGGGGTGGCACGTTTCCCATGAGGGTCAGGCGTCCACCGAGCCGCGCGCAGGCATCGGCAACGTCGGTCTGCTTCCCCCAGTTCAGAACATCAAACCCGGTGTCAGGCAGGCGCTCAAGGCACGCCTCTACGCCCGCATCGTTGTGATAGACTTTCACCCATTCCTTCGGAAAGGCATCGCAGATGCGCTTGAGAAACGGGTGGGCGAACTGCTCATAATCGTCCGGTCCGATCATCCCCACGATGTCGTCGAGCACGAGGATGCCGTCAACGCACGGGCCGATGGCGGCGGCCTGGGCCTTGAGCCAGTCGATGGTGAGCGTGGTGCAGAGGTCGATGAGTTTGAGCGCCCGCCCGGGCTCATCCACGATATCCATCATCAGCTCCGTGACCCCGCGGAAAAACGAGGCGGTGCAGAGGGGTCCTCGTGCGGCGACGACCGGCATGGTGAATCCGGCTTCGAAGATGCGCTGCTTCATCGTCGCATAGCGGTGCAGGATGAGCGGGCAGAAACCGTCGCTCGTGGGATCGGGCGGGGTGAGGCGGTCCAGATCCCCGAGATGAAACGGCGTGCGCTCTTCGCTGGGGGTCTGGTGCGGCCAGAAGCGCACACGGACGCCGAGAGCGGAGGGTTCGGCGGCCATGCCGATCTCTGCCCACCAGGAGGGAAAAAGGATCGCTTCGGGGAACTCCTCGATCACCCTGCGCTGAGCATCGAACCAGACCCCGGAGTCGAAGTAGTAGTCGGCATGGGAGATGCCGAGGTGGCCGGGGATCCACGGGCTATCCACTATGAGTGCCAGCGGGACGCCCGCGCCAGGGATCCGCTTTGCCGCTGCCTTGAACTTCTGCCATTGGTCTGGGTGCATATTATAAAGGCCATGCCCGCCCGGTCGGCCCGGAACGGTCGGCCGCAAAAGGCCGGTCGGGTCAGGTGGTCGCCGTTTTCAAAGTGAGAGGTTCAAAGCGCGGGCAGAGCAGGGCGTTGAGGACAAAGGCGAGGAGGTAAGCCCCCGAGCACCATGCAAAAAGAAGCACATACCCTGAGGCACCCATGGAGTCGAGCACGCGACCGCAGACCACGGGGAAGACCATCCCCGCAATCGAACCGGCGAAACCGCCCAGGCCGACCAGGGAGGCCACAGCAGATCGCGGAAAAACATCTGAGACTGTGGTGTAGAGGGTTGCTGACCAGGCCTGGTGGGCCCCGCCGGCGAGCCCAATCAGGAATACCGCCGCCCAGACGGGCACCGCGGTCACAAACGCGACCGGGACGACCGCGCAGGCACAGACCAGCAAGCTTATGCGCCTGGATTTTGTAACGCTCCATCCGCATTGGGCAAGCCTCTTTGTCGCCCAGCCCCCCGCGATGCTGATCACCGTGATCAAGGCGTAGATGAGGACGAGCGGCATCCCCATGGTCTTGAGATTCATGCCGCGGGTCACCGTGAAGTAGTCCGGCAGCCAGATCAGGAAAAACCACCAGACCGGGCCGGTGAGGATTTGGGGGATCAGGTAAGCCCAAGTCTGCCGCTGCACGCCCAGGTCCCTCCAGCGGAGTTTCGGAACCGCCACGGTTTCCTTCGCAAACCCGTCGGCGATGAGGGCCAGTTCGGAAGGGGACACCCGCCGGGATTCTTCCGGAGTGGAATACAGCCACCACCAGAGCCCGAGCCAGAGAAAGCCGGCGATGCCGGCGAGCAGGAACGGGGCATGCCACGAGAAGGCGAGCGCCAGCGGCGGGACAATCGCCGGAGCAAGCAGCGCACCGACATTGGCCCCGGAATTAAAAAGCGTGGTCGCGAACGCTCGCTCCCGCACGGGAAACCACTGGGAGACGCTCTTCACCGCCGCAGGGAAGTTGCCACCCTCTCCAGCGCCCAAAGCGACGCGGGCCACGGCGAATCCCCCCACGGAATTCACCAGGGCGTGCATGGCGGCCGCAACGCTCCACGCGGCAATCGACACCGCATATCCGATCTTCGTGCCGAACCGGTCCACGAACCATCCGAAGCCAAGGTAACTGAACGCATAGGCCCCTTGGAACAACGCGTTCACCCAACCGAACTGCTCGTTCGTCCACCCCAGTTGCTCGTCAAGCAGCGGCTTGAGCAACGACAGGATCTGCCGGTCGATGTAGTTGATCGTCGTCGCGAAGAAGAGCAGCGCGCAGATGGTCCATCGAAACCGGGTCCGATGCTCCGGGCAGGGGGGGTGTTTCATCGGGCACACATGAGAAAGAGAAATGGGTCAACGAAAGAAGTCCTTGGGATTATAAGAATCGAGCAATTTGATTATTATTGGGGTCCGCTTTCCGACTCCATTCGCTGGCACGCATGGGAAAGACCGTAGCTGAGCGTGCCGACCGATTCAAATCCAATTGCAATCCCATTGCGAAGTCTACCAGTTCTTTGAAATAGTTGGATGTTTATGGCGCAGAGATTTTGGTGCAGGGCAAGGCGGAAGACCAAGCGCTATCGCCTGTGATAACGTGCGGGATGACAACGCTGCCCTGCGCCAAAAGATCAAGACAGGGAGGTCTGGATATTTCAAAGAGCTGGTATCAGCCCGCGCGTCCCCACTCGCGTGCGGAAGCGTATGGCAGGCCGCGCCTTATTTTCCGATGCAGAACCGGGCAAAAATTTCGCCGAGGATTTCTTCGGTGTCGGCGGCTCCGGTGATGGATCCGACGGCGGAGAGGGCGGCGCGGAGCTCGATGGCGGGGAGTTCCAGGGGGGCTCCGGATTGCAGGAGGGACGAGGCGGCGGAGAGGGACGAGGCGGCGGATTCGAGGAGGGTTTTGTGGCGGGCGTTGACAGCCGCGAGCGACTGGCGGGCCGAGAGGTGCTGTCCGCAGGTCTCGCGGATCATCGCTTCGACGAGGCCCGGAAGCCCCTCGCCGGTTTTTGAAGAGACGCGAAGGGCCTCGGCCGGGAGAGGGCGCTCGGCAGGCACGAGGTCCAATTTGTTTGCGACGAGGATTTCGCGTTCGCGGAGGGCCGGCTCGTGAAAATTCTCCGTGGCATCGAAAACGTGAAGGACGAGATCCGCCCGATCCATCGTGTGGTGCGTGCGCTCGACGCCCTCGAGTTCGACCGGATCGGACGTCTCGCGGAGTCCAGCTGTGTCGGTGAGGCGGAAGAGGATCCCGCGCAGGCAGAGGGATTCTTCAATCGTGTCGCGGGTAGTGCCGGGGACCGGGCTCACAATCGCGCGTTCCATCCCGAGCAGGCGGTTGAGGAGGCTGGATTTCCCGACATTCGGACGTCCGACAATCGCGACGCGGACACCCTCGCGGAGGACGCGGCCGCTTTCGGCGGTCGCCAGCAGGCGCTCGATACGGACGGTGACAAGGGCGATTTTTTTGAGGAGGTCGGGCTCGATCCCATCCTCCGGAAAGTCGATCCAGGCTTCGAGGTGGGCGACGGCTTCGAGGATTCCGGAGCGGATGGCATCCGCCTCTTCTCCGATCCGGCCCTCGAGCTGTTCGGCGGCGGCGCGGAGGGCGAGGGGCGTGCGGGCGCTGATCAGGTCCATGACCGCCTCGGCACGCGTGAGGTCGAGTTTGCCGTTCAGGAACGCGCGCTGGGTGAACTCGCCGGGCTCCGCCGCACGCGCACCGCGACGGAGCACCATCTCCAGAATATGCGCCGCCAGCAAAATTCCGCCATGGCAGCCGATCTCGACCATGTCCTCCCCGGTGTAGCTCGCAGGGGCGGGAAAAACCGTCGCGAGAACCTGGTCCACGAATGCCCCTTCTTCCACGACCCGTCCGCAGGTTGCGCGGCGCGGGACCAGAGGCTTTGGGGACGGCTCAAAAATCCGGCGCAGGATCTCCTCCGCCAGCGGTCCGGAAATCCGGATCAAAGCGACGGCCCCCTCGCCGGGCGGCGTGGACACGGCCGCGATAGTATCGCCCGGCTGCATCGATCAGGCCGGGGCGATTTCTCCGCGCGGGATTCCGCCGGTCGCGTCGAGCACTTTGATCTCGGAAATGAACCGCCGGTTCTGGTCCATCGTGCCGACCGAGACGCGGATCCACGCGGGCATCCTGTAGCTGCGCATCGCGCGGACGATGATCCCGCGGCGGAGCAGCGCCTGAAAGACGGCATCCCCGTCGCCCACGCGGACGAGCACGAAATTTGCGACGCTGGGGACGAATTCGAGCCCCATGGCGGAAAACTCGGCCTGCAGGTAATTCCGGCCCTCGTGTGTGAGTTTGCGGGTCCGGCGCATGTGGTCGCTGTCTCCGAGCCCCGCGAGCGCGCCGGCCTGGGCAATGCCGTTCGCATTGAACGGCTGGCGGGTCTTCTGGAGAACGCCGGCTATCCTCTCCGGTGCCAGCCCGTAGCCGATCCGGAGGTTGGCCAGGCCCTGAATTTTCGAGAACGTGCGCATGACCACGACATTCCGCCCCTCGCGAACGTAGCGGATGACATCCGGCGGATTGTCGAGAAACTCGACATAGGCCTCGTCGAAGATGACGAGAACATGGCCCGGAAGGCGTTCCATGAAGCGGTCAATCGCCTCCTGCCCGACCATCGTGCCGGTCGGGTTGTTGGGATTTGCGATGAAAAGCTGGCGGGTTTTCGGAGTGATCGCGGCCAGCATTCCGTCGAGGTCGTGGGTGTAGCCGGGGTCGGGAACTTCCACGGTGTTCGCCCCGAAAAGCTGGGCCATCAGGTGATAAACGGCGAACGCGTGCTTCGCGGTCACCACCTCGTCGCCGGGCCGCAGGAACGCGTGGCCGATGAACTCGATGATCTCGTTCGACCCGTTGCCAAGCAGGACATTCTCGCGCACGATCCCGAGCTTTTCCGCAATGGCGTTCCGCAATGCCCATCCCCCGCCGTCCGGATAAAAATGAGCGCGATCCAGCGACTCGCGCATCGCGGCCAGCGCCAGCGGCGACGGGCCAAGCGGGTTTTCGTTCGAGGCAAGCTTGATGATCTGCGACGGATCGAGACCCAGCTCGCGGGCGAGTTCCTCGATCGGTTTGCCGGGTTCGTAGGCGACAAGGTCGCGGATGTGTTCGTGTGCGGAATTCCACATGGGGTCACTTTGGAATTTTTGCTCGCGCGCGTCAAATGCGCTCTTCACTTATGCGCCCTGCGCCCGTCGGGCCGTGCGGATCGAGGCGGGAAGACCGTTGCCCTCCCGCAGCAGCATCCCCCGCATGGTGGCTGTTCTTCCCGCTTGCGGGATTTGCGGACCGCGAGAGCGACGAGGTAATAGACGGCAGCGGCGATGGCGGCGGCGATGATGAGGGCATCGATCACAGGCGGCTTCCGATCTGGTAGATGACGACGGCAGCGACCCACGCAAGCCCGGTCATGGTGACAAACGCTCCGATCGCCCATCCCCAGTTGAGTTCTTTGGCGATCACCGCGACGGTCGCGCCGCACTGCATGCAGAGCGCAAAGAAGACCATGAGCGCAAAGACGACCGGCAGGGTATAGACCGGCTGGCCGGCGCGCGGGCCATCGTGCCACTTTTCATTGGCAAGGATCGCCCTCAGGTCGGTGGAGCCTTCGTCCACATCGGCCCCGAGATTGTAGATCACCCCGAGCGTCGCGACAAAGACCTCGCGGGCGGGAAAGCTCGAAAGAACGCCGATCGTGATTTTCCAGTCGAAGCCTGCGGGATCGAAGACCGGCTGCAGCGCCTTGCCGAACCGCCCGAGGCAGCTCTGCTCGATGTAGGCGCCGCCAATCCGGTGCGCGAGTTTCATGGAAAGCCCGGATTCCGGATCCGCAAGGGCGCGGCTCACCTCGGCGGCGGGCATCGTGGCGGATTGTGCGGCGAGGAAGGCCTCGCGCGTCTTTTCCGCCACAGACTCCGGCCGCGGGAAATACAGCAGCGCCCAGATGATGACTGAAAATGCGAGGATGACCGTGCCCGCACGAACGACAAACTCGCGGCCGCGTTCCCACATCCGGATCGTGACGTTGCGCAGGGTGGGAACCCGGTAGTCGGGCATTTCGAGAATGAACGGCTGCGTTTTGATCCGCAGGACGCACCGGTTCATGAACCATGCGAGCGGCATGGACACGGCCGCGCCGACGAAGTGCATGAGAAAAAGCGTCCATCCTGCAATGATCGGCCCGTGCGACGGCTCGACAAAGGCCCCGATGAGCAGCACGTAAACCGGCAAACGCGCCGAGCAGCTCATGAACGGGGTCATCAGGATGGTCGTGATGCGCGCCTTCGGATCCTCCAGCGAGCGCGCGGCCATCACCCCGGGGATCGCACAGGCGTAGCCGGAGAGCAGCGGCACGAAACTTTTCCCGTTGAGCCCGCACCAGCCGAAGAGCTTGTCCATGAGGAAAGCCGCCCGGGCCAGGTAGCCGGTATCCTCGAGCACCGCGATGAACAGGAATAATAGAAGGATCTGCGGCAGGAAAATGAGAACGCCTCCAACTCCCGCAATAATCCCGTCGGAGACCAGGCTTTGAATCATCGGAGTTCCTGCCAGCAGCGGCGAGATCGCTTCCTGCATCCATTTCGACCCGGCTTGAATGAGTGCCATCAACGGGCTGGCCCAGGCATAGAGGCTTTGGAAGACGACAGACATCACCCCGAAAAAAATGATCGTGCCCCAGAACCGGTTCAGGAGGAGTGCGTCCATTGAGTTCCGGGTGCGCGCGACCCGGCGGTCCCCTCCGATCACCCCCTCGAGCAGTGCGTCGAGGTGGCGGTAATGGAGGACGGCCTCGGCGGAAGCGGGATTCATGCCATGCGAGCGTATCCTGTCGCGCGCGGCGTTGAGAAGGGACGCCACCCTGTGCTTGTGTCCGATCTTGTCCGCAAAGGCACTGTCGGTGTCGAACACCATCCGCAAGGCCTCCGGCCCGGTGACGTCCACATCGAACTCTGCAAGCCCGTTGCGGACGATATCGCGCGCCTCGTCAATGAACTCCGGCCAAAGGATACGCGGGATCCGATGCGGATCCGCAAGCGTGTGCCCGATCACCTTTTTCAGCTCTTCCAACCCCTGCCCCCGCTTGGCAACCGTCGGGATCACCGGCACCCCGAGACGGTCGGCAAGGAGTTCCGAGTTGATCCGGAAGCCGTTCCGCTTCGCGGCGTCCCACTGGTTGAGCACGACAACCATCGGAATGCCGAGCTCGGCGGCCTCGGAAACCAGAAACAGATTGCGTTTGATGTTGGTGGCATCCACCACGCAGACAATCAGGTCCGGCGCCCGGTGGCCGGAGCGTCCGCCCAGCGCGTCCATCACAACGCGTTCGTCGAGGGAAGTTGCCGAGAGGCTGTAGGTGCCCGGAAGATCAAGCAGTTCGATCTGACGCCCCGCAATCACCATCGCTCCCGTCTTTTTCTCAACGGTGATTCCGGGGTAGTTCGCGATGTGCTGGCGCAGTCCGGTGAGACGGTTGAAGAGCGTGGACTTGCCGGTGTTCGGATTCCCCAAAAGCGCGATCCGGACGGGACGCGGCGGAGCGGCAACCGCGGCTTTCATCCCCAAAACGTTTTTTCTCAGTGTGCTCCGCGTCTTGTGAGGAATCGCCGGATCCGGGTTCATCCCACCTCCTTCACTTCGATCAGATCCGCCTCCGCGCGGCGAACGCTGATTTCCTGGCCTTCCATCTCGAGGGAAATGGGATCCCCAAGTGGGGCGATCCTCACAATGCGCACCTGCCGACCGGGTAAAAATCCCAGCGCCGCCAGCCGTCCCGCCCGAGTGCAGTCACTCGCAATCGAGACGATGTCGAGCATCCGGCCATGGTGGATTTTCCCCAGCTTTTTTATCACAACCCAGCTTGCTGCCGACTTCGCGCTCCGTCAAGCCATTATATGATACCAAGTCTCATTTTCACAGATATAGCATACCTGGGCGGGATCCGGATGTTTTTCGGATGTTTTTCGTTTGCTGCACCGGAGAATTGGGTAGATAGTGTTGTCATTCCCTTCCGCGCATGAGTTCATTTCGCCTTTCATCTCTCGTTTTGGCCGGTTTCTTTGCAGGAACTGTGGCTGGGTGGGGAGCCAATTCCCCTGAATTCGAGAGTTATGCGATGGTTTTGCGACAGAATGAGATCCTGAAAGTCGAGCCCCAGGTTGTGGCCCCCACGAATTTCCGATCCGGTTTCAACCGGTATCCGTGGAAGCAGCGAATCATCACGACCATCTTCTGGGTCGGAGAACGTCCGACGGCCAACAACCCGGTCCCGAACTACAAGAGTTCGTGGGATGCCCGCTGGGCGGCGAACTACGGCGGATACGACAACCCGGACGCCGGGGCCCGCAGGAATTATGTCCCGAAGGGGTTCCTTCCCCGCCAGAATCCCTTTTACGTGGCACTCCCCTACAACGATGTGACACACGGGACCACCAAGCCCGAGTCCCGCAAAGCGATCCCGTGGTTCAAGCAGGCGTTCGAGCGCCCAGGAAAATCCGTCTGCAAAGGCCGCTGGCTCGCCATCCGTTTCCGCGGTCGGATTGCCTATGCCCAGTGGGAGGACTGCGGTCCGTTTCGCACCGACCACTGGCAATATGTCTTCGGCAACCAGCGTCCGTCGCCCAACCTCAACAAGGGCGCGGGCCTGGATATTTCTCCCGCCGTTCGCGACTATCTTGGCATGGGCAGCACGGACGTCACCGACTGGAAATTTGTCGATGCCCGCGATGTGCCGCCGGGTCCGTGGACGAAGCACGGGGACAACAACACGTTTGTCCTCCAGCAGCGCGGGGCAAACCTCTTTGTCGCCGACCGCAACAACGCCTACGGCGCCAGGAAATAACCCGGCGGGTCGAAACCCGTACGCGAAATCATCCCCCGGACGATCCGGATTGTCCGCCGGAACGCAAGGCCGCGCAGGATTTGCGGATGATCAGTTTTCCGGGGATGGAAACCGGGTTCTGCTTGCCGCCGGATAAAGAAAGCGCTTGGAAAGCGGCGTCCGCCATCTCGGGAATGGGCTGCCGGAGAGTCGTCAGCGGCGGAATGGCCTGGGCCGATGCGGAGATGTCGTCGATGCCCGCGATCGAGATATCGTGCGGCACACGCAGCCCAGTCTCGTAGAACCCGCGCAAAAGGGCCAGTGCAATGGAATCCTCGGCGGCAATCACCGCTGTTGGCATGCAAGCCAGGTCGCGCAGCGCCTTCACCGTGCTTTCGACAACATGGCCGAAAGAAAGGAACGCTTTGGTCCGGACGGAAAGCCCGTGCGACCGGAGCGCCCGGCGCAGCATCTCGCCGCGACGAAGGTTTGCTCCGGCCTCCTTGGCGACAAATCCGATCTCCCGGTGTCCGAGCCCGGCGAGGTGCCCAACCAGCTCCCCGATGCCCGCCTCCTCATCCATGTGGATCTGGGTGGAACCGGGAAAAAAAGGTCCCGTTCCGATTTGAACCACCGGCATCCCTTCGCGCGCCAATGTTCGCAGGCTCTCAGGTTGAAAGTCGCTGCCGGCCAGAATCACGCCATCCACACGGTGCTTTTGCAATCCGGAGAGATCCTCTCTTCCTGTCAGCAGCAGGGAATTGCCGTTCTCGCGGGCCCGGGTTTGAAGCGCGCCGATGAGTCGCCCAAAATACGGGTCGTCAAAATTTTTCACCACCACGCCGATCGTGCGGGTCGGGGCGCCCAGCAAGGCGAGAGCCATGGCACTCGGCTGGTAGTTCCACTCCGCCGCCGCCCGGCGGATCTTTTCGACCGTGCCTTGTGCCGCGCCGATTTCCCCCGCCCGCCCGGAGAGCGCGCGCGACACCAGCGCCTGGGACACCCCCAGCTTTGCGGCAATCTGTTTCTGGGTCGGAGAGCGGTGCATTTTCACGAATCGAATGCGGGATTGAAATGGATGTCAATCTCATAGCTATGAGGTTTCCCGCAGCGAAACACACCCCATCGGCCCCGGCTGCGTCCAGTCGATTATCCGCACCATTCGCACCTCCGGCTTGATGAAGGAGAAGGCTCCCCGCCGGGTCTTCCTATCCTGCGTGCGATTTGGGCGGCGGGTCCAGAGGCGGCGGCCCGGCATGCATTTTTGAGGGTCGGCCACGGAAGCATCCGCCGGTGCTGAAGCGGACCCAGGCGAAGCGGAGCCAGCGGAGAAGCGAGGAGGCGAGCCAGAGCGCCCAAGCGAGCATGAGGAGCCGGAACCACCAGATCGAAACGGAGACGCATCCGGGCCGGGGAAGGGCCTCCCCGCATCGAGCCTGATACCAGCGCAACGCGCTGCGCGTGGAGCCGTTGCCCGCGATGAACATTTCGGGATTGCCAAGGAGTCCCTCGCCCACCACCGCCACGAAAACCGACAGAGCGATGGAGGTCAGCGCGATGAGCGCCAACTGCAGAAGATTGAATCCCCATGCGGGCAGGCGGGCGAACGATTCGCTGCCACGCCAGGACAGATAAAACAGCCATCCGACCACGAGCAAAGCCGCTGGCAGCGGCACCTGGGTGAGCCCGATCCCGAGCAGCGCCCACTCGACGGCGCTCAGAGGCGAGAAAGCGAGCCGTCCGAGCATCCAGGCCGCGAGAAGCGAGCAGGCCAGCACGGTCCAGAACCGCACCGCGGGGCCGCGCAGGGGGCCGTCGGCCCAAAGGACCCAACGACTGTCGGGGATATTGACCACCGTGTTGATGTTCGCGCTGCCGACCGGGAGCCTGACCTCCTCCACGCGCGAGCGGAGCCCCAACGGCGCATTGGTTTTCCACTCGACGCGCACGGCCTGTTCCCCCGGACGAAGCGGAACGATCAGGTTGCGTTTGTCCATCCTCGCGGGAATGGCCGCTCCGTTCAGCGTGAGAGCGGAGACCTCCGCACCGGCGGGCAGGGTGATCGAAAAATCCTCACCAAGGCTGCAGCGGAGCCCCAGGTTCAATACCGATGTCATTTGCCGCATGCCGGGAGTCACCTCGTGCGTGGCTTTTTCCACGGTGACCGTGGCGCCCGGGACCGCTTCCGGGCGGCTGATGGCAAGCTTCACGCTCTCGCCCGGCCAGGGATGCCAAACGGGAACCAAGTCCGGATTTCCCGGCTCGAAGACGGGAGCCAGACCGGAGATCGAAACGTTCCAGACCGGCGAGGCGACCAACTGCCAGATTTCCGCCCACGAATCGGTGGCGCTCGCCGCAAGTGACAACGAGGCCGAAGGGCTCAGTTCGCTTTCCCACTGGAAAGCATTCTGCTGCGCACCGATCCGGACTTCGATCCATCCATCCTTGATCTGCGCATTCGAGGAAAGCACGTTCTCGCCTTCGAGAAGCGGAACGCGCAGGGCGATCGCCTTGCCGTCGGGCGAGAGGCGGGTCACCGTGGTGCGGACCTGCCAGACCAGACCGAGCTCGATCCGGCGCTCGACCGAGGCAAGCGTCGAGAAATCCTGCCGGTCGTAAGCGGCTTCGCCCGGAGTGGTTTTCAGAATTTTGGTGAAGAACACCTGCTGGTCGGGAATGCCCGCCGCAGACACCCCGTTGACCGTCCACTCGGGCGCCTCGATGACCACGGAATGCGGCTTGAGGAGAAACGTCCACTCCCAATCCGGAACATCCGGCAGCAAACCGGTCACCTTCACCCGGTGCACTCCCTTCGGCACGGGAATCCAGAGGTAACCGTCCGCGCGGCGCAAGGCCGTCGCGGGCTTTCCGTCGAGCAACACCGTGACCGGAGACCACGCCGGCAGCCGCCCCGGGAGCGGCACGGCGGCCCAAACTTCCGCTTGAATCTCGACGTCCATTTCCATCCGGTTCCCCGCGAGGCGCAGCGTGGCCCGCGGAATCGCGGCGGCATTTGGAAAGGCGTCCGATGTCTCCGACAACCGCGCGCTCAAAGTCTTGAGCATTTGCTCGTCCGGCATCTGCGCATTCGCCGTGGGAAGGAAAAATGAAAATGCGAGCAATGCGGCGGGAAGACCCGAGGCCGTTACTGCCCGTCCGCCGCGCAGGAGCAATGCCGCGAGGCCGAGGATCAACGCCACGCGCAGGACCGAAAGCAGTCGCTCCAGGCCGATCGGGATCATGACCGGCCTGACTTCCTGCGCCGCCGTCACAGGACCGTTCCATCCGAACGAGACGCTCCGCCATGTCCAGTCCGGAACTCCCGGACCGGTCTGGATCCGGGCCTTCGTGTCGTAGGCGAGGTTGCTTGTTCCTTTGTCCGCCTGACTCTGCGCGGCTTCTGCCCAACTCCCTGAATAGCTCGTTCGGCCCTTGGCTTTTTCGGCTCTTTTCAGGGCGGGGGAGGCGGGAACTGCAGCGGAAACGGGAGCAACATTGGCGTCAGACTTGCCTTCGAAATCAGATGTTTCTGCCACGGCTCGAAAAAGCACGGGGCCGCCATCCGTGCGTTCCATCTGAGGATAGATCGCCTGCTGGATCTGGCGCGAGGCGAACGGGACGACGATGAAAACAAACGCCGCGATGACGAGCCATTTTCCAGCCAGCAAAATCCGCCGTCCCCAGCCCTCGCGGACGACGCGGAGCAGCGCGAGCGGGATGAGCAGGCAGAGCCAGACATAGCGCGGCGCACCGGGCTCGTGGTAGGCGAGACCGAACGCGGCAAAGGCCAGCACCGCCACCCGCCAGCCCCACAACTTGCCGACGGCAAGCGAGAAGATCAGGAGAAGGAAAAGGTCGAGGAGCGTCCAGGAAGTCAGCCAGTCGCCCTTCACCCAGTCCGCGCCGAAGAGCGCGAAGAGCCGCCAGCCGGGCGGGAGGTTGAGCGTCACGCGAAGCACGTCGGCATCGGTCTGCCATCCGCTCGCGGAGATTTTGTTGGAGCGCTCCATGCGTCCGTTCGCTTCGAGGTTGACCGCGCGCGAGCGGATCTCGACTCCCGGCGCGCCATTGACCGGGCTTTTCGTAATGAGTTGTCCGGCCCCGTTGCTGCGCACGGAGCCGAGGTCCTGGCCCGCCGCCGCATCGAGCCGCCAGATCTCCTGCATCTGTCCGGTCAGCCGGTCGCGGAATGTGAAGGTCCTGCCATTTTCATCAAGCCACCACTCGCGGGCGATGTTCAACCCCGCCGGTTTCTGGAGCCCCATGCCGCGCATGCGTTCCTCGATGCGGAACGGCGTCGCCGTGTCCCAGCGGTAAACCGGAAGCTCCCGCCATTGTTGGGGAAACGCAATCTGCGAGACGTCCACCGACGGACTCCCGGCAATCTCGACCATGCGGAAATCCGGACGTGAGCGGAATGCGATGAGCTCGTCGGAGGCCGCCGGCTTCACGCCCGGCGCGAAATGGAATTCCTTCGGATTGTCGATCCGGAAGGCCGAGAATTTGACCGTCCACTTGCCCGGCCGCACCTGCGATTTCATCCGGCCGTCTTCGTCCACGGCGACCGGGATCGCCGCCTCGAGCGAGGCCAGCTTCCATCCTTCGGGAAGCACGGCACCCAGCGCCTCCTCGCGGCTTTTTCCGGAAACAATCAGCTCGACCTCGCCGCGAAGCCAGAGCGGGATCCCGTCCTCGAGCGCGGCATAGAGCTTCACGGAAAGGAAGTCCTTGTCGGCATCGCCGCTCGAAGCATTCCGCTCGAGCCAGAGGTTTCCGGAGGCGTCCCACACCGGGCTCTCAACCGGCTTCCCGTCAAGCGCGAGCGCAATCATCCCGACCGACGCCGGCAGCGCAATCTTCTGCGGGATTTTTTTCCACTCAAATTCCCCCTCGATCCGGTGCGTGCCCGCCGGGAGCTTCACGGAGGGATGTCCCTCGTGCTCGACGACCGGTGCCGCCGCTCCCCCGGCCTTCACGTTCTGCGGCCATTGATCACCGCCACCGGGAAGAGGAACCCATGACTCGCTGAACACCGCAACCGAAAAATCGAACCGCGCGCCGGCCGCACCGACATCGAGTGCGAGCCGCGACGGCCAGAGGCAGAACGGCTTGCCCGGTGCATTATAGGGAGCCGGACACTCCCGGTGGTCCTGCCCCCAAAGCACCCAGCCTTCCCATGCGCGAAGGGGTTCAGGAATGCGGGGATCGCCCGAGGGCGCCGCCAAAGTCACACCGCAAAACGCCAGCAGGAGGAGAACGGGGAGTTTCATGACGCCACCGATTCAACACCCAGGCATCCGCCCGCACCAGTCCAATGTTCGGCCCGGCATTGACTCCGGACGGGTGGAAGAAATACAACCGTCGGACACACATGCTCCCGCCGTGCGAAACGGCCCGCGGCATTTTTGCGAATCGAATGAACGTCCACGGCAAACCGACCAGAACCATTTGGCTGCACCCGCAGGACCCTGCCGTGGTGCAGGTCATCGATCAGCGCGCCCTCCCCCACAATTGGACGATCAAGGATTTGAGCACTGTTGAGCAGGTTGCCACGGCGATCCGGGACATGCATGTCCGCGGGGCCGGGTTGATCGGGGCCGCCGCCGGGTTCGGCATGTATCTTGCCGCCAGGGAAGCGGAAGGCGCCCGCGATGCCGCCGCGTCTTTGCAGGAGGCCGGAAGCCAGCTCAAGGCCACGCGCCCGACGGCCGTGAATCTCGCGTGGGCGGTGGACCGTCAGGTGCGCGCCATGTCGGACAACCCGGCGGAACGGGTTGCCATCGCCTTGCGCACCGCCCAAGCCATCGCCGACGAAGATGCGGAAGCCTGCCGCCGGATTGGCGGGCACGGGGTGGCGTTGATCGAGGAGATCAGCCGGTCAAAAAACGGCGCGCCGGTCCATATTCTCACCCATTGCAATGCCGGCTGGCTGGCCTTTGTGGATTTCGGATCCGCCACCGCGCCGATATACGCCGCCCATGATCGCGGAATTCCCGTTCATGTCTGGGTTGATGAAACCCGGCCGCGCAGCCAGGGAGCCAAGCTGACCGCGTGGGAGCTCGGCCAGCACGGGGTTCCACACACCCTCATCGCGGACAACACCGGCGGACACCTGATGCAGCACGGCATGGTGGATCTCGTCATCGTGGGCACCGACCGGACCACCCGCTCCGGCGACGTGGCCAACAAAATCGGAACCTACCTCAAAGCGCTGGCGGCGCGGGACAACGGCATCCCCTTTTACGTCGCGCTGCCGTCATCCTCCTTCGATTGGAAGATGCGCGATGGACTGAAGGAGATTCCCATTGAGGAACGCGGCTCCGAAGAGGTGAAATATGCCGACGGCCTCTGCGAAGGACGCCATCTGGAAGTGCTCGTCGCGCCCGCCTCCAGCGCGGCCGCCAACTTCGGATTCGACGTGACCCCCGCCCGGCTGGTCACCGGACTCATCTCCGAACGCGGGATTTGCGGAGCCACCGAACAGGAAATCCTCGCCCTCTACCCGGAACACAACGCATGAACCTATCGCTTGCCGCCCGGTCGAACGAGGCGTTGATCGAACGGAATTACGAACGCTGGCTTGAAGACCGGCATTCGGTGGGTGCCGACTGGGCCGCTTTTTTCGCGGGGTTCGAGCTGGGCTGCACGCGGAGTCCCAAGGATGTCGCGCCCGACGCTCCTTCCGATTTGGCGGTCGCCCCATCGCTCCAGACACGCGTGGACGCGCTGGTCTACGCCTACCGCACGATGGGACATTCGGTGGCGAACGTGGATCCGCTGAGCCAGACTCCCCGCGAGAACCCACTCCTGAGCCTTCGCGAGCTCGGGTTCGTCGAAAAGGACCTCGACCTCATCGTGTCGTCGCGGTTTTTTCGGGACGACCGGAAGATGACGGTGAGGGCGATGATCGCCGACCTCCAGGCGGCGTATTGCGGGACCATCGGCACCGAGTTTATCCACATCCAAAACCCGAAGGTGCGGAACTGGATCCGCGACCGGATGGAAAACCGCCGGCCGGGGAATTTGAACAGCCCGGACTCCCACAAGGACATCCTCCGCAAGCTCTACGAGGCCGAGACCTTCGAGTCGTTCCTCCACACGAGGTATGTCGGACAGAAGCGGTTTTCGCTCGAGGGCGGCGAGGCGCTCATCCTCGCGCTCGACGCGATCCTCGAGTCGTGCGACGTGCGCGGAGTGCATGAATTGGTGATGGGGATGGCCCACCGCGGACGGCTGAACGTGCTGGCAACTTTTCTCAACAAGCCGCTGCAGGTGGTCTTCAACGAGTTCCATGACAACTTCATTCCCGAGCTTGTCGGAGGGAACGGGGACGTGAAATACCATCTCGGCTACCAGACGACGCGCACGCTGGCCAGCGGCCACAAGGTCGAGATCCGGCTGGCTGCGAATCCGAGCCACCTCGAGGCCGTGGATCCGGTTGTCCAGGGCAAGGCCCGCGCCCGTCAACGCATCCTCGGCGACTCTGCCGAGCGCAAAAAAGTCGTGCCGTTGCTCGTGCATGGCGACGCCGCGTTCATCGGGCAGGGGATCGTGGCGGAGGTCTTCAACATGTCGCAGCTTCCCGGCTACCGGACGGGCGGGACGATCCACCTCGTGGTCAACAACCAGATCGGCTTCACGACGCTCCCGGAGGACGGGCGCTCGACGATGTATTGCACCGACATCGCCAAGATGATCGAGGCTCCGATTTTTCATGTGAACGGGGAGGATCCGATCGCGGTCATCGAGGTGGCCCGCATGGCGCTCGAGTTCCGGCAGGAATTCGGACGCGACGTGGTCGTGGATATTTATTGCTACCGCCGGCACGGGCACAACGAGACCGACGAGCCGGGCTTCACGCAGCCGGATCTTTACCACACGATCAAGAGCCACCCGCTCCTCAGCGGGAAGTTTGCCGCACAGGCGGCGGCGGCCGGCACGGTGGGCGCGCAGGAGGCCGCCGCCATCAAAGCCGAGGCGCTCGCCGAACTCGAAGCCGCGCTCGCCGAGACAAAAGGCCCGCTCGGCTCGAAGACGGGCGAGTTCGCGGGGTCGACCGCCATTTTCCAGCCGCCCTACACTCACGAGCCGGCAAACACGGAGATCTCTCCCGCGACGCTGGAACAGCTCGTCAAGGCGCTCACCACGGTTCCGGAGGATTTCCACGTCGTGCCAAAAATCCAGCGCACCGTCCTCGACCGGCGTCTGCAGGTCTGGAAAGCGGGAGGCCCATATGACTGGGGGTTTGCGGAGTTGCTCGCGTTCGGGTCGCTTCTTGTGGAAGGCACCCCGGTCCGTCTCTCCGGGCAGGACAGCCGGCGCGGCACGTTCAGCCACCGCAACTCCGTGCTCTACGACGAGGCGACCCGCGGGCGGCATTACATCCCGCTCATGAACATCGCGCCGGAGCAGGAACGCTTCTGCGTCTATAACAGCCCGCTCTCCGAATATGCCGTGCTCGGATTCGACTACGGGTATTCGATGGATTTCCCCTCGATGCTCTGCGTCTGGGAGGCTCAGTTCGGCGACTTCACCAACGGAGCGCAGATCATCATCGACCAGTTCATCGCCTCGGCGGAGTCGAAATGGCAGCGCCCCAGCTCGATCGTCATGCTCCTGCCGCACGGCTACGAGGGGCAGGGTCCGGAGCACTCGAGCGCGCGCCTTGAGCGGTTCCTCCAACTCTGCGCCGAGGACAACATGCAGGTCTGCAACCTCACGACGCCCGCGCAATACTTCCACGCCCTCCGCCGCCAGATCCACCGCGGGTTCCGCAAGCCGCTCGTCATCATGACCCCGAAAAGCCTGCTGCGCTCGGAGGAGGCGACTTCGCGCACCGGGGATTTCACGAACTCCCGTTTCTACGAAATCCTCGACGACCCTTCCGCGAAGGCCCCCGGGAAAGTCACGCGCCTCGTCTTCTGCACGGGCAAAGTCTATTACGACCTCGTGCGCGGACGCGGGGAGTCCGGCCAGGCGGAGACCACCGCCATCATCCGCCTCGAGCAGATCTACCCGCTCTACAGTGAAAAGCTGACGCGCATTGTCCGTCGTTATCCGAACGCAAACCGCTGCGTCTGGTGCCAGGAGGAACCGGAAAACATGGGGGCGTGGAACTTCATCGCCCCGAAAATCTCAAGCCTTGCCGGCTCGCTGATCGGCTATGCCGGCCGGCCGGAAAGCGCGAGCACTGCCGCCGGTTCGCTCGGCACCCACAAAGCCCAGCAGGCCGCACTGGTCAAACAGGCATTCGAAGTGTAAAAACCCCGCCACATGAATATCGAAGTGAAAGTCCCGGCCGTTGGCGAATCGATCTCTTCCGGCATTCTCTCTGTCTGGCATAAAAAAGAGGGCGACAAGGTCCGCAGGGACGATGTTCTCTTCACGTTGGAGACCGACAAAGTTTCTCAGGAAGTCGTCGCCCCGGAGTCCGGCCTCGTCCACCTCAAAGCCGTCGAGGGCGAAGAGGTCAAAATCGGACAGGTCGTCGCGGAAATCGAGCCCTCCACCGCAACGCAGCAGGCTGCGCCGCCCGCCACCGCTCCCTCTGCGCCGACGCCTGCTCCTGCACCTTCTGCTCCCGCGCCCTCTCCTACGGCTCCCGCGGTGCCCGCCGCCACGTTCTCCTCGATGGCCCCCTCCTCACCCGCCGCCCCTGACTCGCGCGCCGTCCGGAAAAAATTGTCTCCCCTGCGCCGCAAAATTGCGGCCCAGCTCGTCATGGCCCAGCACACCGCCGCCATCCTCACGACATTCAACGAGTGCGACATGGGCGCGGTCATGGCTCTCCGCAAGGACCTCCAGGACGTGTTCGTGAAAAAATACGGCGTCAAGCTCGGGTTCATGAGCTTTTTTATCAAAGCCGTCGTGGACGCGCTCCAGACGGTCCCCGCGATCAACTCGCGGATTGATGGCGACGACCTCATCCTCAGCAGCGCCTACGACATCGGCGTCGCCGTCGGCACCGAGCGCGGGCTCATCGTCCCGGTCCTCCGCGATTGCGAAAAACTGTCGTTCCCCGAAATCGAGACCCGGCTCGCCCACTACGCGGGCAAGGCCCGCGAGGGCAAAGTCTCGCTCTCCGACCTCCAGGGCGGGGTCTTCACGATCTCGAACGGCGGCATCTACGGCTCGCTCCTCAGCACCCCGATCCTCAACCCCCCGCAGAGCGGCCTCCTCGGCATGCACAAAATCCAGGAGCGCCCGGTCGTCGTCAACGGCCAGATCGTCGCGCGCCCGATGATGTATCTCGCCCTCAGCTACGACCACCGCGTCGTGGACGGCAAGGAGGCCGTCGCGTTTCTCATCCGCGTGAAAGACTGCATCGAAAACCCCGCCCGGCTCCTGTTCGGCGCGTAGCGCCAATGCGAAATTCGAAATGAGGAATTTGAAATGGGTTGCGCAACCGCGCCGCGAATGCGGGATAGGAAATGTGGAACTCGAAATGAGGGTGAGCGCACGCCACTTCGCGGAGTTTTTTTATTTCCCATTTCGCATTTCGCATTTCACATTGTTCCAATGAACATTCTGGGCATTGACATCGGCGGAACCGGCATCAAAGGCGCGCCGGTCAACGTGGAAACCGGCGAACTCACCGACGAGCGTTTCCGCATCCCCACCCCCCACCCCGCGCTCCCGAACGCCGTGGCGGACGTGGTGGAGGAAATTGCGAAACATTTCCACCACACCGGTCCCACCGGGGTCACGTTCCCCGGCATCATCAAAAAGGGGGTCGTGTATTCGGCCGCCAACGTGGACAAGTCCTGGGTGAACACCGACGCCGGAGCGCTCTTCCACAACCACCTCGGGGGTCCGGTCACCGTGCTCAACGATGCCGATGCCGCAGGCATCGCAGAGATGCAATTCGGCGCGGGCCGCGGACGAAACGGCATCGTCATCCTCCTCACGTTCGGCACCGGCATCGGTTCGGCCATCTTCAACGACGGCAAACTCCTCCCGAACTCGGAGTTCGGACACCTCCAAATCCGGGAAAAGGACGCCGAAAAACGCGTGTCCGAGAAAGCCCGCGAAGAAAAAAACCTGGACTGGGACGAGTGGTCGGACCGCGTCAGCGAATACCTTTCGGAACTCGAAAAACTCTTCTCCCCGGATCTCTTCATCATCGGCGGCGGCCTTAGTAAAAAGGCCGACAAGTTCCTGCCTCTCCTCACCGCCAAAACCGAGGTTCTCGTCGAGGCCGCCCAGATGCGCAACGAAGCCGGCATCATCGGGGCCGCCTGCCTCGCCGCCCGCCCGCCCGGCATGGACCTGCCGGCCATTTAGAGCATTTTAAATTTTGTTGTAGCCGCGGCACTCTGCTGCCGCGCCTCTCTCCAACGCCCCAGCAGAGTGGGGCGACTACAAAATTACAGCCACGATATTATTTAAACCGCTCTAGCGCGGAGTTGAGTCTCTGCGCGCAAAATTTTCCTTTCTCTGGCGCGACGTCGGAAAGCGGAAAATCAGCCAGAAAAATCCTTGTCTCCGGACATCCCCCAGCGCCATTCTCCGCTTCCTTGCATCCCATGACTGACATTCTTCCTTCCGCCATCCAACCCTTCCGCCCAAAATGGGGAGGCCCCTTGACCGAGCGCGAGCGATTCCGCCGCCAGATGCACCACCAGCCCGTGGACCGCTGCTTCAACATGGAGTTCGGCTACTGGGACGACAACTTTACGCTCTGGCCGATGTTCCGCGATCACGGCATCACCAACAACGCCGACGCCGACGTCTTTCTCAACTTTGACCGCACCGCCAGCATCGGGGCGCCTTGGATGCTCCCGGTCTTCCCGCCTGACGAGATCTCCCGCACCGAAACCACGCGAATTCTGCGCAACGGCGACGGGCTCATCGCCGAGGTGCCGCTCGACGGCCACGACACGATCCCCCACTTCCTCGAGGCCAGCGTGAAGACGCCCGACGACTGGGCGCGGGTGAAGGCCGAGCGCTTCGACCGGAAACACCCCGACCGCAAACCCGACATCGCCGCCCTCCTCCGCAAACACCCGTCGGACCGCGATTATCCGGCTGGAGTCTGGACCGGCTCGATGATCGGCAAGGCACGCGACATGCTGACGGTCGAGGGGCTGGCCTACGCGGTTTACGATTACCCCGAGATGGTCGAGGACATCGTCGAGACCTCCTGCCTTCTTGTTGAAGATTTCCTCGACGCCGTGCTGCCGCATGTGCAGTTCGACTACGCGTCCGGCTGGGAGGATATCTGCTACAAAAGCGGCCCCCTCGTGTCGGTCGGGTTTTTCCGCGATGTGGTCCTGCCCCGCTACAAGCGTATCAGCGCCAAGCTCCGCACCCACGGCGTGGACATCTGGTGGATCGATTGCGACGGCGACGTGCGACCGCTCCTCCCCCACTTCCTCGCGGGCGGCGTGAACACGATGTTCCCCTGGGAGGTCAACGGCTCCGGCCATCCCGGCGAATCGCTCGACCGATGGGGTCCGGAACTGCGGATCATGGGCGGCGTGGACAAGATGATCCTCGGTCGCAACCGCACCGGGATCCGCCAGTGGCTTGAGTCTCTCGCCCCCTATGTGGCGCGCGGCGGCTTCATCCCCTTTTGCGACCACCGATGCCCTCCCAACGTCGATCCCGACGACTACCTCTACTATCTCGACCTCAAGGAAAAACTCTTCGGCCTGCGAACATCATGATCTGCGGAGGAGAGATTGCTGCCGAGGCTCACCAATGGAGGCCGGCGAGACGTCGGCCCTACCCCGACTTTCGCAATAGAACCTCACCCGCTTTTCATCACACCCGCGCGCGCGGCACCGGAAAATTTTTCCTCGCCACAGGCGGGCGGCTGATTTTATCGTGAATGGTTCCACTTGATTGACATTCCATGAAAACCCCGCAATCCACGAAACCTTCCGCCAAACCCGCGCCGGCGCGCGGGAAAGTCATGAACGGGGCGGAGATCCTCGTCGAATGCCTGGAGCGCGAGGGAGTGGAGGTCATTTTTGCCTATCCGGGCGGCTGCTCGATGCCGTTGCACCAGGCGCTGACCAAGACAAAAAAGATCCGCACGATCCTGCCCCGCCACGAGCAGGGCGGGGCGTTTGCCGCCGAGGGATATGCCCGCGTGACCGGCAGAGCCGGCGTCTGCATGGCGACCTCGGGTCCGGGCGCGACAAACCTCGTGACCGGCATCGCCGACGCGTTCATGGATTCCATTCCGCTCATCGCGATCACCGGCCAGGTGGCACAGGCGATGATCGGGCGCGGCGCATTCCAGGAGACCGACGTGTTTGGCATGACGCTGCCGATGGTGAAGCACAGCTACCTCGTCTGGGACATCAATGAGATCCCGCGGATCGTGAAAGAGGCGTTCCACATCGCCCAGTCCGGACGGCCCGGCCCCGTGCTCATTGACGTTCCCAAGAACATCCAGATCCAGATGGCGGCGCAGCCGGTTTTTCCAAAGAGCGTGAACCTCCGCGGCTACAAGCCCGAGAAGCAGGCCGATGACGCCGTGCTCCGCGAAGTCCTCAGCCTGCTCGGACAGGCCAGGAAGCCGATGATCTATTGCGGTGGCGGAGTGATTTCCGGCGGCGCCTCCGCCGAGTTGCTGGAGTTCGCCGAACGCACGCAAATCCCGGTGGCGACCACGCTCATGGGCATCGGGAGCTTCCCCGAGACACATCCGCTTTCGCTCAAGTGGCTCGGCATGCACGGGACCGTTTATGCCAACAACGCTGTGAACGAGGCCGATTTTCTCCTGGCCATCGGCGTGCGCTTTGACGACCGCGTCACCGGCAAGGTCGAGACCTTCTGCGAGCACGGGATGATCGTCCACATCGACATCGACAACTCGGAGATCAACAAGAACAAGGCCGTGCATCTGCCGGTCCTCAGCGATCTGAAATTCGCGCTCGGTCGCCTGAACAAGATGCTCGCCCAGTCCGGGGTCAAACGCCAGGCCAGGGGCCCGGGACGCCTCACCGAATGGCACCGCCAGATCGCCCGGTGGAAGGCCGCCCACCCGCTCGGTTACAAGGACACGTCGGACACCATCCAGCCCCAGCATGTCATCAGCGAACTCTACAGACTCACCAAGGGCGATGCGATCATCACCACCGGCGTCGGACAGCACCAGATGTGGGCCGGCCAGTTCTACGACTTCACCAAGCCCCGGACGTTCGTGACCTCCGCTGGCCTCGGCACGATGGGCTTCGGCTACCCCGCCGCCATGGGGGCGAAAGTGGCCCGTCCGGACAAGGAAGTGATCGATATCGACGGCGACGGATCGTTCCTCATGAACGTGCAGGAGCTCGCCACCGCGCATATCGAGGGCATCGCCGCGAAGGCCATCATCCTCAACAACCAGCACCTCGGCATGGTCGTGCAGTGGGAGGACCGTTTCCACGGGGGCAACCGCGGCCACACGTTCCTCGGCGATCCCAAAGATCTCAAACGCATCTACCCGGACTACGTCCAGGTCTGCAAGGGCTTCGGCGTTCCCTGCGAACGCGTCCTCCACAAGAAGGATCTCCGCGCGGCCATCCAGCGCCTGCTCGCCTCCAAAGAGGCTTACGTCCTCGACGTGATGACTCCCTACACCGAGCATGTGCTCCCGATGATCCCTGCGGGCACGAGCTACAAGGACATCATCACCGAGTAGGCCGGCCAGAGGTCACTGAGCCAGCGCGGTCTGAAGAGCAGGCATCTTTCCGGTCCCGCCGAGCCGCTGGGAAAGCCGCTCGAGGTAGACATACAAGACCGGCGTCAGGTAGAGCGTCACGATCTGGGAAACCACGAGCCCGCCGACAACGACGAGGCCGAGCGGCTGGCGGACGTCGCCGCCCGCCCCGAACCCGCACGCGATCGGCAACGTCCCGAAAAGCGCGGCAAAGGTGGTCATCATGATCGGGCGGAACCGCACCAGGCACGCCTCGAAGATCGCGTCTGTCGGCGTCTTGCCTCCGGTGCGCTGGGCCTCGAGCGCGAAGTCGATCATCATGATGGCGTTCTTTTTGACAATCCCGACCAGCATCAGCAGGCCGACAAACCCATAGACGTTCAGTTCCTTGTCGAAGAGGAAAAGCGTGAGGAGGGCGCCAAATCCTGCGGACGGCAGCCCGGAAAGAATCGTGATCGGATGCACGAAGCTCTCGTAGAGGATTCCGAGCACGATGTAGATGACGACCACCGCCATGAGGAGAAGCATTCCGAGCCCGCCAAGCGAGCTTTGAAAGGCCTGGGCAACTCCCTGAAACTGCGTGCTGATCTGCGGGTCGAGATCGTCGCGGGCGAGTTTCTGAATGGCCGGCAACACCTCGCTCAAGGCGGTGCCTTTGGCCAGATCGAACGAGAGGGTGACCGCCGGGAGCTGCCCGAGATGCTGGACGGTGAGAGGTCCGACCTGCGACTTGAACTTCGCCACGACGCTCAGCGGGATGAGGGTTCCCTGCGCGGAGCGGAGGTAGAGGCGGGAGAGGTCGACCGCCTCGCGCTGGAATTTTTCATCCGCCTCAATGATGACGCGATATTGGTTGTTGGGCGTGAAGATCGTCGAGATCTGCCGCACGCCATAGGCAGTGCCGAGGACCTGCTCGATCTTCGCGGCGCTGATCCCGAGCGAGGAGGCCTTGTCGCGATTGATGTCCACCAGCACCTGCGGGCTCGACACCTGAAGATCGGACGTCACGTCGAGGATGCCGGGGACCTGGCGCAATTTTTTTTCAAATGCGGGCGCGGCCGCATAGAGCGACCCGAGATCGGGGGAGAAAAGGGTGAACTGATAGAGGCTCTTCGTCAGCGTGCCGCCGAGGCGGATCGCGGGCGGGTTCTGCGGAAACACGCGCAGGCCGGCGATGCCGGAGAGATCCTTGCGGAGCTGCCTCACGATCTCATCGACCGGGGGACGCTCCGCGCGGGGCTTGAGCGTGAGATACAGGCGTCCGAGGTTGCGCAGGCTCACGCCGCTGCCTCCGCCCATGCGCGACATGTAGTCCTTCACGTAGGGATTCGCTCCGACGAGCGCGGCCGCCTCCTGCTGGAGCTCGATCATGCGGTCGAAAGCCACGCCCTGCTCCGCCTCGGTTGAAATGATGATACGCCCGGCGTCCTCGCTGGGCAGGAATCCCTTCTTCGCCACGGCAAACATCCACACGGTGGCCGCGGCCATGAGCAGCGCCAGGAACGATACCACCAGATGGCGCCGCATCGCCCACCCGAGCGTCGAACGGTACCCCGCCAGCATGCCTTGAAAGAATTTTTCTGATCGGCGGTATAGCCGCCCGTGCGGCTTGGGAGGCTGGAGAAACCGGCTGCAAAGCATCGGGGTCAGCGAAAGCGAAACCACCCCGGAAATCAGGATGGCCACGGCGATCGTGAGCGCAAATTCCTTGAGCAGACGGCCGAGGATCCCCCCCATGAAAAGCACGGGAATGAAGACGGCCGCCAGCGAGATCGTCATCGAGAGGATCGTGAAGCTGATTTCACTTCCGCCCTGGATCGCCGCGGCCATCGGGCTTTCGCCGCGCTCAGTGTGGCGCACAATGTTTTCCAGCACAACGATGGCGTCGTCCACGACGAACCCGACAGCGAGCGTCAGGGCCATCAGCGAAAAGTTGTTCACGCTGAATCCCAGGCAATACATCGCCCCGAACGTGCCGATGATCGAGAGCGGGATCGCGGCGGCCGGGATGAGGGTCGCGTACAGATTCCGCAGGAACAGGAAGATGACGAGCACGACGAGCGAGATGGCGAGCACGAGCGCGAGCTGGACATCGTGCAGAGATTCCCGGATCGACACCGAACGGTCGTAGACGACCCCCAGGGTCACGCCTCCCGGAAGCTGCGCGCGAAAACTCGGCAGAAGTTTCTGGATCGCGTCAATGACCGCGACCGTGTTGGCCCCCGGCTGGCGCTGGATCGCCATGATAATCCCCCGTCGGCCATTGAACCAGCCGAGGTTCTTGTCGTTCTCCACGCTGTTGATGACGCGGGCGATCTGCCTGAGGCGGACCGGAGCCCCGTTCCGGTAGGCGACGATGAGCTCGCGATACTCCTCCGCGCGCGAGAGCTGCCCGGTGGATTTGATCGTGCGCGACTTCGATCCCTTGTCCAGCTCGCCGGTCGCCTGGTTGGAGTTGGCGTCGCGAATCGAGTTTTCCAGCTCGTCGAGCCCGATCCCGCGCACCGCCAGCTCGCGCGGATCCACCTGCACGCGCACGGCAAATTTTTGCGCCCCCATGATTTCCACCTGGGCGACCCCCGCAACCGTGGACAGCCGCTGGGCGATCAGCGTCTCTGCGTATTCGTTCACCCGGCTGAGCGGAAGCGAATCCGACGAGGCCGCGAGCAGGAGAATCGGCTGCTCGGCCGGATTCACCTTTTGGAAGGAGGGCGGCGACGGCATGTCGGACGGCAGGTCCCGCTGCGCCTGCGAGATCGCGGCCTGCACATCCTGCGCGGCGGCGTCGATGTTGCGCGCGAGATCGAACTGGATCGTGATGCTTGTGGAGCCCATCGAGCTGGTCGAGGAGATCGAGTCGATCCCCGCAATCGCCGAAAACTGCTTTTCGAGCGGCATGGCGACCGAGGCGGCCATCGTTTCGGGATTCGCTCCGGGCAATTTCGCCGAGACGTTGATCGTCGGAAAATCCACGTTCGGCAGATCGCTGACCGGAAGTTTTTTGTAAGCGAGCAGCCCGGATGCCAGGATCGCCACCATGACCAGCGTGGTCATGATGGGCCGGCGGACAAACGGGTCCGAAAGGCTCACTGCCCGCTGCCTCCAGGCTGCGGCGAAGGCTCTTCGCGGCCCGGCTTGGGAGCGACTTTTCCGCCGGGAACGATGCGGAGCTGTCCGCTGGTGACAACCGTTTCTCCCGCCTCCAGCCCCGAGCGGATCACGGAAAGCGGGCCATATGTCCGGCTGACCACCACCGGGCGCAGGTTCGCCACGCCATTGGCCACGACAAAAACCTGGGCTCCGTTCTGGCCCTCGATCACCGCTGCCGACGGCACCACCAGGGCGTCCTTTTCCTCGCCGAGAGTGAGCTTCACATCCACAAAACGCCCGGGCCACAGGGCCTCGTCATCGTTCGGGAACTGCGCCTTCATATTCACCATCGCGGATCCCCGGTCCACCGTGTTGTCGATAAAGGAGAGCTCTCCGGAGCCAAGGGACTTCGCGGTTTCGGCATCAATCGCCTCGACGGCCAGGGAGCCGCCCTTCATGCGCGAGCGCACCTCGGCCAAATCCTCCTCCGGCACCGAAAAGGAAACATAGATCGGCTTCATCTGGTTCACCACCGCCAGGACTTCCGCATTTGCCTGCACGATATTGCCCCGCTTCACGATGGCCGCCCCCGCGCGTCCGTCGATCGGCGACCTGACCGTCGCCCACTCGGTCGCGAGCCGCGCTTCATCGACGTCCGCCTGCCGCGCGTCGAGCTGGGCCTTCTGGGCCGCGGCCGTGGAAAGGAACTGGGCAAACTGCTCCTTGGAGGCCGCGCCCTTGTCGATCAGCGTGGTGTAACGCTTGGCTTGATCCACCGCATTCGACGCGCTCGACTGCGCCATGGCCAGGTTGGCCTCGGCCCGTTTCAAGATGACATCATACGGGCTCGGATCGATGCGAAAAAGCACCTCGTCGGTCTTCACATAGGCCCCGTCCTCGAAATCCACGCCGATGATTTCCCCTCCCACCTTCGGCTTGATCTGCACGCTGGACAGCGGCTCGACCGTTCCGATGGCCGCCTCCTCCAAAGGAATCGTGCGGATCCCGGCCACCGCAGTCACCACCGGCACCGGCGGCTGGACCGGCCCCTTGCCCTCCTCCTTGGAGCAACCGCAAAGGAAAAAAACGGCGAGGATTGCCGGGAGCGTACGGCGGAAAGCCCACGGCTCACCGGACAAAGAAACAAAGACGCCGCAGAGAAACAATTTCATGATCTCAATGGGTCATGGGGTCTCTTTGGGCTCGGGGTCGTCGTCTTCGATTTCTTTTTTGATGGCCTTGGAAATGAACGGGCGGACGAAGCCGTAGATGAGGAAAGAGACGAAGATGACGGCGGGCATCCAGCGGTAGTTCAGGGCGGTGAAGGCCAGCAGGACGATGAGGACAAGAAATGAGCGGATCGAACGCTGGGTCCGCCAGTTGAACCCTTTGAAGCTGGGATAGCGGACGTGGCTGAACATCATGAACGAAAGGAAAAGCAGGAGGACCGGGAGGGCGAACTTCCAGGGGCCGATCGTGCGTTCGTCGGCCTGCATCCAAAGCATGAAGAGCGTCAGCGAGGCGATCAGACCGGCTGCGGCCGGGATCGGAAACCCCTGGAAATCCCTGTCCGTCTTATCGCCCGCGGCGGCGGTGCAATTGAAGCGGGCGAGGCGCAGTCCGCCGCAGAGGAGGAAAAAGAACGCGATGAGCCATCCGGTTTTCTGGAAGTCCCGGAGGACGATTTGATAGACGAGCAGGGCGGGGGCGACTCCGAACGAGACGATGTCGGCGAGCGAATCGAACTCCCGTCCGAACGCGCTTTCATGTCCGCCGAGGCGCGCGAGCCGGCCGTCGAGGAGGTCGAAAACGCAGGCCCCGAGGATGAAGGCGATCGCTTCGTGGTAGAGGGTTCCGGCGGTCTGCCCGGACGCGTCGCGGAGCGAGGCCTCGATGATCCGGAGGACGGCCGCAAACCCGCAGAACAGGTTGCCGGCGGTCATCAGGTTCGGCAGAAGATAGATTTTGGGCTCGTGGGGAGGGTTCATTTCGATGGGGGCATGCGGGCGACGGGGGTTTCTCCGCTGCGGACCCGGTCGCCGGGTTGGACGAGGATTTCGGCATCCATGGGGACGAGGATTTCGGTGCGGGAGCCGAAGCGGATCATGCCGAACCGCTCGCCGCGGGAGAGGGTGTCGCCGACGACTGCCCACGGGCAGATCCTGCGCGCAATCGCACCGGTGATCTGACGCACCAGAACGGTTCCGGCAGGCCCGGAAATCACCCACGACCGGCTCACGTTGAAAAGCGAGGCGTCGGGGTCGCGGGCATCGAGGAACCGACCCGGCTTGGGTTCGGAGTGAAGGACTTCCCCTGCGATGGGGGACCTGTTGATGTGGACATCCAGGACCGAAAGAAAAATCCCGACCCGCCGGACCCTTGTGTTGAGAAATTCTTTTTCCTCGATTTCATCCACGGTGGTGACAAGCCCGTCGGCGGGGGCGACGGCAAGGTTTTCTCCCGAAGGCGGCACGCGCTCGGGATCGCGGAAAAAGCAGAGGGTAAAAACGATGGCGAGGGCCAGAACGCTGGCGGTGAGCACAGCCATCGCCAACGGGAGCGCCCAAGCCAGCAGCCAGGCGGCGGCCAATACAGCCAGAATCCCTCTCGCCTCGCCCAATGCCCGGTTTCGCATGCGGGGACGATACCGTAGAGAACCCCCTGCGGCAAGCACGCTGGCAGCTGGAGCGCGTTTTGCGCTTAACAAACTCCGGCGCTGGGCGTTAGTTTGCTTCCATGCGCATTCCTCCCCTGCTCGTATTCCTTGCCGTGCCCGCCGCGCTCTTTGCCGCGCCCGGGCTGACGATCTACAACCAGAACTTCGCGGTCGTGCGCGACACGATTCCGCTGGATTTGAAGGCGGGGGTCACCGACGTGAAGTTCGACGGGGCGACGGTCCACCTCGAACCGGACTCGGTGATCCTGCGCGATCCGGCCGGCGCGCCATTGCAAATCCTCGAGCAGAACTACCGGAACGATCCGGTCACCCAGCAGCTCCTGCTCGCGATCTTTGAGGGGAAGGAAATCGATTTTTATGTTCGGGAGGCCAACAAGCCGGACCGCGTGGTGAAGGGGAAGGTCATCCGCTCGGGCTACGTCCCGCACGGCGGCGCGTCGATGAACCGCTACGGAAACCAATACGCGATGAGCCAGATGGCGATGGCGAATGCGGGCGGGGCCGGACAGCCGATCATTGAGGTGGATGGAAAAATCCAGTTCAGCCTGCCGGGCGAGCCGGTCTTTCCCTCGCTCGGTGACGACACAATCCTCAAGCCGCAACTGGCATGGAAAATCCAGTCGCCGAAGGCGCTGAAGACGCAGGCCGAACTCGGCTACATCACCGGCGGGATGTCGTGGGAGGCCAGCTACAATGTCGTCGCCCCGGAAAAGGGCGACCTGCTCGACATCATCGGGTGGGTGACGATGGACAACCAGAGCGGACGCGACTTCGTGGATGCCAAAATCAAGCTCATGGCGGGCGACGTGAACAAGCTCGCGCCTCCGGGAATGCAGGACGGGGACAGGATGATGCGCGCCAGAGGGATGGCCATGCCTATGAGTGCTCCTGCGGAACCGGCTGTCACGGAGAAAGCCTTCGACGAATACCACCTCTACTCGCTGGAGCGCGCGACCACGCTGCGCGACCGCGAGACGAAGCAGGTCGAGTTCGTGCGCGCCTCCGGCGTGAAATCCGAGGTGGTCTATGTTTATGACGGCGTCTCGATCGATTGGAACCGCTGGCGCGGATACGACATCGGCAACCGCCGGACGAGCGAGGAATTCGGATCGCAGAGCGTCACGAAGGTCGCGGTGATGCGCGAGTTCAAAAACACGAAAGCCAACGGCCTCGGGATCCCGCTGCCAAAGGGCCGCGTCCGGTTCTACCGCAGCGACGCGCAGCAGCTCGAGTTCACCGGAGAAAACCAGATCGACCACACGCCGGCCGACGAGCTGGTGAAAATCTACACCGGCGACGCGTTCGACCTCGTCGGCGAGCGCAAGCGCACGAATTTCAAAGTCGACACGTCAAACCACTGGGCGGACGAAAGCTTTGAGATCACGCTCCGGAACCGCAAGAAAGAGCCGGTCACCATCCGCGTCGTCGAACACCTCTACCGCTGGGTCAACTGGGAGATCACCGACAAGAGCAATCCCTACCTGAAGCTCAACGCCCAGGAGATCGAATTCCGGGTCGAACTGAAGCCGGACGAAGAGAAGAAGATCACCTATACCGTCCACTACTCTTGGTGATCGGCTTCTTTAAGATCCTGATTGCCTAACTCCCGCGGGGGCGAGGATGGCGTCGCGCATGCCGTGCAGAAGTTTTTTGTCGTCCGGGCAGATCGTGGCGAGCGCGCCGCCGCAGGTGACGGACTTTTCTCCGACGAAGTAATACGGGCAGAGCCGGACACGTCCGCGCATCGGCCGGAGGCCGGTTTGTCCCGGCGTCCAGAACGTCTCCTCGACGAGGCGGCCCGGATGGAATTCCTGCAGGATGTGCGGGCGGTGGTGGAAATCTCCGAGCGCGTTTCCGAGTTCCGCTTTCCATTCTTTTTGCGGGAGGTCGGAGGCGACGAGGACGCCGCGCGAGCCCCAGGCATACTCGGAAAACCCGCTGATTTTCATGACGAAGTGGCGTTTTTTCTGGCTGAAGGCCGCGACTTCCGCCCACGAATGGGCCTCGAGGCGCGGGAGCACCGCGTGGCGCGGGAGCGGTTCCGGATCGAGAAGCCATGTGTAGGGGATCACCCGCTGGAGTGCCAGGAGCGCGCGCTCGCCGAGCTCCCTCCGCCAGAATTCCTCCAGCGGCTTGAGCCAGAAGAGCGCGAACCAAAGCTTCTCCTCAAGGGCCGGCTTGATCGGCGGGGTGACCGACAGCCGGCCGGCGGCCGCCGCTTCCATGAGCGGCGCGGCAGCGGGAATATTCACGAGGTCGAAGAGCTCGAAAAACCGGTAGATGCGCGGCTGCCAGTCGGCGCGCGCCTCCGCATCGAGAACCCGCCAGGCGCCCTCGCCGGAGAACCCGGCATTCAGCTCGCCGGCGAGCCATTCCATTTCCGGACGGTATGTCGCCGCCTCCGCCGAGACGAGGATGTCGCCGCCGGGGAGGATGTCCTTGAACCCGCGCAGCATGCCGTCGGAGCCGCCGAGGACGTCGTGTCCGAGCGCGGCATACGTCTTGTTGAGCCATGCGGTGAGGCCGATGCCTCCCGGCACGCTGTCCACCTCCGCGATCATGAACCCGTCGTCGGTCAGAATGAGATCCGGGCGGAGGACTTTCGGAATGTCTCCGGCGGCCCCGTGTTCGCGCTGCCAGGCGATGAGTTCCGGCGGCTTCCCGCGGTCGAGGATTTCCGCGATCCAGCCGGGTTGGCGGCCTTTCGCGCTGAGCCGGTAAAGCTGGTCGCAGGCGCGGACGAAGAGCAGGAGCCGGTAGCCGAGCTTGTCGATCTCCCCGGCAAGCCGCGGCGGGATTTCAAACGGACGCGGGCTGATCCGCCAGTCTTTCTCGTGGAAAAGCCCGCCATCGGGGAGAGCAGCGTGAATCGCGCGGACGGATTCCTCCGGGCTCATGAAAGGATTTTCAGGGCATGGCGGATCAGCTCCTCTGCGGTGAGTGCCGACCCGGAGACCTCCTGGGCCCGGCGGATCGCCTTGTGCGCCTCGACTTGTTTGTAGCCCAGCGAGATGAGCGCAAGCGTCGCGTCGTGCAGGCGGGCATCCGCCTCGCTCGGGGCGTTCTTCGCGCTCGAGGCTTCCCACTCCGCCGCGACGCCGACCTTGTCCTTGAGCTCGAGGACGATCCGCTCGGCGGTCTTTTTTCCCACACCGCTGATCTTCGAAATCGTGGCGATGTCGCCGGCGACGACCGCCGCCTTGAACATCTCGACCGGGAGGCCGCTGAGCACCGCCAGCGCGATCTTCGGCCCCACGCCCGTGACGTGGTGGAGCAGCAGGCGGAAGAGGTCGCGCTCGGACGCGGAAAAAAACCCGTAGAGCACATGCGCATCCTCGCGCACCGTGAGGTGGGTCAGGATCTTCACCGCCGAGCCGGGCTGCGGAAGCCGCTCGTAACTCGAAACCGGGATCATCACCTGGTAGCCCACGCCGTGGACATTGACGACGATTTGTGTCGGCAGCGCCTCGGCCAAAATCCCTTCAAGAAACGCAATCACCCCGCACACATACCAAAGCCTGTGGAAAACACAAACCGCGGCTGTGGATTTTTACGCCTTCCCTTCGGGGGAATTTCTTCAGCGAAACCAAAAAAGCAACGGGAATCCGACCATGACGACGAGACTCCAGATCGTGTAGGCCGGGAGGTAACCCACAATCCAGTTTTCCAGACGTTCAAACCGGCCGGTTTTTCTGATGAAGCGCATGTAGTGGTAGAGGATCCCCGCGAGGTGGCAGAAGGCAAGCAGGTTGGCCCCGAGCACCGCCAGGCGATTCGGAGTGAATCCCCCGTCCGATGTGACCCGGAACAAAATCGCCGCGAGCGCGACAACGTCAATCACCAGGGTGACGGAAACCAGCGCGACATTCATCAGGTCGATCACACCGGACGAGTCCTTCGGGCCACGTTCCGAGACGGAAAACACACAAAGCCCCAGCACAACGAGGAGCAGGCCGTTGAAGGCGATCAGAAAATCCCTGTCCGTAAACGGGCTCTTGTGCTGCAGGATCATGGCGATCAGGTAGGCCACAACGGTCACAAGGAAAAGGGGAGTGAACACCCTGGCCAGCAGGGGGGTGATTTTGAACCGGTCTCCGACAACCCGGTCAATGAGCAGGGTCGCCACGATGGGAGACGCGATCGCTCCGTAAACAACCACGCTCTTCATATACCAATCGCTGATATCCAGATCGATCAGCTTGAAAAGGGCAAACGTCAGCCCCGTGAGGACCATGCCGCCAATGAGAACAATTGTGCTGAAGACCAGAAGCTCGCCGTTGTATCGCACGTAGTCCATTCGTCCCGGCTGGTTCCTCCAAGCCCCGCCCAGGAACGCGACCCCCAGAAGGGACCAGAAGAAAAAGGGCGCGTGCATGCAAGCCAGGACAAGGGTTGCGGAGTTGGAACCGCCGGGCAGAAGATTGAGGTAGAGAAGCGAGCCGAGCAAAAGCGACATGATGAAAACCACGGTCCGCGCCCGGCACAGCCTCTGGATGCAGAAGTAGGAAATCAAAGCCCCGGCAACAATGCCGCAGAGGTTCCGGGGATAGAATCTTTCGCCATCCAGCACGGGGAACACCAAGGGAAGCTTCGCCAGCGTGCCGGCAATCAGCGACAACGCGACGACCAGCCAGATGTCGCGCGCCTGCAAACGGGAGGAGGATGACGGCATGCCCGCCTGCCCGTCAAAGAACAGCCGCTCCTGCCAGACCCGCAGGGCGGTGGAATCCGGACTCGCCGCGAACGCCTCGCGAAAGGCCCGCGTGAACGCATCCGGGCTTTTTCGATAGAGTGCTTCGAGCTCGCGCGGGGATCCGGCCGCGTGAAGAATCTGATCTTTCATGATTCGTCAATCATCGGGGATCCGGGCGGGGCGCATGCCCGATAGTTGCCAACGAGGTTTTGACAAGGGAGCGTGGGCATCTTGTAGGTTTCCAAAGTCATGAGAATTATTCACAAATGTCGGAGGCAAGGTAGCGGCAGCGCGAGCCCGAAGGGCCGCGCTCGCGCGCTGGCGCCAAGCCAGAGCTACCGGT
>Ga0247841_10001955_pt1 | contig 43235 bp, 44 predicted proteins | sample LaCruzMarch2015__2_FD_192410 | JGI IMG/M metagenome (GOLD analysis project Ga0247841, IMG submission 192410) | Freshwater microbial communities from meromictic Lake La Cruz, Castile-La Mancha, Spain - LaCruzMarch2015_18m | ecosystem: Environmental > Aquatic > Freshwater > Lake | place: Spain...
TTTTTCCGGATTTTTCAAAAAATCGACCACTTCTTCCAAATCTTTTTTTGCCTCTGTCACTCCTGCCACATCTTTAAAAGTTAAGCTTTGTTTCCCTTTGATAAACAATTTTGCCGTTGATTTTCCAAAACCAAACATTCCACCTGCGCCTCCACCCCCACTCTGTTTTTTAAAAAACCACAAAATAAAAATAATCGGCAAACCAATCGACAACAAAGTTATCAAGCCCTCACCCATCATCTTCCATCCGGTTCGGTTATCAACTTTATATTTAATTTTTCCCAAATCAACTCCGTCTTTTTGCAAAATTTCCGCCAACGATATCGATGCCTCTTTTGAACTGGAAATTGTCTTATTTTCGCCCTTAAGTTTGGATAATACTTCATTATCCATCACTGTTATTTCTTCAACTTTATTATTTTTTATTGCTTCAATTGTCTGAGACAATGGCACCTTTTCGACTACTCCCGTCGAAAACACCTCTCCCAAGGTCGATATTACCCAATAAATCAGCAACATATATATTCCCACTCTCAATAATTGTTTCGGCCCGATCTCAACTCTCGTCACCTTCACCCCCGGCGGCAAATTCTTTAGAAAATCTTCAGTTTTCTTATCCTTTTTTTTCGCCTGCCCGCCTGACTGCGAAGCTGTCGGCGTGGGCTTTTTCTTAAATATTTTCTTAAATAAATTCATATTTTTGTAATCCTCGTATTATAACATCAATTTCTGGCTCTCTACCCTCTTTTTCGAAGAGGGTCGTCCGCCTTCGGCGGACGGGGAGATTTAAAGGTTTTACCGCATAATCTCCGATAATTTACCGCAATCATCCCCCTTACCTAATCTTACGTCAAACTTATGATTACACCGCTGGCACTTATAATGAATCTTCTTCTCTCCATTTTTCACCAAAACATACTCCGGCTTCATCATTCCTAGACACCCACTTTCCCTATCCCCCGGCGTCTCCTCATCGACATGTTTCCCCCACAAGCAGGCCGGACAATGATCCGTATACCCATCCCCAATTACCTTCTCCCCACAATTCTCACACACGAAATTCTCAACTATTTTTTTTGGTTGCATAAAGCAATTATAGATGAAATAAAATTATAATTAATTTTTGAAATCGTGTTTTTTTGTCGCCTTGAACCTGCATCGCAGATTCACCAGCGATAAAAAAATATGATGAGAAAAATTAAATTATCATTTTCCAATCTCGACTCCAACCTTCAAATCCTTTTCCAATTTCATTTCAAATACAATTTTATCCCCCTCCACCGTCGCCACCGGCTCCACCTGCAACGGCTGATAATTCTTTGGATAACCCACTGTCTCAATTACCCCTGTCTCCCCACTTCCCGACTGCCTCTGAATATAATCAAGATACGAAAATTTATCCGAATTTACGGCAATCACGCTTGAATATTTTATTTCCACCGTCCGCTTTCCCGACACCGGCACTGTCACCAAAAACCCAAGCTCTTTTTTACCGTATCTCTCATCCATTCTTAATTTCCCCCCTTCGATTACTTCTATCTTATTTTTATTATCCCCATCGGTCACCGTTATCGACTCCAAATTTATATCACTTGGCAGATAAACTCTCAAATAATTTTTATAATTTCCTCCCGGATAATTCAAACTTTTCGCCGTATTTTCATAATTAATTTTCAGCACCCGCGAAAGTTTATTTTCCCCTATCTCTACTGTCTTGACAATGTTTCTTTGCACAAAATAATTTGCCTTATTTACCCCAAAATTCGATTCATTGATAAATGTATAATCCGCCACACATCGATCCGTTGAACACTTACCTTCGGCAATCGATCCATCCCATCCCAGCCCTGCCACCACCGCCGCCGCCTCTTTGTTGTTCAAAGCCAACTGAACGTCATTTGACTCTAATTCTCCGATCATTGCTTCCAGCAATTTGACTCTTCTTTCAGAATCTAGATTTTTTATCTCTTCAAACAATTGCTTCCCCAATCCCGACAAAAAACTCGCCTTCTGTCCCGAACCCGGGAAAAACTTTTCCTCGGAATAAAACTCTGCCTGTTGATACAAATTGTCTTTGTTTATCTTCTCTTTATAATCCGGCACATCTACTTCCCCTATTACACCAAGAATTGCCTTAGCTACCGCCAAATTCATCCCAATCACCCCGTCGACTTTTCGTCCTGTTTCTTTTTCCAAAAACCATTCCACGTCTTTTGCCGCCCCACCAAAATCAGGCTGCCAATTAGCATCCCTCAGAAACCACGCCGCCTCACCCAAATATTCTTTGATTTCCGAGGGTGGTTCGACATGTCCTTTTAATTGTCCATCTGCCTCGTAAACATCCTTGACTTCAAAATTCAACATCTTCCCATTTTGAAAACTCAATATTCCAAACGATCCGATAAAACCCCCTGTCGCCCTCAACTCTGTCTCGTTTTGCAGTAACACCAAATATTCTCTTCGTTTATTATCTGTTCCTATAAATTCCGGTATTGCTGGGAAAAATTGCCTTAGTATCGCGATATTATCTCTCGTTGTCGTCAGCGTCTTTAATTGATTTTTAATTTCATCCCGAAACCTTGGCGGCAACCATTTTGTATTCCCCGACACCCGCGCTTCCAACATCCCCACATCCCCCTCAAAGCCCAATAATAGTTGGAACAATTTACCCAAATCTCTTGCCCAGTCCACATTTTCTTCACCAAATAATCCCTTATTCAAAATCGTTGTTTGCTCACCTACTTCAATTGCCTTTTTTTCTAGCGACAAAACCGCATCTCCCATTCTCAACAATTCCTGTAAATTTCTCACTATCGGAATTTTGTTTAATCCCCAATCCGTAATCTGTTCATCCGCCGTTTTTACACTCACCATACGTTTATCAATTACTATCACCGCCTCATCAAATTTCCCCGCTTTAATCAACAGCTCCGAAGCACTCACCGATTTTTTCAGCAATACCAAAGTCCCGATCCACTTCGTCGGAAAAAACAAAATCCCCCCAACCATCAAGCAAATCAATACCCATTTACCCGCCAAAGCCTTGGCGGCGGCGGGTCCTTTTTTCTTTTTAGGCTTCTTTTGCTCTCTACCCTCTTTTTCGAAGAGGGTCTCTCCGACAACTGTCGGAGAGGGGAGATTTAAATTTGAAGGTTCTACGATCAACGATCTACGATCTACATTCTCATTTTCCGTTTCTTCTATCGTCTCCTCCTTCTTATAATCCACCTTCACCCGCGGCATTTTCACAATCGGTTTTATCTCAAACTTCGGCTCCTCAACTTCGCCCTGATCTCTACCCTCTTTTTCGAAGAGGGTCGACCCAGTGTCAACAGGGTCGGGGAGATTTAAAACTGAGGGGTTTAAATTTTCCACTTCCACCTCCAGATACTTTTTCACCACCTCCCTTGTTATCACCGGCTTCACTACCAATTTTGGTTTTCGACTTTCCTCGTCTGCTTTTACAAAAAAATATTGCAAAGTTTCCTCGATTCCATCCTTAAACTCAATTTCCGGTTTCCACCTCAACTTCCGCCAATTCTCCTCAACCTCTTTTTTTTCACACATAGGTCCTATTGGTCCTATCTGTCCTATTTCGCTTTGATTCACCTGTCTCTTTGTCATCTTCGCCTTGTCAATCAACACCCCCGCCACCGTCTCCGAATTCGTCTCTTCCCCTACTACAAGAAACACTTCCCCTTCCGTCCCCGACAAAAAATTTGCTCTCAATATTGCCTCAACCAAATCATCCACCGCCAATAATCTATAACTCAAAGACAATATTGGCAGGGTTAAATTTTTATTTTTCACGGCCTCCTCAAACGCTTCAGCCAAAAAATCATTACCTTCCATCCCGGCTCCATAAACTCCAAAAGTTTTGACCATTCTAATGTTTCCCGATTCTTTTTTTACCCTCGTCTCCATCTCTTTAGCTCGGTCTTCATCATTTACTACCACCATCGTTATCTTGATATTATTCTCCCTCGCCCTGTCCCAAATCTCTTGGTTGCCCTCAAAATCAAAAATATAATTTTCAGTTCCATCGTAACTTTCGGCATTTTCTTTCACACGAATATCCTGTGTCTTCAGTTTTTCGATCAGTTTCCCCGCCACAAAATGCCCACTTCCCAATATAAGCGCCACCGGCAATCCATCTTTCATACCTCCATTTTACCCTATTATCTCTTACGGTAATAATACGGAGATTATGCGGAGAATAATAGGTCCTACCTGCCCGTCCGGCAGGCGGGTTGGTCTTATGTGTCCTATTTTCAACGGGGAGATTTCAAAGCGGAACGTGAAAAAACGTTAGTATTCTAGGCACACAACGGTATCAATTCAAAACAATTTTGATTGAAATAAAATAAATTTTATATAAAGATTTTTGAAATTGTATTTTTCAAGCCTTCAACGTGCTACGCACATTGACCAGCGCAGAAAAACATGATGAGAAAATCAAACAAAATTTATTTCAAGCGCCAAAGTCCCACTCCCAGCATCACCGCACTCAACATTTCCGTGTACACCGTTACCATCGCCGCTCCATTGATTCCAAAGCGAGGAATCGCATATAAATTCCCCAAAACATTGAAACATAAAGCAATTAATCCAATTAGCAAAATCGATTTTTGGCCCCGCTTGGCAATTAGCGTAAATCCAAATAAGTGGTTAACATAGGCAAATATCATCGCAAAAATCAATGTTCGAAGTACCCCAACCGACGGCAAAAACTCCGCTCCACCTAAATACTGAATCATAAACGGCGCCATCATCGACAATATCGGTGCCGCTAGTATTAATACCCCCAATATCAATGCCAGCGATCGAAAAAACAACTTTTTCTTTTCTTGAATCTGGCCGGCTAATAGGGGAAAAATACTCGCCACAAAAAAGTATGCCGGTTGCACCAAACTGTTATAAATTTTGTAGGAAAGTCCATAATAGGCGACATCTTTCATTGTCAGAAATTTCGAAATCATCATCGAATCCACCGCCCGATCATAGGCCGTAAAAACGATCAAATATACCCCCATCGGCCATAATTCCTTTATCCAATACCACACTCTGTTTAGCTTAAATTGAACTTTAATTTTTATTATTTTTTCTCCAATTCCAAGACTCAAAATCCTCGCTACCAAATACATCACCATCACCCAAATTAGGTTTAATTTAAGCGGGTAAGCAATCAAAAATATCAAAAACAGTAGGGGAAAACTAACATCCATTATCGTCTTTAGATCCAACCTCATTTTCGTTTGAAAAATAATTTCCAAGCTCCCCGCAATGCTCGTAAAAAATATCATTAACAGCGATATCAACGCCTCCACTTTTATCGTCGCAAATCCCTTGAAACTAAAAATGATTATTACCCCAATTACAAAGCCAATATTCGCCATCATCAATCGCAATCCAGTCAATTCCTTGTAAATTTCATCAGCTTTATCAGGATTTTTGCTCGCCTCTCTTACTCCAATTGCCCTCGATCCAAAATCCGCCAGCGCATCCAAAAGCAAAAATACCGAAGTCGTCAGCACAAACGCCCCGTAAATATTCGCCCCCAATTTTCGTGTCATTATCGCCGTCGTCACCAATGACAACAAAATCATGATAGCTTTCCCAAAAATCTGCACCACCGTGTTCCATATCGGCCTTTTCAACATAATCTATTTTACCTTAAAAAATAATTTAATTTATGTTCGAAGATGTATTTTTTAAGCCTTCAACGTGCTACGCACATTGACCAGCGCCAAAAAATATATCAAGAAAAAGTAAATTAAATTATCGCCAATACCAATGTTAATAGCCAAAAGTTTTGTGGCAAAGTCACCCAATAATGATCCACCAATCCGGTCAACATTATAATTATCCAAATTTTATTTAGCCTAATTTTGCGCACAAAAAACAAGGATGCCAATCCAAACTGACTCAAAATCAACAAATAAATATTATGCACCGGCTGATAATATCTGCTGTTCACCAAATAATTATTTAAGCCAACTCCAAATAGGGGATGATGGAATATCATCTTAATTGCCTCAACATTTAATTGCATTCTTTTTGTCAAACTCAAAGAATCCCAGCCTGAAAATATCAAAAACACCGGCCAAAAATAAATCGGCAAAAGTAAAATCGCTGTTCTGCTGGCACAAATTATAATTCCCAAAATTCCAAACCACCTCACTATCCAATACCATAAATTCTTTTTATTATCTTTCCATAATTCTAGTACTACCAAGAGAAACCCCGCCAAGCTATTGGGATGCGAAAAAGTTCCATAAGCTCTCATAAATTCTTCACCCAAAATACTGATTTTTGCCACTCCAATTGTATTCAAATTAAATCTTCTTTCACCCAACCAATAAAACAACCCCTGTATACTTCCACCCTTAACTACCTGCATTAATCCCAATCCACTTTGAAGAATTATCCAAAAAGGAATTATATATTTTAAATATTTTTTGACCAATTCTTTATTATCTTTTAGTACGAGAAACACTCCCCAAATCTCTGCAATTCGGAGCCACGCCATCCCCGCCACCCATTTATTCGTCGATACCAAAATATTCAAAATCACAAATAAAAATATCCACTTCATCCCGCGCAACGCGCGGGATATTACTTTCTTTAAATTAAAAAATATCAATAATAAAGCCACAATATCAATCAAGTATAAAGTCGGCGACAAATAATCTATTCGAATTCCATGTATCAAGCTCCACTCCGGCCAAAAATGTCTTCCCAGTTGCGTTGGAATTAAAATTAAAAAAACTAATATTAGAAAATTTTGTATTTTGTTTTTAATATAACAGTATTGTATCTTGGAATTTGGTTATTGGAATTTGTAATTAAGCCTTAAGCTTAATTACTATATGTCTATCTTCCCCTTCACCTTCAGACTCGCTAGTAATATCCGTTCGATCCGCAATCGCCATATGACAAATTCTTCTTTCAAATGAACTCATTGCCATCATCTCTACCGCCCTTCCTGTCGCCACCACTCTATCCGCCAAGCTTATCGCCATTGCTTCTAATCTAGTTCTTTGTTCCGCCCGATAATTATTGACGTCTAAAATTACCCTGATCCAGTCACCTAATTTATTTTTTACCGCCAGGGACAAAATTAATTGTATTGCCGCCAAATTCTTACCTCTAAACCCGATTATTGCTGCCGGGTTAGCGACTGTTACCGAAACCAAAACTTGTTTTTCCTCATCGACCGCATCCTCAACGGCTGCCTTTTCGATGTCAAAATTCATTTTTTCAAGAAGCTCACAGGTGAGAGCCAAAATTATTTCATTTCTTTTTTTGTTATCCATAGTGGCTATTCTACCAAATAATTACTTTTTCTCCACCATCAATTGCTGGACAAGCATTACGGCGCTGTTCATAAACCAATAAAGTAAGATACCCAAATTAAAGCCCCAACCCAAAAACAAGGTCATCGCCGGCATCATATATAACGATTGTGTTCTCATCGCCCCCATCATGTCATCTTCTTTGTCTTTTGTTTTTTCTACAATTTTTTGATCTGTTTTTGGACTAGGCATCATCAATTTTGAACTAAAAAATTGAGTTACTGCACTTCCCAAAAGCAAAATAATTGGCAGTATCATATTCAATCCCATTCCTGTTTTAAAAATCTGCGATGGCGACTTTGTCAAATCACTTCCCAAGAAATTTAAATTCATTTGATAACCCTCTTTCAATTGAAAAGCAGGAATCAAATTTCTATTTACCGCTTCCAAATTTCCCTTACCTATCGAATAATTAACCACCATATTAAATGCCGAGAAAAATATTATCAACACCGCTATCTGCAAAATTTGCGGCAAACATCCCGACAGAGGATTGATTCCCTCTTTTTTGTACAATTCCATCTGTGCCGCCGCCAAAGCTTTTTTGTCACCTTTAAATTGTTCCTGAATCTTTTTCAATTTTGGCTGTAACTCCATCATTTTTTTGGAATTTTTCAAAGTCGGCATTACCAAGGGAATCAGCAAAATTCTGATTAAAGCCGTTACCGCAATCACCGCCCAACCAAAATTTCCAAACAAATGATAAAACCCGATTAGGGCATTGATAAATGGTGCAATTAGAATGTTCATGGGTCTATTTTACCAAATCAATTTCGCCTTTATTGAAGGGATTACATTTTAATATTCTTTTTGTTCCCAGAAACAATCCTTTCATCACTCCGTATTTCTCTACCGCCTCGGCTGTATATTCACTGCAAGTCGGCACAAACCGACACGAAGAATGCCCTAGGTAGGGGATTTTTTTATAAAAACTTAATATCTTTAATATTGCCTTTTTCATCAATTATATTTTTTTTAATCAAAAAAATTCCTCTAAATCCGTTTTCAAACTTGTCCAAATTTGCTCTCACTTCTTCGGCAATCAATCTCTTTATCTTATTTCTCACCACCGCCTTCTTCGAAATCTTTTTTGAAATAATAAATCCAAACTTCACATCTAGGTTTTCTCCCCTTTTCAAGGGGAGATTCTCCGACGAATGTCGGAGAGAGGGGTTTTTATCGGGGAGATTTAAACCAATTAACCCAAAACACGGATACTGTTTTATAGTACCTTTGTTTTTGATCTCCTCAAATTCCTTCTTGCTTGTAATTCTATTTATTCGCTTTAGCATTTTAGACTGTTAGCTTCTTTCTGCCTTTCGCTCGTCTTCTTCTAATGACATTTCGACCGGAAAGAGAAAACATTCTTTTCAAAAACCCATGAACTCTGGTTCTTTTACCTTTTTTTGGTTGGTATGTTTGTTTTGTTGCCATATGCACCAATTTTACCAATAATTTTAATAATTATCTAGTTACTTATTGTGTTGCTCCCCTGTCAAGGGGAGCTGTCCGCAGGACTGAGGGGTTTAAGGGGGAAGGGGATTTGATCCCTTCCAAATTGTGGAAAACTCCTCTATCATCATGTGGATAAATCTCCCCCTGTTTATTGTTTATACTCCTATGGATATTGAAAGATTGTGGAAAAATACGCAAGAAGAACTCAAGGTCGTCATGGCGCCTGCCGTTTTTCAAACCTTTGTCGCCAAGACACAATTGGTGGTATTAAAGGATAATCATGCCACTATTGCCTGCCACAATGCCTACCTCGCCGACATCAATCTAAAACGCTATTATTCTCTTTTCAAAAGTGCCCTGGATAATCAAACCAAAGAAAACAATACTCTTGAATTCATTATCCAAGAGCTTATCAAAGATGCTTCGGCCACTCCTGCCGCCACCCCTCTCCTTGAATATTCCGCTCCCAAATCCGGTCACGGCAGCAACCTTCACCCTAAATATACTCTTGAAAACTTAGTTGTCGGCAACAGTAATAACTTCGCTTATGCCGCCGCCCAAGCTATTATTGCTAATCCCGGTCTTGCTTATAATCCTTTTTTTATCTGGGGTGGAGTTGGAGTAGGGAAGACCCATCTTATGCAGGCTATCGGCCATGAATTACTCAAAAAAAATTCTCATCTCAAAGTAAGATATTTCCCCGCCGAAACTTTTGGCAACGAATTAATTTCTGCCATCAAATCCAAAAATATTAATCCTTTCAAAGAAAAATATCGCAACCTTGATTGTATTTTAGTCGACGACATTCAATTTATCGCCGGTAAAGAATATATTCAGGAAGAATTTTTTCATACCTTTAATGCCCTTCATATGAATGGTAAACAAGTTATCTTAACCAGCGATCGCAAACCTGGCGACATCGACCATCTTGAAGACCGTCTTGTTTCCCGTTTTATGGGTGGACTTACTGTTGACATTCAATTACCCGACTACGAAATGCGCATGGCTATCATTAATCAAAAAATCGAAGAAAAAAACATAAATATTACCCCCGAAGCCGCTAGTTATTTAGCTGAACATTTAACTTCAAATATTCGCGACATCGAAGGCAAACTTCAAGAATTGGCAATTCAGGCTCTTTCCCAAAAGAAAACCGTCATTGATAACGTCTTTTTTGACATTCCTTCCGCTACTTCAAAAAAGGACTTATCCCCACGCCACGTCATTTCTATTTGTGCCAAACATTTCAATATTAAAACAGGGGATTTATGCGGTGCTAACCGTCAAAAAGATCTTGTTCGCGCCCGTCATGTCACTGCCTATCTCCTTGCCACCGAAAGTAAACTCCCACTTAAAGAAGTTGGCTATCTTTTGGGCGGAAGAGATCATACCAGTATTATTCACGCTCGCGACAAAATCCACATGGAACTTTCCACTTCCCCACAAACACAACAACTTATTAACCTTATTCGAAACTCTTTTTAAACACTATTACCCTTATGCACTTATCCACATATTTATCCACACTCCACGACTACTTTTCTACACCCTTATCCTCACTAATTTTACCCAAAACCCAAACCTGTTTTTCTCTCTTTCCCCACTTCTCCACCACCCCTAATACCACTACTACTGTTTTCTTGTTTAAGGAATTCAGCATTTATAGTAGTTTAATTATGTTAAGATAACTCTATGAAACTTTCCCTTTTACAAGAAAACTTTAACCTCGCCTTAAATCATGTTTCACGGTTTGTTTCTGTCAAAGCCCAACTCCCAATTTTAAATAACATTTTATTAAGTACCGATTCCGGTCGTCTCAAACTTTCCGCCACCAATCTTGAACTCGGTATTAATTATTGGATCGGCGCCAAAATTGAAGAAGAGGGGAGTGTCACTGTTCCTTCACATGAAATTTCGGAATTTGTTTCCTATTTGAATTCTGGCAAACTCGATTTGTCTCTCAATGGTAATTTATTAAATATTAAATCACCCAAAGCCGAATCGGATTTTGCTATTACACCGGCCGCCGATTTTCCGACTCTTAACTCAATAAATCCCAAAGATACCTTTGAAATTAATTATTCAGAAGTTATCGACTCGATTAATCAAATTACTTTTTCTGCCGCCACCGACGATTCTCGTCCTGTTTTAACCGGCATCCTTTGTTGTTTTACTCCGACCATTTTTACTTTTGTGGCCACTGATGGTTTCCGTCTCTCGACCAAAGAGATAGTTTTAAAAACTCCGGTCACACTTCCGGGTGGCAAAGAAAAACTCACCTTTCTTATCCCCGCCAAGACCTTAACAGAAATCACCAAACTCGCCAAAACCGATTCAAAAATCAAAATTGGTATTACAACCGATGAACATCAAATAGTCTTCGTCCTAGACGACCTAGAGCTGGTCTCAAGTCTTCTCGATGGACAATATCCCGAGTATCAAAAAATCATTCCCGAAAATTTTTCGACAAAAATTTTTGTTAATAAAGATGAATTGACGCAAGCGATAAAACTGGCATCTGTTTTTGCGGCTCAGTCCGCCAACGTCGTCAAAATGAATATCAAATCAGATTCGATCGAAATTACCGCCAATGCACCTCAACTTGGAAAAAACAAAATTACTCTCGACGCCAAAGTTGAAGGCGAACCACTAGAGATTGCTTTCAATTTTAAATTTATTTTGGATTTTATTGGCATTGCCAAAGGCAAAGAATTATCAATCAAAGTTAACGAACCTCTTACTCCGGGTTTATTTTCCGATCTCTCCAACCCCGCCTACACCCACATCATCATGCCCGTTAGAATACAAGATTAAAAAATTATTTGTCCAATTAGTCCTATATGTCCTATTTTCTTCCCTCTTTTTCGAAGAGGGATGTCCGCCTTCGGCGGACAGGGAGATTTAAAACGGCCCATTTATATTTGTTACCGGCGTTGTTGTCGGCTTAGGCGTTGCCGTCGGTTCTTTAGAAGCATCAATTGGTATTCCACAATTATCACAGCAGTTAAAAGGAACAGGTTCTGGAAAAAATTTATTTAAATAATCATAATCATAACTCGCCCCATCACTTTTAATTCCCAAATATACCAAGGTATAGTGGACGTGGAGATCACATACGCTCCACCCTGCCGACCCAGTACATCCTAAATATCCAATTAATTGTCCCCGTGTGACAATTTTTCCACATACATCTGCAGGTCTTTCCGCCAATAAATGCAAATATTGTGTACAAAATCTTTTATCTTTTCCCTCACAACCAGTACCACAAATTTGAACATAATTTCCCATTCTATTCAAAGCAAGAATGTCACTACCACATTCAGCCATTCCATCATGGGTTGCGTACACCGGTTCTCCTCTTTCTCCACTGATATCAAGCGGTGGATAATAATAAAAACCGGCATTTTTTTCATGGCTACAAGTTCCAAAAAAACCTTGACTAACTCGGCCTTTTCTAATTGGCCAGCCACATGGACATTTATTGCTTGCATCACAATTTGGAGATGGACTAAAACCACCCCCTCCTGTTGTTGGTGTCGGTGTCAACAATGTCGGGTCGTCTTTTGATATTTGTCCACCATATGCCGTGTCGGGGGCCAAACTCGAAATTAAATTTCCCGTAAAAATTTGATACAAAAGTAAAACCACAATCAATACCACTACAATTATTCCTATCACTTGTATCGTCACTGGATTAAATGCCGCCGCTCCCAATTTCCCCAATCCCCCCGCCAAATTCATCGCCCCTTCTCCTAATCCTTTTCCCAATCCCTGTAACCCTCTCCCCAACGCATTCGGTCCCACTCCCAAATTTTTCATTACATTATTCGCCCCGCCCTTCATCGCTGGCCCCGCCTGATTCCCAAAATTATTTATCATCTGTGGGATACTCGGCGTTCTCCCGCCTCCGCCTCCGGTGAATATCGGCCCGGTTTGATACAAGCCCCCCGGTTGCGAATATCCCGACTGAAAACTTTGTCCCATGTCTGTCCACATATTTCTCAAAATTTGCCCCATGTTGTAGTGAGGCTGGACAAACGGAATATTGTATCTCAAAAACGGTGCTCGGTATTGAAAAAACGGCCTCGATTTAATATATTCCACCAAATTATTCATCTGTCTCACAATCGGAATTTTATAAGGCATCCTTCCCCTTGTTTGCATCACCGCTTGCTTTCTTTTTTCATATTCCGCCATCCATCTTGCGACTCGAAGTTCCTGGTCTTGTTTTCTAGTTGGGTGATACGTTTGTGCCGTAAATTCGGAAAAATTTCTTATCGCCACTTTTTCTTCCACCGTTGGTTTATCGATTTTTTCACTTGCTACCTTTGTCAAAACCTCTTTCATTTTTGTCTTCTGCACCAGATCGATTAATTCCGGATTTTTTTCCTTAAATTCCTTCATCAACAATTCATTTTTTCTAAGCATTATGTCAAGCATTTTTGCTGTTTCCGGATCAATTCCTTTAACTTGAGCCGGCGCTTCCTTATATCCCTTATATGCCTTCACCTGCATTACAATCATGTGCAAAATTTCAAATCGGTGCGACATCAAAATTCTCATCAAGCCTGGTTTTGTCTTCACATCCGCTCTTTGCAATAATCGCATATAAATTTTTTCGGCAAAATCCGCTTCATTTTCAATCAAGGCCAAATTTGTTCTGAATTCGTATTCGATCAGACCATACAAAACGGTGTGATAATTATTCTCAATTACACTATCAATTTCCCCGATAAATTTCTTTTCCTTGTCGTTTAGCGTCGCCCCATTAATGTTTCTCAAAATCAAAGTCGCAAACTTATTTTTTTCCGCATCCGGGATATCATGCTCTATTAATTCTGCCGCTACCTGCTCTGTTATTTGTCTTTCGGCTTCATTCTTTTTGTTATAATAGTCCTTAATCCCGGTTTGAATTATTTTGAAAATATTTCTATCACCAAATACTTCCGCTTCTTCAGCCATCACCTTTTGAGCCTCTTCGATTCCCGATTTCTCAAACAATTTTTCTATGTCTTTTTTCTCGACTTTATTTCCCGTTTCTTCTTCAACGTGGAGAATAATCTCTTTTTTCGCTTCCTTTAATAAATTAATTTGCGGATCTATCAATGATTTCTCTGCTTCGGCAAGTTTTTTTGTTCCCTCGTCCAACACCCTTAATGGCTCTTCCTCTTTTTCCGCCTCATCTATTAATGTATTATTTAATACAATTCTTGTTACATTTTTTATCCCGCTAATCGTTTCTTCTTTAATATTCGGATCCTTTGTTTTTATCTCTTCAATCGTTTCATCAACTAATTTATCTACAAAATTATCTACTTTTTTCACAGCCCCAAAACCGTTTACATATTCTTCGATTCTTTTTCTTAATTCTTCTGTTGTTTTCGCATCCAAATTATTTGCTTTTGCTGCCGCATTCACCAATTGTTCCAATAACATCGGGTTAATCATTTCGCCTTCCGGGAGATCTTTAACCATTTCCATCGCCTTTCCTTCCGCCTCTTCAATTGCCAATTCTCGACCTTCAAATAATTTCAACTGCAAAACAAGATCTTTCAAGTCATGGATACCATTTGTTGACACTCCGTTTGTTTTTAAATATTGCAATGCCTGAATCGCTGCAAACGACGTCAAATTACCATTCCTCTCAATTAACTGTTCTAAGTCCGTTATATCGTAACCCATTACAAAATTATACTATTCCATTACCAAATAATTTATCATAATCCAACTTGGAAGAATCCGTCTTTGGCTGTTCTATTGGTCCTAGTGGTCCTATAGGTCCTATTTTATCCGCCGCTGCGGGGACTATTTCTTCCACTGGTTTTCCCGTCTTTGCATCAAACGCCTTTTTCACCAATTCAATCTTTGCCAACGGCACTTTATTAGGCTCGTTTTTCTGATCTCCACCCTCTTTATCGAAGAGGGTCCCCGCAGCGGCGGGGGGGAGATTTAAAGCAGGGGCAGGGTTTTCAAACACCGGTACCGGTTTTTTCTGCAATTGTGGTGGTTGCGGTATCTTCTGCTCTTGTGTCTGGTTTATAAAAATCGGTTTTTTTGTGATCGGCTTATCAGTACTTTTATTTACTCCCTCGATCAATTTTCTCAATTCATCCAATTTATCCGAAGTATTATTTTCGATATCTTCCACCATTTTTTTATTATTCTCTTCAATTCGCTGCACCTTTTTGAAGTCATCAATTTTTGCCTTTTCCTGATCTTCCAACACCTGTATTTTCTGCCGTATCGGTATCACCACCTCATTATCATTTTCTTCAGGTTGCCCTATTGGTCCTATAGGTCCAATTTGCCCTATTGTCTTTTCTTGACCTATTGTCCCCGCCGCTGGCTCCGCCGCCTTCACTTCCGGCAACGGCGGCAAATTTGGTTTTTTCTGTTCCCCTTCTGTCAAAGGGGAAAGCCCGCCAGAGGCGGGAAGGGGATTTAAAGCAGTTTTTGGCAATTCCGTCTTTACCGGCGTTTTTGCCATCTCTTCCTTCAATTTCGCCGCCATAAATTCTCTCTCTTTTTTAATTTTCATCAATTCTTCCGGGTTTGACGTAATCAATCTGTTTTCCTCTTCCGAGGCAATTACTCTGATCGCCACATGATTCTGTCCGGCAAAAAATATCCCTTCACCTTTATCGGCCGTCAACAACAACTGTTTTTCCCCTTCGGATAGGTAAAATACCTCTCCGATTTTGTCTATTGCCGCACTGTGTTGTTTGAGTAATATCTGAATCGAACTATTTGTCACGATCTCTTTTCCATAATCTGTCTGCAAAAAATCATCCACATCCTGAGTAATTGTCGTTACTCCCAAATAATATTTTCGGCCTCTTTTGACAATTCCTCTCAGGAAATCGGCACTATCAGGATATTTCATCAGGTACCACGCCTCATCCACGATCAGAATTCTTTTTCTCAAATCCTTTTTGACGACCGTCCAGATATAATCCAAAATTATTTGCATCGCCACCGGCCGCAGTGATTCTTCCAGATTTTTAATTCCAAAAACCACAAAATTACTTTTCAGATTTACCGTTGTCTTTTGATTAAAAATTCCGGCAAAGGATCCTTTAATAAACTTTTCCAACCTAAAACCAAGATTTTTTGACTTTTCATCTTCATTTCCCAAAAGCGCCTTATAGACATCCTCGATTAACGGCGGCTCTTTCTTTTGAGTGTCCGGTTCGATTGTGATCCCTTTTCCCTTATATGCCTCCATAATTGCCTTATCCAATACTGCTTCTTCCATTGGATCCATCGCCCCGAGCATCACTTTAAATAATTTATTCAAGTCCAAAGCCTTGGTGTTCAAAGCATTTTCACCCTCTTCGTTGATCAGCGACAGATCAAAAGGGTTAATTTTTGAATCCTCATTATAACCAAATGCTACATATTGTCCGCCCACTGCTTCCGCCAAATCTCTATACTCATTTTCCGGATCCAAAATTATTATATCCGTTCCCATCATCGCACTTCGCAATGCTTCCAATTTCACCAAATACGATTTTCCCGCACCAGCGGTGGCAAACACGACCGAATTATAATTCGGCATCGAAAATCGATCAAAAATGACCAAACTTCCGTTGTGTTCATTGATACCATACATTATTCCCTTATCATCGGACAAATCACTCGAAACAAACGGAAAAGTTGTCGCCAAGGACGTCGTATCCATATTCCTTAATATATTAATTTTATCGTTACATACAGGCAAAGTTGTCTTAAAACCATCTTCCATTTGCAGCGTCGCTCTCTTGGTTGTTACCATCAGCGCTCCCAGCGTCGACTCAATATTTTTGTTTATCTTATTCAAGGTGTCCAAACTATCGGCACTGAAAGTTACGTATAGTCCAAACTGAAAAAATCTTTCTTGTCCTCGTACCAAATCCGCCTGCAAATTCAGAGCGTCTTCCAGTTTTGCCTGGGTTGACGGATCGACAATTTTGCCTTTTTGCACATCAGAATTTAATTCTGCCTCCATTTCCGTAATTTTCCGCCTTAGATCATCCAAAACCTCTTTTCCGTCCGAAGGGAAAATGAACATCGACACATTCAGTGCAGCATCAAAATTTATCAGCGACGACAACCAACCTACATCGACAAATCGGGGATATGAAGCCACAAACAAGGTTCGATAATATCGATTATCTATTCTAACGTAATTAAAATCGACCTCCAGAGCTCCCGGTGCAATTACATCCTTTGTGTTCACCATCCCCAGATTAAATTGTTTTATCTGATCGCTGCCTGTACCAGTCTCGCCGGTTTTACCCGCCAAAGCCTTGGCGGCGGCGGGCCTCAATGTTTTAATTTTATCCAATATTCCCATATTATTCGTTTTTTAATTTTGTTGCCACCATTGGCGTTTCATAATTTAAATTTTCTACTTTTTGTGAATCGGCGACATCTTCATTGTAAATACTATAAAACAATTCAATTAATTCTTTGTTATCCAGTGCTTTTATTTCCAGCCCGATTCTCGAAAACAAACGCAACAAATGATCTTTTTTCGGTTCCAGACTGGCTTTTGCTTTTTCCAAAACATATTTTTTATCAAAAGAAGTCTTTCCACCTTTTGGCATCATCGCCCCCAATCCCAATTCTATCGACAAAAAGGGGATCGCAATATAAAACAACTTTGACAACACATCGTTCTTTTTTACCGTTTCTTCCACAAATTTTTGATACGATTTTATTCGCTCTTTCAATAATGGATTATTTTGCTTTGCTTCGTAACCTTTCAGATTAGACAAATATTGGGAAATATCTTTTGTCTTCGTTCGGACAACTATTTGAATTGGAAAATTCAAAGAATTCAAAATTCCTCCGTATGCATAAACCAAAGCCAATTGCTCTTTTTCCGATAACAAATCAAAATTCACCGAAGAAACCTGGAGGACTTGAGCGCAACTGCCGTCTTTGAGCAGGACAATATCCCCCACAACATCCTCGATAGACAGATGGTCTTGGGTTGTTCCCTTAATGGCAATTTTTAATGGATCCCCCGTCATATACTTAATTAATAATACTTGTTTTTACTACCAGTTACCAGTTACTAATTGTGTTGCTCCCCTGTCAAGGGGAGCTGTCCGCAGGACTGAGGGGTTTCTATCCACTAATTATCTTCACCGGCTGAACTATCTTCCCCGACAAATCCACGTTTACCCGATCAAATTTCAGCCCTTCTTTTTCACAAATTATCAAATATTCTCCGTTTTGCAATGCCGACGCAATTCTGAATTGTCCCAACGAATTAGTTTTGATCACTCTCGCCGGGTTACCATGTTGATCCTGAATTTCCACAATTGCTCCTTCGACAATTCTTCCGGCGTTGTTGGTCACCATTCCCACAATAATATTTGGCACATCCGGTATGTCCGGCATCGGAATTTGGCCAAAAACTGCCTTTCCGGTCGCACTTAATTTTTCTGTTTTCAATCCCAAATTAGCCTTTTCTTCTCGCCAATCGGGTTCTGCTTTTACCTTAAGCTCAATTGGTTTTCCATCCAAGTCCACCAATTCCACATCTGCCCCCGGCGGTTTTGCATCTTTGAGTTTTTTTGCCCGCAGCAAATGTTCATCTTGTGCCGTACTTTCCTTAATTTTTACACTCAATTTTACCGATGGCAAACTATTAATAAAATCCCTGATTTTCCCTTTTTCATTTATCAATCTGATTTTTCCGTCAAAAGAATCATCGTCGGTCTTTTTATCTGTTGTGTCTATCACCAGGTTTTCGGTAACTTTTTTCTTATCTCCTCTTTGATATAAAAAAATTGTCGGTGAATATATCGATTTTACAAAAGCCACGATCCAATATTCCAATGGTCTATCCTGAAATGGGAAAAATGCAAACGCCAACCCCGCTCCGGCGCTGCCCAGCATCAATGGCCATCGAAACAACCAAAACATTTTAGTTGAATTGATTATCAAGGCGATACCGATTCCCCCGGCGGCTTTAAAAAACTGTTTTAGTGTCATTTCTCCTACCAGCTTGAACTCGTATGACGAGATCTGCTGCGGAATCGGATGTTGTGCCATTACTACATTCTAACTTAAATTAATCAAAAATAATAATCAAAAAAAGGCTTTCTCCCCTTTTCAAGGGGAGATACCCCGAAGGGGAGAGGGGTTTTAAGCTATAATACATTATGTCTCATTTAGTAATTGTCGATGGTCACGCTATTGCTCATCGCGCCTATCACTCTATTCCACCGCTAAGTTTCAACGGTGAACCCGTCAACGCCATTTATGGTTTTTATTCGATGCTTCTTTCTGCCATCGATACCCTCAAACCCGATCATTTAATCGTCTGCCTCGATTCTCCCGGCCCCACTTTTCGCCAAAACGAATATATCGCTTATCGCGCCAAGCGCAAACCCACCGACCACGATTTAGTCTCTCAATTACCAAAACTTCACGACACTCTTGAGGTCGCCAATATTCCCCATCTTTCCATGGGAGGTTATGAAGCCGACGACTTAATTGCGACGATTGTAAAGGACAATTTAGACAAAGTTGACGAAATTACCATTATCACCGGCGACAAAGATTTGATGCAATTAGTCAGCACTAAAGTTCAAATGTTTATGCCAATTCAAGGTCTTTCTGTTACCAAAATTATGAAACCAAACGACGTTCGCGAAAAACTCGGCGTCTCACCATCTCAAGTTATCGACCTCAAAGCTCTGATGGGGGATATGTCCGACAACTACCCCGGCGTTCCCGGTATTGGCCCCAAAGTCGCCACCGATTTACTTAAACAATTTGGAACCTTGGACAATATTTACAAAAATCTTGACAAAATCAAACCCGCCACCGCCGAAAAGCTTGTCGTCCACAAAGAATCAGCCTATCTTTCGCAGAAACTTGCGACACTCATCGACAATATTCCCTTGAATTTCGATTTCGACACCGCCACCTACAATAATGATAAAATAATGGGATTATCTGCATTATTTAAACAATACAATTTCAAATCATTATTTACTCGTTTAACCGCCCCAAAAAAAATTGAAAAACTCTCATTATTCTAAAAATAAAGGTTCTCGTTCCCCTTTTGTCAAAGGGGAAAGCCCCGAAGGGGAAGGAGATTTAAAACAAAATAAAGGTTCTCTCCCATTTTCAAGGGGAGATACCCCGACGAATGTCGGGAAGAGGGGTTTAAAAGTTTGTCTCGTCGCCGACTACATCAAAGAATTCGGCGGAGCCGAATCCGTCCTCGAATATCTCTCAGATATTTTTCCCGATGCCCCAATCTACACCACCATGTATTTTCCAAAATATTTTGGTCCTCACCGAGAGAGGCTAGAAAAAAAATGGGGGACTCGCATCCATACCAGCTTTTTGCAAAGGTTTTCTTTTTGCTCCCGTCTTATAAGTCCTATACGTCTTATAAGTCCTATGCTGTTTCGCAGTTTTGACCTATCCGGCTTCGATATCATTCTCACCTCTGCCACCGGCCCTATTTTCCCAATTCTTTAAACAAAAAAAATGCCAAATTATTTTGTTATTGCCACACCCCACCCCGTTATTTATACGGTTTACCTACAGCGAGAAACTATTCCAAAAACCCTATCCTTCGGCCAATAATTGAATTAATGAATTACTTTCTGCGCATTGCCGACAAAAAATATTCTGCCAATGTCGACCAATACATCGCCAATTCTGCCACCACCGCCGCCCGCATCAAAAAATTCTACGGCCGCGACGCCATCGTCATCAACCCCCCAGTTAGTGTTGCTCCCCTGTCAAGGGGAGCTGTCCGCAGGACTGAGGGGTTTGGAACCGAGAGGGGTTTCTACCTCACGGGTGGTAGATTAGCCAGAGCAAAAAGATATGATATTGCGATAAAAGCTTGCAATCAACTCGGCCTCAGACTAAAAGTCTTCGGCCGCGATTTTGCCAATCACTTAGCCGAGCTCAAAGCCATTGCCGGTCCAAACATCGAATTTTTAGGCGAAATCACCAATGACCAAAAAAATAAATTACTTCAATCGGCCAAAGCCTTTATTTTTTGTTCCGATCACGAGGATTTTGGTATCGCTCCCGTCGAGGCCATGTCCGCCGGTTGTCCCGTCGTCGCCTACGCCAGTGGTGGTGTCACCGAAACCGTAATAGACGGAAAAACAGGCATTTTATTTGATAAGCTCACTCCCGATTCCTGTGCCAAAGCCATTTCTAAGTTAGAAACTTCTAACATCAAATCGCAGGATTGCATTGTTCAGGCTACCAAATTTTCCCCCGAAGTCTTCATCAATAAAATTAAAGAAATAATTAAGTAAATATTTCTCCTCCCTCTTTTTCGAAGAGGGATGTCCGCCTTCGGCGGACAGGGAGATTTAAAACAAAAATGTTTGAATATTGGTTATTGGGTATTGGATATTGTCAGCCAAAGGCTGATCCGCCTTTGGAGGATTTGTTTCTTGGAATTTGTATCTTAGAATTTACTTATTTATATAATGTTCTGCGTCCAATCCCGCCCGGCATCCGTCACCCGCAGCAATGATCGCTTGCCTATGATTCGCATTGACACAATCACCCGCCGCAAAAATTCCCTCTACTGAAGTCATTGTTTTAAATTTTAGATTTTTTCTCACAACAATGTGTCCATTTTCATCAATTTCGACCAATCCCTTCACGAAATCCGTCGCCGGTTTATACCCCACCGCGACAAACATCCCATCGACTTCCAACACTTTTTCCTCTTTTGTTTGAACATTTAATAATTTAATATTTTTTAAAATTGGAATTTCATTGGAATTTGAAAATTGAAAATTGGAATTTAATTCTGTTACTTCTGTATTCCACACCATCTCTATCTTTGGATTTTCCAGCACTTTTTTTTGTTCTACCGCACTCGCCCTCAAACTATCTCTTCTGTGAATCAAATAAACTTTGGTACAAAGTCGGCTCAAAAATTCTGCTTCTTCACAAGCCGTATCACCACCACCAATAACGGCGACCGTTTTGCCTCTAAAAAACATCCCGTCACAAGTGGCACAGCCAGATACTCCCTTGCCAATCATCTCTTTTTCTCTAGGAATCCCCAACCATTTTATTGCCGCGCCTGTCGCAATAATTACTGTTTTTGAATTAATTGTTTCTGCTCCGATTTTAACTTCAAAAAGATTCTCTTTTTTAGAAATATTTTCAACCATCCCTTCTTTAATTTCTCCCCCTAAATTCTTAAATTGCGCCTGCATATCCATCATCAATTTAACTCCGCCGATACCATTCGGGAATCCAGGATAATTATCGACCATCGTTGTAATAATTAATTGTCCGCCGGGTTGGTTCCCCGCGATTACAATTGTCTTCAAATTTGCCCTAAGATTATAAATTCCCGCTGTCAACCCCGCCGGCCCACTCCCCACTATCACTGTGTCGTATAATTCATTCATGTTTATTATTTTAACATTTAATTGGTTCTCCACCCTCTTTTTCGAAGAGGGTCGTCCGCCTTCGGCGGACGGGGAGATTTAAAAGAGGGATTTTATGCCAGAATTACCAGAGGTTGAGACGATCAGAAAACACCTCGAACCCAAACTGCTCGGTCAGACCATCTCTGATGTCGAAATACTTTCTCCCAAATCATTTTGTGGCGACCCCGACAAAATCATTGGCAAAAAAATAATTTCCCTAACTCGAATTGGCAAGCAGTTATCTATAAATTTATCCGGTAATTACGTCATTTTAGCCCATTTCAAAATGACCGGCGGCCTCTTTTTCAAGCCAAATAAATATACACGAGTAATAATAAAAACAAAAATCCCCCTTGATAAAGGGGGTGCCCGAAGGGCGGGGGATTTATCTCGTCGAATAAATAAATCTCCTCCTCCGACAGTTGTCGGAGGGGACCCTCTTTTTCAAGAGGGATTTCTTTACTTCAATGATTTAAGAAAATTCGGCTGGCTAAAACTCTTCACCAAAACTTCTCTCAAATCTTTCCAAGGCAATCTCGGCCCCGATGTTTTATCTGCCGATTTCACTCCAAAATATTTTCACAACCAGCTTCTCACTTCCTCCCGTCCCGTCAAAAATGTTTTATTAGATCAAACTAAATTTGCCGGTATTGGCAATATTTACGCCTGTGATTCTTTGTTTTTAAGCAAAATTAATCCCTGTTTATCGGCAAAAAATCTTTCATTTTCCCGCGCCACAAAACTTTTTCACAATCTCCAAAAAATCATGACCGAATCAATCCTCCACGGTGGCTCGACCGCTCGCGATCGGGGATACATCATGCCAGATGGGGAATCAGGTACTCACCAAGATCACTTTCTGGTTTATCAAAAAGAAAATGAGAAATGTTCTGTCTGTAGTGCTAAAATTAAAAGAATAAAGCAATCAGGGCGCTCCACCTTTATTTGCCCCAACTGCCAGAAATAAATTATGAAAAAGACCAAAAAAGTCAAAAAAGCCAAAGCAAAAAAGCAAGACAAGCAACAAGTTTATGTAGTATATTTAATCTTATTAGTAATGATTCTTGCCGTAATGATCGCCAAATATGTTATATGAAAATGAAAAACACCCTCAACTAATTCGTAATTCGTAATTTTTAATTACTTTATCAATCCCAAAGGGTAGTACCAAGTGAAATTCTTTTGACACAAAGGACACTTTTCTGGCGGTTTTGTCCCTATATGGACATAGCCACAATTGACACATTTCCACTCTAATTCTGTTTCCGAATTATACAAAGTATCATTATCCATTTTTGTCGCCAAAATAATGTATCTTTCTTCGTGGTCTTGTTCGACTTCTTTTAATTTAGAAAATAATCTTTCTGGTTCAGTTTCACCTTCTTCTTTGGCGATTTTTTCAAAATCAGGATACATCGTTGTCCATTCATATTTCTCTCCCTCTGCCGCCATTTTCAAATTTTCAATTGTGTTTGTGCTAAAAGGTGCAATTCCCAATTCACCGGCTGTCGTCACTGGTCCATTAATCAATTCAAATAATTCACCTGCGTGGACTCTTTCATTTTCTGCCGTTTCTTCAAACACTCTCGCAATAAATTCCAGATCCTGTTTTCTCGCCATCTTGGCAAATTGAGTATATTTATTTCGAGCTTGCGATTCCCCCGCAAACGCCTTTAGCAAGTTCTGTTGTGTCTGTGTCATATACAAAATGATACCATGCTCTCGATACCACTACTCAAAAATAATTTTGGAATCCTTGATCATCAGGAATGTTGTCGCATTTTATGTAAAAATTTACCAATCTATCAGTATCTCCTGATGTCCCGTCTATGTATATTGACTTAATCGGAGTTTTTTTAACAACTTCCAATCGTTTTTTTTCAGGTAATTGTTCAAAATCTCCTGGAATGCTTTTCTCATCAAGCCAGCTCATTGGACATAATTCTGGATATCTATATCTAAATAATTTTATTACCATTAATCTGTCGTTACTTGTTTTGAATGCCACTTTTTCTTTTAACGGCACATATTCAATTTTAAAAACATTATAAAAAGATTCAATTTCTTTTTTACCGATACCATTCAAAGGAAATACATACCCCTGTTCGAGCGCTTTTCTTTCTTTTGACTTTTCTATTGAGTTATCTCGCATACCTCTAAGACATTCAAATATTTGCATGTCCCTATTCTATATCAAACCCCCTCAAAACACAAATTAAACCTCCCTGTGAAGGGAGGAAGTTCGCCTGGCAAAGGCGAACAGGAGGGTTTGAGAGTTTCCAAACCCCTCCGTCCTGCGGACACCTCCCCTTAACAGGGGAGATTTTGGTTTTAGTTCCCCTCCTTGACAAATTATATCTGTACATATATCATATGTACATGATTGGTGTTGATGAAATTATTGGCTTTGAATGGGACAAAGGCAATATCACCAAAAATCCCAGCAAACACCAAATTCACAACCATCAATCAGAGGAAATTTTTCTTGATGAAGATTTATTGACAATTGAGGATATAAAACATTCTCAAAAAGAAAATCGACAGATTGCCATCGGGAAAACCTTCGATAAAACTTTATTATTTATTGTTTTTACAATTAGAAATAAAAAAATTAGAATAATTTCCGCCCGAAAGGCAAACATAAAGGAGAAAAAAGCATATGAACAGCTTAAAAAAAATTCCTAAATTTAAAACTGAAAAGCAAGAACGCGAATTTTGGCAAAAACATGATTCTACTGAATATATTGATTATTCCAAGGCTCAAAAAGCCAAATTTCCCAATCTTCAATTAACTTCCAGACCAATTACCATTCGACTTAATGTCGAACTAATCGATCGTATCAAAATCAAAGCCAACAAGCTCGACATGCCTTACCAAACCTACATTAAGCAAATAATCTATAGCAATCTACGATCTACGATCTAAAATCTACGATCTCTTTTTATACCCTTCCTTATTTTTCCTCTCATAACTCGTATGCAATATCTCATGCGTCAGCTTCTCGTCTTTGTCCAAAAATTCGCTATAAATCTTTTTCACAATTGGGTTATCGTGCGCTTTACGCAAAGTCTCTTTTCGGTCAATACCATATAGTCCATCGGCTCTTTTTTGCCTGTGTTCAGGGAAAGACGGCACCGGTTGTCCGCCGCCACCAATACATCCGCCCGGGCATGCCATCACCTCAACGCAGGTATAAGCCTCTTCTTTTTTACTTTTCAAATCTTCCAAAAATTGTTTTGCATTTCCCAGTCCGTTAATAACGGCAATTTTTCGGACAGTATCACCAACTTTGACTTCCGCCTTTTTCACTCCCTGCATCCCCCGCACCATTTCGAAATCCACACTCTCTAAATTTTCCCCGGTTAACTTTTCATAAGTCGTCCTAAATGCCGATTCCATCACTCCACCGCTCGCGCCGTAAATCACCCCCGCTCCTGACGGTTCACCAAAAGCGCTGTCGAGATCCTCATCCGCCAAATTTTTAAAATCAATTTTATTTTTTATAATCAACCTCGCCAGCTCTCTTGTTGTCAAAACATAATCCACCGGAGCTCGTTCTACTTCATCTTTCTTGGCGATACAGGGCATTATCGACACTACTACTATATTTTTTGGATCGATGTTCATTAGTTTGGCCCAATAAGTTTTGATCAGTCCGCCCAGCATCGATTGTGGTGATCTCGCCGTTGTCAGATTCGGGATAAATTCCGGATAATAAAATTCTACAAATTTCACCCAGGCCGGACAACACGATGTCATAATCGGCAAGTTCGTATTTGTTTTTATTCGCTCCACAATTTCTTTTGATTCTTCCGTTGTTGTAAAATCCGCTCCCACCGACGTATCAAAAACATAATTAAATCCAAGTTTTCTCAATGCCGCCGTAATTTTTCCCGTGACCACTTCACCAAGTGGCATATCAAATTCTTCACCCAAGCTTGTCCTGATTGATGGCGCAAATTGCGCCACCACAATCTTATTTTTATCTTCAAGTGGCTTTTCGATATCCTCAAATTCACCCACACCTTCAATTGCTCCCACCGGACAATGGGTGATACATTGGCCACAATAAACACAATCTTTTTTGGGATTATCCGACGGTACAATATGTGTCAAATGCCCTTTTTCTTCCAATTCCAAAAATCCCACTCCTTGCTTGTTGCACATTTCCACACAATTTCGACAATCGATACATTTACTTGAGTCAAAAATAACGGCATTTTTATATTGATAAATTGGGAAACCGTTTTTTCTGTCCTTGAATCGGTTGATTTTCGCCTGATATTTTTCTGCCAATTTCAAAAGCTGACAATTATATCTCCAGGCACAGTCATCGCATTTTTCCCTATGTTGGGCAAAAATTAATTCCAAATTTATTTTTCTCGACTTGTTAATTTTTTCCGAATCGGTCAACACTTCCATGCCGTCAAGCGCCGCAGTCGAGCACGCCGTCACCAAATCTTTTTTGCCCACAATTTCCACCACGCAAATTCGACAATTCGCTTTTACGTCCAGATCCGGATGATAACATAGTGCCGGAATTTCAATTCCATTTCTTTTGGCCACCACAAGAATTGTTTCACCCGTATTTATTTCAAATTCTTTACCGTCGATTTTTATCATTTTAAAACCTTATTTATTAAACTTCTAAAACTCCTGGGAATACTTTTTCCAAGATAGCAAAAACTGGTATTTTCCAACGCAAAAAACAAATCTTCCCAAGTTTCTTTGTCCGTATTTTTCGATTCCACCAGTTCTTTTATTCTGATAGCCCCTTCCCGACATGGTGTACATTTATCGCAATTTTCCCTCAAAAAGAAATCTATCCATCCTGTCATCAGCATCCACACATCGGTTTTTACTTTATCATAAACGATAATTGTCGCCATTCCCTCAATTTTTTTATCCAATTCGTTTGCCAACAAAATTTCACCCGCCGCGCCGCCTCCGGCATGAACAAAAAAATCCATTTTTGGTATATTTTCCGTTTCCTCAAGCACTCTTTTTATTGTCCATTCCAGCGGAAATTCATACACGCCGCCATTACCAATGTCCCCGCTAATCGTAAAAAATCGTTCATTTTTGTAACTTCCATCGACAATTTTTGCTACCGCATAAAAAGTCTCCACATTATTTACCAATGTCGGAAACCCTTCAAGGCCTTTTTCGGCGGGGTAGGGAGGCCTGAGCCTCGGCTCTGCTCTTTTCCCTTCCATTACTTCACAAAGAACCGTTTCCTCGCCGGCCAAATAACCGCCTTTTTTTTCAAATAATTTTATCGGTGCATCCTCAATTAATTTTTCCAATTTTTTCCCAAATTCCGTCAAAAAATCATGTTTTAGATAAATATAAGCGCTGCTGTTCTCGATTGTCGCCAGGGCGATTTTGATTCCGGCAATTACTTTATCCGGATAATATTTCAAAATATATTGGTCTTTATGTGTCCCCGGTTCACCCTCAGAAGCGTTGCAGATGATATATTTTTTTCGCGATTTGGCATTTTTTACCATTTCCCATTTCTCACCCGTCGGAAAACCCGATCCACTCCGCCCAAACAAGCCCACTTCCTTTAATTTTCCAATTACATCAATCATCCAATATTCATTATAGCGGATATAATCCCTCTTGATAAAGAGGGTCCCTCGCCAAAGGCGAGAGGAGGAGATTTATTTATTCATATTTTTAAATACACTATACACAAGATCAAACGATTTGGAAGTATATCCCTTACATTCTCCACCAATCAATATGTCAATTTCATTAACAAGTAGTTCTATCTTCGTATTTTTATAATCTATTTTTCCTTCATTTCCTATTCCAATATCTTCTCCTTTCGCATTTGATAACGAAAGTTGTCCATATTCGATATATTTTGTTCCGATCGCATCAGAGTTACTCTCAAAAAAGAATTTTGCATTATATAATCCGTCAATTCCAAAAGTAGGTTGATATATATCAGCCTCCAAAACAACAATTTCTTTTTCTTCATTTTCGTCTAGTCCTTCGATTACACCATAGAGAGTACCTGTATCTTCATCGAAACGGAACACTGCTTTCGGTTTTTCAATAGTATGCAGCCAGCAAAAAGAATCGGCATCTTCAATATCTAGGTTTATCAATCCATGAGCTTCCTTATCGACAATTTCTTTCAAAGCTTTTAACATTTCCATTTCGGGTGGAGTATTTTTCTTTTCTTTCGTTTTTATCATTTTTTCCGATACTCTCTTTACCAATTCATTCAATTTTATTTCATCATACGACTGACTTAGATCATTACTGTCTATCATCAAATTTATTACCAGATTTTTTGATTCCTTTGTTTCCCCTTCAACATATTCAGATGCTATTTTTCCGTTTCCAAAATATTCAGTTTTTAATTCATTACCATAATAAAAGACCACCTCCTTATTTTTTTCATTTACTTCAAGAACAGCCATAACTTCTTTTTCATTAGCATCTTCACCTTCGATTACACCATACAAAATGCCCGTCTCCTTATCTTTCCGAAAAATCGCTTTTGCTTGCTGCATTGACGATATCAAGTTTAAATTACCAAAGTCTTCAAGATTACAACGTGCTATCTCTTGTCCATTCCTGGCCAAAAGGTCTTTCAACGCCATCATTTCATTCGATTTTGCAACTTTTTCTTTCATGCGCCGATTATATCACACCCCATCAAAACACAATAAATTTTGTCTTTCGCCCCTGTCAAGGGGAGATGCCCGTAGGGCAGAGGGGTTTAAGACCGATAATTTTCAATTGCTTTCTCCAGCGCTTCTGTCGCCAACACCGAACAATGTATTTTTATCGCTGGCAGTCCATCCAAAGCCTCAATCACATCTTGTTTGGTAATTTTTAGCGCCTCTTCAATTGTTTTACCTTTTATCATTTCCGTTAGAATCGAGCTTGAAGCAATTGCCGATACACAGCCAAAAGTTTCAAAAGTTGCCTTTGTTATCACATTATTTTTAATTTTTAGATAAATTTTCATCACATCACCGCAAACCAAATTTCCCACCTCTCCAATCGCATCCGCATCATCCATCCCCCCCAAATTTTTCGGTTTTCTGAAATATTGCATTACTTTTTTGCTATACATCTTATTTTTTGATAAACGGTGATAACTTATTTAATTTTTCAACCACAATTTGAAGTTTTTCGATAATAAAATCAATATCTTTTTCTGTCGTCCATTTACCCAAACTCAATCGCAACGACCCATGAATCTCTTCTTTGCGTAGTCCGCAGGCCGTCAACACATGTGACGCTGTTAATTTTGGACTTGAACACGCCGAGCCGGTCGACGCCATAATTCCGTATTCATTTAGCCAATATATGATAGATTCTCCCTCAATATAGGCAAATCGGAAACTGGCTATATTGGGCAATCTTTTGCTTGGATGACCATTTAAACCTGCCGTTGGAATCTCCTTGAGGACATTTTTAATTAATTTATCTCGTAAAACTATCAATCTTTTTTCTTCGCTCGCCATTTCTTTATTGGCGATTTCAATTGCCTTCGCAAAACCGACGATTGCCGGAATATTTACTGTCGATGATCGTAGTCCGCCCTCTTGTCCGCCGCCATGAGTCCAAGCTTCGATGACAGTACCGGTTTTTATATACAAAAAAGCCACCCCTTTTGGTCCATACATTTTGTGTGACGAAGCCGTCAGCAAATCTGCTCCATTTTTTTGTACATTTACTTCAATTTTGCCGCAAGTCTGCGCCGCATCGGTATGAAACAAAACTCCGTGTTTATGGCAAACTTTGGCAATTTCAGAAACCGGATTTATCGTTCCGATCTCATTATTGGCATGCATTACCGAGACCAATATTGTGTCCGGCCTAATCGCGGCCTCCACTGTTTCGGGATGAATCATCCCGTATTCGTCGGCCGCCAGGTAACTTACCTCAAATCCATTTCTGGAGAGCCATTTGGCACTTTCCAAAATACAATCGTGTTCGACACTGGAAACAATCAAATGTTTTCCATTTTTTTGATTTGCCCACATTACACCTTTAATTGCCAAATTATTACTTTCTGTTGCCGATCCGGTAAAAATGATTTCCTCTTTTTTTGCGGCTCCGACAAAATCCGCCGTTATTTGACGGCATTTTTCCAAAACCTCAAAATTATCCTGTCCCATCTTGTGCATTGAGGCCGGATTACCCATTTTTACAAAAAAATAGGGCATCATCGCCTTGATCACTCTCGGATCCACCGGTGTCGTCGCCGCACAATCTGTATAGATTTTATTATATTTCATATTTATGCTACACTCGTAGTATATATTTTTATCCCTCTTTTGTCAAAGAGGGAAGCCCCGATCCGCCAGTCGACGGAGAGGGGAGGGAGATTTAAATTATGAAATGTACCTGCAATTGTCAAACTAAATGTCAACTTCTCGGTGATCTTGAACAAAAGATCATGGAAGTCCTCTGGGCTTCCGGCAAGCCCCTCAAGCCAGCCGAGGTCAAAACCGCCCTCAAAGGCAAACTTGCCTATACCACGATTATGACCGTTCTTTCCCGCATGGCCGAGAAAAAAATCGTCAAACGCCAGCTTTCCGGCAATGTTTATCTCTATTCTCCGATCAAAAACAAAGAGAAATATGTTTGCAACTGCCTCCAAGACCTCTTCGCTCGCCTGAAACTATCTTACGGTGACCTCTTTACAAAAGAGATAAAGAAGTATATACTACACTTGTAGTAATTATAAATTAAAAAAAATATGGATAAAAAATCTAAATGTACCTGCACTTGTACTTGTAACTGCGAGCCGGTTTGTAACTGTACTCCGACCTGCACCTGTACTTGCTGCAATAGCGACAATACTAAAAAGAAATAATGCCAAAATCGATTATACTTTGCATCGCAATTATAGTGTACCAAGATCCTTCAGTTTATCCATATTCCTTACTACCAGTCGTCGACCGTGTTTTGCCAAAATTTTTCCTTTTTCCATTTTCAAAATTTGCAATGTTACTGTTTCACGGGTCAATCCGAGCATTGATGCCAACATTTTATGCGGTGTTTTAAATTTTATTTCTGTTCCTTTGTCTGTTTTTGTACCGTATTTTTCGGCAATCGAATGGATAATATTTGACACTTTCACGGTTGCATCACCAAATACAAATTGCGTAATATTACAGCAAAGACTCATCATTTCCGTGGTCACAAAAGAGGACATTTTTTCTGATAAATCTTTATTGGTTTTCAAAAACGCCAAAGTTTTTTCCTTTGGTGCCATCCAAATTTCTACCGGTGTTATTGCCTCGATATAATGTTCGCTTTTTTTCTTCATCATCGCCGTTATCATTGAATAGAAAAAAATTGGTTTAAAAATCGGCAAAGTTAATAATTTTCCTGATTTTGATTTTGTATACATTTTGGCATAACCACTTTTTACAAAAGCGATTCCCTTAAACTCTTGTCCAGGCTTCAAAATTACCTCACCTTTCTTATACTTTATTAGAGGATAATTTTTAAAAAATTTGCTTAGTACCTTTTTTTGTTTTTCGTCCATAAATCATTGTACTATACTATACCGATTTTGCCAAATCATTGATTAAATCCTGCACCATATCAAAACTTTTTTGCCAAAACTTAGGCGATTTTATATCAATACCAAATTTGTTAAGTAGCAAGGTCGGATCCTCACAACCGCCTGCCTCCAGGATACTCTCAATAATTTTCGTTGTGCTTGCCTTATCTTCTTTGTACTTTTGGTAAAGCGCCAAAGTCAATAATTCACCAAAATTGTAGGCATAACAATAGAAAGGGGTTTCAAATATATGGGATATATAACTCCATTCATATCGAAAATCGTCAGGTATTTCTACGCTCTCGCCAAACAAATCTTTTAAATTATCAAGATACATTTGCGACAAATCTTTTTCGGTAATGCCTTTCTTTATTGCCTCATGCACTTCAATTTCAAACAAAATAAAATAATTTTGTCTCAGGATTGTTGCATACATGTCGGCAATTTTCTCCCAAAGCATTTCTTTCTTAAATTTTTCAAAAATCAACATTTCTCCCAGAGTTGATGCCGTTTCCGCCAGTGGCAAATTGGCATGTTGCGTTGACGAATAATGTTTATTGGCATAAATCGAGTGGGCTCCGTGTCCCAGTTCATGCGCCAAAGTGGTAATATCGCGTGCCTTACCGGTCCAATTCAACATCACATACGGATCAATTTTGTTATTCAAAGTTGCACAAAACGCCCCGCTTCTTTTATTCGGCCCCGGGTAAACGTCAATATGTTCTTTATCGATTATTTGCTTGACTGCTGCGGCGAATCGGGGACTAAACTCAGCAAAAGTTTCCAAAACTATTTTTTTCGCTTCATCAAATCCGATATTTTTTTCTACTGTCTCTATCGGTGCATACAAATCCACTCGGTTTAATTTTTGCACCCCTAACTTTTTTGCCTTCGCTTCAAAATATTTATGAAAAATATTTTTATTCTTTTTTGTTACTTCCAAAAGCGTCTCAATGACCTCATCGTCAATTTCGTTACCGAAATTTCTCACCGCAATCGGGGATTTATAGCCGCGTAATTTTGCTTCGTAGCCCCAGTCTTTTACTTCCGCCTGGTATAGTATGAAGAATTTATCGATATTGTCTTTTTGGGTTGTCAACAGCGCCTCATAGGCCGCTTTGCGTTCTTCTGCCTTTGGTGAATAAACCAAAGCCAACAGATCTGATTGTGTTTCGATTTTTTTACCCAAAACTTCATATCGAAATTCTGTTGAAATTAATTCCCTCAAATCCGACAAAGCCCCGCTGGCATTGACATCCTTATTCATGATAATTTTTTCTTCGTTTTCTTTCAGTGTATATTTTGCCGCTTTTCTGCCATAAGATAGGGAATATGTTAAATCCGGTATTGACTTAAATAATCGGGCAGCATTTTCATCATCAAGCGAGTCAACACCCAAACCTTTCATCCAGTGGGAAAATTTTATTGTTGTTTCCGCCATTTTTAATCCCAAATCCTGAACCCTCGTTTGCATCAATCGTGCCGCTTGGTCTTTTGTATCGATTGCCAATATCAACCCAGGCAATCCACTCAACCGCGACATTTTATTCCCCATTTCTTCCCCGGCATCGATTATTTTTTTAAATTCCCCCTCACTCATCCCCGCCTTCGGATTGGCAATTAATTTCTTATATTCCTCAAAATCCCCCTCAACTTCAGCAAAAAGTTTATCAAACTCCTCTATTTTCAAAATCTCATCCAATCTCCATTTCATATGGTCAATTATACCAACAAACCAACAAAACCCTCTTGATAAAGAGGGAAGTTGCCGATGAGGCAACAGGGAGATTTATCTACGGAATTTATCAAACTGTCCTCCCCTGCCCGCCTCTGGAGGGAGAAAGGGGGTGCCCGCAGGGCGGGGGATTTGTTACGTGCATCATCGATTTATTTTTGCCTTACCAAACCTACATCAAACAAATGATCTACAGCAGTTTTTCAATCTGAAACAAAACTGAATTAAATCACAAACAAAAAATTAAGGTAATTGTCGGAAAATAGTACAAATCATTAATACAACACCAATTAACCAACAAAATCCTTGAATAATTAAAAAAACAGACGAAGACTCTTTTTCCATTTCTAAAGATATTTCATCAGTTCTTGATTTTAATAAATTATATTCAGTTAAATAACCATTAATATCGCCAGCCGAAGGAGGGGTACAAGGCCAAAAGGAACTAGAGCTCCATTTTTCCAATTTCCTTTCTGTGTTTTTTAACCACTTTTTAAAATACATATATTCTGAAATCATGAAAATAAAACCCACAATCAAGGATAAAAACAAAAAAGATAATGATAATACTATAAGCACACTATCTCCCTGGTTAAGTCTTTGTTTTATCTCATTTACTGAGATGAGAGAAAATATAATTGGTATCAACAATGATGCAACAGTAAATAAATATTTATTTAAATTTGAAGTAATAGTATTAGCACCAGCAAAAGCCTCTAATTGAGATTGCTTAACATCATCTTTATTTGCCCTTCGCAGCTCTTCCAAACCTTTACAAACATCTAAAAGATAATTTGGGTCATTCTCGGTCATAAATATTTATTTCTCTAAAACCCTACTAATAATTGCTTTTATTCCTTCCGTAATATTAAGCGATATAACACAAAGATGTCCGAAAATACCCAACATAAAGATGAAAAATACAATAAAATCGCTCGTATTCAAAACACCACCTTTTAACAATAATGGTAATCTACTACTAATAAAAAAATATCCTATTAATCCAGTAATAAAAAAATTCATAAAGTCATTCCATATTTCAATAAACTTAGAATGCCAAGTTGTATTTTTATATTGATTGGCCAAACTAGCGTATTTTATAAAACCCAAATGCAAGCTCACCAAAAATATTATCGTAATAATGTATACATTATTCATAAACATATTATACTCCATGAGTTCAAGGCAGGATTTTACCATTTTTACGCACAAAAATACCTATCGATACATTTTTGCAATTCATTTTAGTGATATAATTCATATGGTGAAAAAAGTAGTTTTTATTATAATATCCCTGTTTTTATTATCAGGGGTGGTTGCTTCCTGTTTTGCCGCACGTTATGTGTACGCTAAGGTCAAATATAAAAATGCACAGTTATTAAAAATGCAACAACAAATCAATACAATAACAAAACAGCTTGAAGAGGAAAAAAAGAAATCAGAAGAAAAAATTATAAGCACCCCAACTCCCACTGTCGCAATAAAAAAGACACAACAAATACAATCAGGAACCGTTTCCAACACAAATAAAATTCCTGTTTATGTATCTCAATTAGGCAAAACTTACAATTGCGATAGTGTAGGTGTATCTGTAATTAATCAGGCTAATAGTTACGCCGAAAAACAACAAGATGACTTTAATAGATGTTTTGATAATACAAAAAAAGTAATTAGGGCTCAAGTCGAAGGCTGTGCAAATAATTGCAGAACAATGTGTATAGAAGACATAGTTACGTTCGACACCTGTATAGATCTGTGTTTTAATAATTGCAAAAATCGACTCAGTTATGATGATTGCGAAAACTATCGTCCTAATAAAACAAATCTCACTAACTTAGTAAGTCAATACTGTAACTAAATAAAAAACCGAAAACTTAAGATATTTAATTTTTATTATCATCATCGTTTTTAACGATACTAAAACTTTGATCGTTTTCTAGGTCAAATTTATCGGTTATATAGTTGTATTTCAAAATAAATGATTTATCGTGTTGTATTTTATTTTCATCAATATATTTTTCAATTTCGTTTAACACCTTATCAGAGCAAATTTCAAAAAACTCCTCTTTAGTTAAATTATTTTTTTTACTCAATACAAAAAAAATATGTGGGATCAAAAATGAAAAATAGCACCGTACAGACATATCCTTATTATTTACAGTATATTGGTTCTCATACATTAATTTATCACTTGAAATTTTCCATTCTTCATCTTCAATTTCAAAATTTTTATAATTTGTATTCACACCCCCATTTTACCATCTCTATAAAATTTGGTTTTCCTCCCTCTTTTTCGAAGAGGGATGTCCGCCTTTGGCGGACAAGGAGATTTAAAACAAATTTGAGTTTCCAAACCCCTCCGTCCTTCGGACACCTCCCCTTAACAGGGGAGATTTAAACAAACACTTTACTTTGTATATACTTAGTATATAATAACCCCATGAACACCATAATCATTAATTTCAAAACCGAGCCGAAAGTTAAAAAGGAAGCGATGAAAATTGCCGATGAATTGGGTTTTAGTTTGAGTTCTATTCTCAACGCCTATTTAAAAAATTTCATTCGTACCAAGAAGATAAACTATTCTCTTGATGAATCAGAGCCCTCTGAGTATTTATTAAAACTTTTAGCAAACAAAAGCCAATTAGGCACAAAAAACACCGCCGACACCCTAGATTATCTTGATAAACTCACCAGTAAATGTCAAACTAATAAACATGTCCAGAAACATCGTTCTCAGCCGGCAATTTCAAAAGCTAATTTCTCGTTCGCCACGTAAAATTCAACTCCAATTCAAAGATAGATTAGAATTATTTTTAGAAAATGATCGTCATCCATTATTAAATAATCACCGATTAACGGGGAAATTAAAAGAATATTACAGTATCAATGTCACAGGGGACTGGCGCGCACTGTATTCAATCCAAGACGATACTATAGTTTTTGAAGTCATCGGCACCCACAGCCAGCTATACAAATAATCTACGATCTCATTTTTAATTCGTAATTTTTAATTTTTAATTCAAAAATCCCCCCATTTTATTTATCCTGAGCTCGTCCAAGGACCACCAAAAAATTATTTTATGAAATCCAAATAATTCTTTTTATTTATCAATTTAAAGGTTGATTCGGGATAAGTTTTTAACCAAGAATCTTTAGATTTCGAATTATTTTTTGCAAATTTAAATTCAAACCCTGCCAGCTTGCCACCGCCATCTTCAAGGTAATCTATTTCGGCGCCGGTATGAAGTCTCCAAAAGTAAGGCGAGACAAAATTTTGTTTATAATTATTTTTTTTCATTCTTTCAATCACCAAAAAATTTTCCCATAAAGCACCAGTATCGTTTCTAAATTCTAAAGAATTAAAATTTTCTATAATCGAATTTCTTACACCCAGATCTATAAAGTAAATTTTATTCATTTTGGTCACTTCTTTTCTTAAATTACGGCTAAAACCCCGCAAGGTAAAAATAACAAACGATTTTTCCAACAATTCAAGATATCTTGCCACGGTTTCTTTACTAATACCCAAAGCCGTACCTAATTCCGACAAAGAAACTTCGTTGCCGATTTGCAAGGCTATTAATTTAAGCAATTTGTTTATCTTGTCGGCATGTTTGATGTCGGCATATTCCAAAATATCTTTATACAAATATGAATTGGTCAATTGTTTCAAATAAGCTGTTTGATCTTTCAAATTTTTGTACATAAACAATTCAGGATAAGATCCATATAATATATTTTTTTCCAAATTACGGTCATACTCAAATTCAGACGATTCGTCTATTAATTCCTTACAGTTTAATGGAAAAAGTGTATATGTCCAGACACGACCGGTTAGCGGTTCAGCAACCTTGTTGGACAAATCAAACGACGATGAACCGGTTGCCAAAATTCTAATTTCCGGATGACTATCAATAATTAATTTCATATTAATCCCAATATTTTCAATTTTTTGAGCTTCATCTATAAATATCAATTGATATCCGGCAATCAGCCTGTCTATTTTGTTGATATCTTGGCTGGACAAAGTATCATTATAAATTTTATCATCAGCGTTAATAAACAAAGTTTTTAATCCGATTTTTTTAATGATACTTTTCGCCAAAGTCGTCTTTCCCACCTGGCGTGGACCATAAAGAACAACGGATTTTTTCGTTTTAGTTAATCTTTCAATGATTTGTTTTTCTAGTATTCTTTTAATCATAATTTATTATACCCCAAGATGTACACTCGCGCAAGTAGCGCAACTAGCGCGAATCAATTCTCCGAAATCGCGGTACCCTTAATCAATTTAAGCAACTGCTCCACATCCTCTTTTGTAATGTTCTTTTTTGATGCTTTTCTACAAAATGCCGGCAAAAAACTCAAAGCTCTTTTGTCGATATCTTCTGGTAATTGATTCCTGCTAATCGAAGCAAAATCAATAAACTTTTTCCATTCAGCCGAATTTTTACTAATATCCAATGCTTTTGCCAGTTTTGCTAAATTTATTTTATCTTTTGGCGCATTCATAAGATCATTTTCTAATCTCGAAATATATGCCACATCAAAGTCGTTTTGTTTACAAAACTCCCGCAGGGTTAGGTTTAATTTTAATCTTTTTTCTCTAATTAATTGTCCAAAATTCATAGTGTTGTATAATTATTACAACACTAATATCTAATGTCAAGTAGTAAAAATCCCCCCATTTTATTCATCCTGAGCTCGCCGAAGGACCCCACCGAAAAAAATTGTGTTTCACCCCTGCCAAAAGGAGATGTTCGCAGGACAGATGGGTTTATAGCAAGTCCAAGAATACCCAAGCCATTAGTGCTCCAACTATTGCCATCGACATACCCCAAATCAACAAGTTTCTAAATAATTTTACCTTATCTTCTTTTTCATCAGCTGACGCAATTGTCAAAGCTCCCAAAGTTGAGAGCGGGGAGACGTCGACCATATGTGAACCAACTGCTACTGCGATAATCATTTTCAAAATATTTCCTGCGCCTAACTTAGCAATTATTCCTGGTATTAGGGGAATAAATGCAGGCATAACGACACCCGATGAGCTACTGTATGCCGAGACAATTCCTGTAATAAAGGCCAAAATTGCATTAATTGTCCTGCCACTGGAAATCTTAGCAATCATCGAAGTTGCCATATTTAGACCACCGGTTTTTTCCATTATGCCAATCAAAATCGTTATGCCTGTCACCAACAAAATTATTCCCCAGGGAATATTTTTGATACTTTTTTCTTCATCCGCCGCCCCAACAAACGACAAGATCACGATTAGCGCAAACGCTCCCAAACTAATTTGAACTTTAAAAAATACGACACTCAAAACCAAAATTACAATCGCTGCCAAAGTCAAAAATTGTTTATTGTTAAATTTTTCGACTTTTTGTTTGGCCAAAAATTCATCCAATTTCTGGGTTTTCTTGGCTTTGTAGCCTTTAAAAATCAAATAGGCGCTAATAGCGCTTAACGATTGTATCGCCGCACTGGCCAAGAATACTGTCATCCCCATACTATTTCCATTGACCCCGATTTTATTCATCAGTCCAATTCCAATGATGCCTGTGGGTGCAATTGGCGAAAACGCTCCCGCATTGGCTCCGGTACAAATCATAATTGCCATCAAAAGAGCACTAATTCCTGCATTAGCGGCGACGGCCATGCCAATTGGTGCCATCAATGCTGTGGCTGCGATATTCCCTGGTCCGATTGAGGCGAGCAAAAATGTCAAAAAGAAAAATAATAGTGGAAATAATTTTGGATTGCCCTTAACCGATTTTATAAAAAATTTACTCAATTTTTCCAAAGTGCCATTTTGGCTGGCCATGTTAAACAAGAGGCAAATCGAGACCAACATCAAAAACAAATCGGTCGGAAATCCGGCCGAGATTGTTTTCATTGGTAATTTGGCACCATAGATTCCAACAATCATTGCCAGAGTTACAGCAATGATACCAGTATTCATTTTAGGCTTAAAACCGCCAATTATTATAGCGACCACCAAGGCCATGAGAGATATTAGTGCGATATTCACAAGCTCAATAATAACATATTTTTTTTTACAACCACCCCCCTAAAAAAATTTTGGCTCTCTCCCTTTTTCAAGGGGAGATGTCCGCAGAACAGAGGGGTTTGAGGTATAATCTCATTATGACCAACCCCAAAACTCTTGAACAACGCCTTGAAATAATCGAAAAACGAAACGAAAAAGTTGAAATCGATAAGGCTTGGGAAACAAGTTTTACCCGCCGCGCTTTACTTTTGATTATGACTTATTTAGTTATCGGATTTTATATGAATGCGATAAAAATCGCCGATCCTTGGGTCAATGCCATCGTTCCCTCAATCGGTTTTTTACTTTCAACCCTCACTCTCCCGTTCTTCAAAACTCTCTGGCTTAAATATAAAAAATAATTTTTATTCCCCAAGCACCTCGCTTATTTTTTGAGCCACCACATCAAAACTAGTATTTGCTTTTAATAGACAATCTGTTGCTCCAAGTTCCATTACTGTTTCTTCTTGATCTTCCAAGTTTGTCAAAACTATTACTGGTATTGGTGCTGTTTCAATTTTAGATTTTAATTCTTTTAATACACCAATACCATTCATCTCACCAGCCATGATAATATCAAGAATAATCAAATCAGGTTGCCACTCTTCTGCCTTTTGGAGTCCAATTTTAGCATCAACCGCAAAATCAACTTGATAACCTGAAGCAAACTTTATCCGATAAGCCTCATTTAAGTTATTTTCATCTTCGATAAATAATATTTTCTTCATCGTGAGATCGAAATTGTTGTCCCTTCTGCACCACAAGCTTTTACGGTAATGATTTTATTTGCATCCATCACCACTGAGTAGCGAGTTGTTGCCGCCACGCCCTGTGAGTCAATTGGTATTGTTTTTAGATACTTGGCCAATGTCGTTGACATATCAAGACAAGCAGCTTGTGCCCCAGTACACGCACTATCACATCCGGTTGCCGCTGTTCCTAATTGCTTTTCAGATGTTGCGATTCCGGTTGGTATTGAGCCATTATTATCTACAATGTAACTATGAACTGCCGTCAAAATATTATTTACGTCAGACCATCGACGACTATTTCTACTATCAGCTAATCTTTTGGACGGATCCAAAGACACAAACACCGTCACTGCCAAAACCGCAATAATCGCGATAACAAGTAATAACTCTATTAATGTAAACCCTTTTTTATTCTTCATTTTTATTTTCTAAATTATTAAAATTTTTTCCTATTACTAAAATAATATCACTACTATCCTCCGGTAGCAAATTTTCTCCCTCCTTTAGGTTAGAAATGCCACTAAACCTTGTTACTGCATTGATCAATTCCGCATTAGTATTTTGTTTAAATCTTATTGCGCTTTCAGTTGCAATCTTTTCCGCATTTTTTGCTTCAATTTCACTCAATCCTTTTTCAACTAATAAATTCTTAATTTTTGTCGCCACACCACTTTTTCCCGACGCATTCTCAACCGTAATTTTTGAAATTTTTGCCTCTTGGCTTTCCATAATTACATAATCCGCTGGTGTAATAAATTTAGTATTATCTTTTCTCCTAATTACCGTTACCAAAAGCAAACATGACCAAGTTAGCAACAATAGTAATATCAAAATTCTTGTTCTTTCAGGTATTTTTTCACTTAATTCAACAATCTGATTTTGAGGAACTATCGCCAATACTTTTTCATCCCTACCTCTGGTCTTCCACTTTTTTAATTTTTTTACACTCTCTGGCACGATAAAATCTATTTTTATTCCTGCCTGATTAAAATTATTTTTTATTTCTTCTAGTTTTAACTTATCAATCGCAATAATTTCAACCAAATTTCCAGTTCTTTTCCAATCCATATTTTCATCATCTATTTCAATAGGGAATGACACTTCGGCGATTTTTTTGACTTCATCACGAGTAATTTTTCCTTTTATCTCTTCAGTTTTTACGAAACACATTTCATCAGTCAATACTAATCCAATATTTCTGATATCTTTCTTTTTTAGTATTGGTATCAGACCTAAATAATTTTTATCAATAAATTGATACATAATTCATTATAGCGATTTTTCCGAGATATAATCAACTTTCAATAAATAAGTATTGCCATTATTTACAAACTTAGCTTTAGTTTCCAGTGTCGCGTAGTACTCCTCCCAATTTGCTATTGTCTTAAATGTCCAATCAGTATTAGTTTGCACTGTCGTTATATACGTACAAGTATATTCGGGAAATGCATAAGTAGCCGGCACAGTTTTTGTTTGGTTTATATTCCACAGTGCCGCCTCTACACAAGACAAAGCCAAATAATTTGCTTGCGTTTTTTTATTTTCACTTAGTGCCACTTGCAGTGAATTTATTGATGCCAGAGTTACCGATGTTCCCAGTATTACCAATACAAATCCAATTATCAAAACAGTCGTGATAGCTATATATCCTCGTTTTTTCATAATCCCGCCTTTATAAAATAATATTCGTTACTATTATCAGCGTCACCAATTATTACCGTATCTTCGGCAATATTATACGCTACACCCATTGCATTTCCTGCCAAATTTACCCCTCCCAATCGGCTTAAACTCTCCAAATTACTAATATCAATTGCCTGAAATTCCATCGTTCCATTTGAAGTCGCCAAAAACAAAATACTATTATCGTCACTATGGTCAATTGCGTTTATCGCTCCACCACTGGCAAAAGTACTCCCCACACTCAAGCTCGTTGGGTTACTCGCATTTATTATCATTAATGTCCCGTCAGCCAGTCCCACCGCCAAATTATTTCCCATACAAGTGATCGATAATGCATCACTATTGCCCGAAATATCTAGTTGTCCAGCACTCGTCGGCACACTTGTCCCAATACTATAAATTTGTATTTCTCTCGTGTCGCTTGTTGATGTTACATACACATAATTTCCATTGACACACAATTCTCGACCAGTTGCCACCACCGCCACCGATCCATACGAAGCAGGGGACGTCTTGTTACTCGTATTTATCGAATACAATAAACTTCCTGTTAACATTAAAGCTCTGTCAGTTTTGTCACTCACCATATCTAACCCTGCTGCATTTGGCGAAATATTCAAAATTCCACTTGCCGTTGGTGAACTCAAATTACTAATATTTACAATTTGAAATTCTCCTCCATTATCCGATGTCGCCAAATAAGCATAATTTCCATCCAGTGCGATTCCATTTGTTTTTCCACTATTCGAATAACTCGACACCGTATTCACTGTTGTTCCACCGCCAATACTATAAGTACTCAAATCTGGTCCCGCATTTAATCTTGTTCCAAAATAATTTGTGTCTCGTGTCACTGTTTCTCCACCATCATTTCCCCCTGACAAATTGATACTGCCAATAATTGTCGCTGTCGCCCAATTTCCTCTTTTTGATATCGGTTTTCGCCAATTACTCAAATACACAAACAAAGTATTGCCTACACTTGAGCTAAATTTTTGGATATTATCTACTCCCGACATTGTAATACCCACATTTCTTGTTGTTATATAATTTTCCAAAACATTTTTATTTGCAATATTATTCTGTAAATTATTTTCATCTCTTATATTTGCCCCAAATCCATTTAATACCGTTACCGTTGCCGTTTGTACGATTATTAGCAATATCGCCATCGCCAAAATTATTTCAATTATGCTAAAACCTTTTTTCATAAACTACTCCT